>Ga0265314_10000274_pt1 | contig 75278 bp, 69 predicted proteins | sample 4126metaG_FD_203106 | JGI IMG/M metagenome (GOLD analysis project Ga0265314, IMG submission 203106) | Rhizosphere microbial communities from Carex aquatilis grown in University of Washington, Seatle, WA, United States - 4-1-26 metaG | ecosystem: Host-associated > Plants > Roots > Rhizosphere >...
CTCGCCGAGTGGCTCGCCACGCAACCCGGCAAAATCACGGCGATCACACCCGACCAGCTGCCCACCAATCTCGCGCAGAGCGGCGCCGACTGGATTCCCGCGCACGCGCTCGCGTGCAAACTCACGGGTCCCGACGGCGAGCGGGCCGGCTTGCTGTGGTTCGCCCGCAACCGCAGTTGCGACCCGGCTGAACTTGCGATGGCAGAATGGCTCGCGGATGGCGCCGGCTTCGCGCTATGGGGCTGGCGCGCGCGCAAGCCAGCCATCGCGACACGGTTGAAGCAGGCATTCGCCGGCCGGCGCGCGTGGTATGCGGTGATCGCGGTCATCATACTCATCGTCTTCCCTGTGCGCCTTTCTGTGCTGGCGCCCGCCGAAGTTACGCCGTTGAATCCCACGCCGATCACGGCACCCGCGGACGGCGTGGTGCAGCGCGTGTGGGTCGAGCCGAACCAGCGCGTCAAGACCGGCGCGCTGTTGGTGACGCTGGACGACACGGTGACGCGCAACCGGCTGCTGGTGGCCAAAAAATCGCTGGAAATCGCGCGCGCCGAACTGCAGCGCGCCACCAGCAAATCCTTTTCCGATGACCAGAGCAAGTCCGAGTTGCAGATACTCGACGCGCGGATGCGGGAAAAATCGGCGGAAGTCACCTATCTCACCGAATTGCTCGAACGCATACGCATGACCGCGCCGCGCGAGGGCATCGCGATTTTCGCCGACCCGCTTGATTGGCTCGGCAAGCCGGTGCAGACGGGAGAGCGCATCATGCTGCTGTCCGATCCGGCGTCCGTCGAGCTGACGCTCTACGTGCCCGCCGACGACGCAATACAATTGGACTCGGGAACAGCGGTGCGCATGTTTCTCAACGTTTCGCCGCTGTCGTCGCTGGAGGCGACGGTGACGCAAACGAGCTACGAGGCGGTGCAGACGGCGGACGGCACGCTCGCGTACGTGTTGAAGGCCAGGCTCGACGAACACACGCCGCCGCGCATCGGCTTGAAGGGCACGGCCAAGCTTTACGCCGGTTATGTCCCGCTCGGCTACTACGTAATGCGCAAACCGGTGGCCTGGTTGCGCCGCGCCGCGGGATTGTAATTCCGGTGTGCGCGAATGGTCGAGGCTGGGTGATAACTTAAACGAAAAAAGTCGACATCAAAGCGCCCGGCGCATGATGCCGACGGCGCACGCGCTATACTAACCGCCATTATGCAAGTCGCCTCAATGCATTTCAAAGCGCGCGTCGGCGCCAAGCTCGCCGACGTGAAGCTGCAGGCCGCGCTGAAAAAGCTGCAGAGCAATTTCGTCAAGGGCCGCGCCGACCGCGTTGCGGAGGTCGACAATTTCGAGGCGCTGCGCACGCACGCTGCGGCAATCCGCGACCGCGCGCTCGACAATCTCGACGTTTATCTCGAAGAGTTCGAGAAAAATGCGACCGCGCGCGGCGCGATCGTGCATTGGGCCGAGACGACCGCCGACGTGAACCGCATCGTGTGCGAGCTCGCGCAGCGTTACGGCGTCAAAAAGGCGGTGAAGTCGAAGTCGATGGTGAGCGAGGAGTGCGCGTTGAACGACGCGCTCGAAGCCGCGGGCGTCGAGGTCGTCGAGACCGATCTGGGCGAATACATCCTGCAGCTCGCGAAAGAGCCGCCGTCGCACATCATCGCGCCGGTGATCCACAAGGGCCGCGATGAAATCTCGGATCTCTTCGCGGAAAAGCACCACCGTCCGCGCAAGACCGACATCACGGAACTCACGCACGAAGCGCGCGAAATGCTGCGCAAGCATTTCCTGACCGCAGACATGGGGATCTCGGGCGCCAACTTCGTCGTTGCCGAGACCGGCACGACGCTGATCGTGACCAACGAAGGCAACGGGCGCATGACGACGACGCTGCCGCGCGTGCACGTCGCGATCACCGGCATAGAGAAGGTGGTGCCCACGCTCGAAGACGTCAGCACGCTGCTGCGGCTGCTGCCGCGCTCGGCGACCGGGCAGACGATCTCGAATTACATTTCGTTCACGACCGGCACCAAAGATGCACAAGACGCGTTCGGCGCCGAACACTTCCACATCATTCTGCTCGACGCGGGCCGCACCAAGCTGATCGGCACCGACATGCAGCAGATGCTGCGCTGCATCCGCTGCGGCGCGTGCATGAATCACTGCCCGGTCTATCAAAATGTCGGCGGGCACGCTTACGGCTGGGTCTATCCGGGGCCGATGGGCTCGATACTCACGCCGACTTATGTCGGGCTCGAAAACGCGCTGGACCTGCCGCATGCGTCGACGTTCTGCAATCAATGCGGCGTCGTGTGTCCGGTCAGGATTCCGCTGCCCGACTTGATGCGCAAACTGCGCGAGAAGCAGGTCGAGCGCGGCCTGCGGCCGTGGCACGAGCGCCTGGGGCTCAACGCCTGGAGCTGGTTCGCGCAGCGACCCGCGCTATACGCGGCCGCGACGCGCATGGCCGCACGAATGCTCAAATGGATGGGCGGCAGCGCCAAGCTGATACATAATCTGCCGCTCGCCGGCGGCTGGACGAGCGGGCGCGACATGCCCGCGCCGCCGGGTAAAACGTTTCGTGAATTGTATGGAGAACGCAAATGAATAAACCGGTCGATCTCAAAACCGTGCCGTCGGTGCCGCTGTGGATAGACGGCAAGCAAAAACCGGCGTCGAGCGCGCGCGCAGGCGACATCACCAATCCCGCGACGGGACAAATTACGAAGCGCGTACCGTTCTGCAATGCGGCCGACATCGACGCCGCGGTGCAGGCGGCCAGCCGCGCGTTTCCCGGCTGGCGCGACACGCCGCCGCTGCGCCGCGCGCGCATCCTGATGCGCTTTCGCGAGATGCTCGACGCGAACAAGGACGTACTTGCGCGGCTCATCACGGCGGAACACGGCAAGACGCTGGCCGATGCCGCAGGCTCGGTGCAGCGCGGCGTCGAAGTCGTCGAGTTCGCGATGGGCATCCCGCATCTCGTCAAGGGTGAATACAGCGAGGAAGTCGGCACCGGGGTGGACTGCCATTCGGTGCGCCAGCCGCTCGGCGTGTGCGCGGGCATCACGCCGTTCAATTTTCCGGTGATGGTGCCGCTGTGGATGTTTCCGGTCGCGCTCGCGTGCGGCAACACGTTCGTGTTGAAGCCGTCGGAGAAAGTGCCGTCGGCCTCGATGCTGATGGCGGATTTGTTGAAACAGGCGGGTCTGCCCGACGGCGTGTTCAACGTCGTGCACGGCGACAAGGACGCGGTCGATGCGCTGCTCAGTCATCCGGGCGTCAAGGCGATCTCGTTCGTCGGTTCGACGCCGATCGCGAAATACATTTATGAAACCGCGGCGAAGAACGGCAAGCGCGTGCAGGCACTGGGCGGCGCGAAGAACCACGCCGTCGTGTTGCCGGACGCCGATTTCGAATTCGCAGCCGACGCGCTGATCGGCGCCGCGTACGGCTCGGCGGGCGAGCGTTGCATGGCGATCTCGGCGGTCGTGGCAGTCGGCGAAGCGGCGGATCCGCTGATCGCGAAATTGAAGGACAAGGCGTCGAAACTCAAGATCGGCGCAGGCGACAGCAAGGTCGACGGCAAGGAAATGGACATGGGCCCGCTCGTCACGCGCGTGCATCGCGACAAGGTGGCGGGTTATGTGGACAAGGGCGTGGCGGAGGGTGCCAAGCTCGTGCTCGACGGGCGCACGTTCAAAGGCGCCGGCGACGGTTTCTTTCTCGGCGCGTCGCTGTTCGACAACGTGACGCCCGACATGACGATCTACAAGGACGAAATTTTCGGGCCGGTGCTGATCGTGCTGCGCGTGAAGACGCTCGACGACGCGATCAACATGATCAACGCCAACCAGTACGCGAACGGCACCGCGGTGTTCACGCGCTCCGGGGGTGCTGCGCGCAAGTTCGAGCGCGAGATCGAAGTCGGCATGGTCGGCGTCAACGTGCCGATCCCGGTGCCGATCGCGTTTTATTCGTTCGGCGGCTGGCGCAATTCGCTGTTCGGCGATCAGCACGTGCATGGCATGGAGGGTGTGCGCTTCTACACGCGCGGCAAGGTCGTCACCACGCGGTGGCCGGATGCGAACGCCCTGCCGCAGGGTTTCAACATGCCGACATTGGGATGAGGCGGGAAGGGAGAAGGGTTAAGGGGGAAGGGTGAAACAGACGCTCCCGCGTTTATCATGAGCGCCCGCGACAACATCCTTTCCCGCATCCGTGCCGCGCAGGGACGCAAGGGGGCGCCCGATGCGCAGGAGCGTGCATTGGTCGCCGCGCATCTCGGCGCACACCCGGAAGGACCCCGTCCGTCGCAGGCGGCAGATCCGGCCGCGGGCTTTGCGGCTTGCGCGCTGAAGTTATCGACCACCGTCGACAAGGTCGGCACGATGGCGGACGTGCCGCATGCGATCGCGCGTTACCTCGAACAGAACGAGCTGCCGAAGAACGCGGTGTGCTGGCCCGAACTGTTCGAGCTCGAATGGCAGGCGGCTGGCATCAAAGTCGAATCGCGCGCCGCCGAAGGTTCCGATCTCGTCGGCATTACCGGCGCGTTTTGCGCGATTGCCGAGACCGGTACGTTGCTGACTTTGTCGGGTCCGCGCACGCCGGCCACCACCAGCCTGCTGCCGGAAACGCACATCGCGGTCGTGCGCGCCGGCCGCATCGTGCGCAGCATGGAAGACGCGTGGAAGTTATTGCGTGACGAGCAGGGCGCGAATTTTATGCCGCGCGCGGCGAATTTTATTTCCGGACCGTCGCGCACCGCCGATATCGAGCAGACGCTGGTGCTCGGCGCGCATGGTCCCTATCGCGTGCACATCGTGCTGGTTGGTTAGGCGCTCTTAAGTCTGGTTTAAGCAGAACGCGCTTATCATGCGGGTTTGCTACGGTACCGCGGCGCGTTTCATCATGTTAGGCATTCTGCATGCGTTTATTGCTCGTCGAAGATGACGCCATGATAGGCGAGAGCGTGCGTCTCGGACTGCGCCGCGACGGCTTCACGGTCGACTGGGTGCAGGATGGACGCGCGGCCGAACTGGCGCTTGCCAACGCGGTCTACGACCTCATGCTGCTCGACCTGGGACTGCCCAAAAAAGACGGCCTCGAGGTTTTGAAGACACTGCGGCGCGGCGGCAACCGGATTCCGGTGCTCGTGCTGACCGCGCGCGATTCCGTCGGCGACCGCATTACGGGCCTCGACGGCGGGGCCGACGATTACCTCGTAAAACCGTTCGATCTCGACGAACTGTCCGCGCGGATCCGCGCGTTGCTGCGCCGGCGGGCGGGCCGCGTCGAGTCGCTCATGCAGTGCGGAGAACTCACGTTGAACCCGGTCACGCGCGAAGCGGCCCTCGGCGGCCGGCGGCTCGCGCTCTCGGCGCGGGAATTCGCCGTGCTCGAAGCGCTGCTCGACCGGCCGGGTGCGGTGCTGTCGCGCGAACAGCTCGAAGAAAAATTGTACGGATGGGAAGAAGAAGTCGAAAGCAACGCCATCGAAGTTTACATCCACGGCCTGCGCAAGAAACTCGGCGCCGATTTCATCAAGAACATCCGGGGCGTCGGTTACATGGTATCCAAACAATGACCTCGATCCGCCGGCGGTTGCTGATCTGGCTGGTCGCCGGTCTCGCCGTCACGACGCTGGCCGCCGCGCTCGCGGTTTATATGCGCGCGCGCATGGAGGCCGCCGAGTTGTTCGATTATCAGCTGCAGGTGATGGCGGCGGCGTTTCCGCGCGGCGGATATGGCGAGGCGCCGTCGGCGGGCGACGAGGACATGAGCGCGGGCGATGTGGTGGTCGTGCAGATATGGAACCGGAACGGCTCGCAACTCTACTGGTCGCGGCCAGGTTCGCCGATCCTGCAGCGCGTGGAGTTCGGGTTCTCGACCGTCGCGACACCGCGCGGCGAGTGGCGCGTTTTCAATACGCTGATCGACGGCAACATCGTGCAGGTTTCGCAGCCGATGCGCGCGCGCAACGAGCTCGCGGCCGGGCTCGCATTGCGCACGATGCTGCCGCTCCTGATTTTGTTGCCGCTGTTGGTCGGCCTGATCTGGATCACCGTGAGCCGCGGCCTGAAACCGCTGAACGCCGTCGCCGCGGCGCTCGGCCGGCGCAGCGAAGATGCGCTCGAGCCGCTGCCCGTCAGGCGCGTACCCGACGAAGTGAAGCCGCTGGTTGCGGCGCTCAACGATCTGCTCGCGCGTTTGGGCCGCGCGCTTGATGCGCAAAAATCGTTCATCGCCGATGCGGCGCATGAATTGCGCACGCCGCTGACCGCGGTCAGTCTGCAAATCCAGATTGCGGAACGCGCCCGCACCGCGGAAGAACGCGCGACTGCATTTGCGCAGCTCAAAGCCGGCGCCGACCGCGCGGGCCGCCTCGTGCAGCAACTGCTGACGCTGGCGCGCAGCGAGCCGGGTGCCGCGGAGCGCCCGTTTGCGACGGTAAACCTCACCGAAATTGCGCGCGAGGCGGTGGCGGAGCATGCGCCTATCGCGGAAGCGAAAGGCCTGGAACTCGGTTTGTCGGCGGACACGGTCGTGAGTGCGACCGGCGACAGCGATGCTTTACGCACGCTGCTCGCCAACCTTATCGACAATGCCGTGCATTACACGCCAAGCGGCGGTGCCGTCGATGTTGCAGTCTTCGTGCGAGACGGGCAGGCTTGCTGGATCGTGACCGACACCGGTCCGGGCATACCGGCAGACGAGCGGCAACGCGTCTTCGACCGTTTTTACCGCCGCGACGTGGCGGGCGCGGCGGGCAGCGGGCTCGGACTCGCCATCGTGCAAAGGGTGGCCCAGCGGCATGGCGCAACCGTCGAGCTTGCCGACGGCGCTGCCGGCCGCGGACTCAGGGTCACCGTGCGGTTTCCTGCGCGCTAAATCCGAGGGTGTTCCGCACTTTTTCGCTTTAAGTCTGTCTTAAGGTTGGGTATTTAGGCTGCACGACATAGCTTTCATTGTCGGTGTGCCGACCAACAACCTAGGAGCGACTTATGAAACAGACCATGATTTTCCGCAGCCTGATCGTGGCCGGCGTGATTTCCGGCGCGACTTTGGGCGGCTATATCGCGCAGAATACGATGACCCCGTTCAACACGGCAGCGGCCGCGAGTGCCGCGGCAATCACCCCTGTCCAGCCGGGCGCGCGCGTGGCCGTGCCCGATTTCACCGGCATCGTCGAAGACAACGGCGCGGCCGTGGTCAACATCAGCGTCACCGGCAAAGGTGAAAAGACCGCCGCCGCCGATGCGCAGCAGCTTGACCCGGGCGATCCCTTCTCCGAGTTCTTCCGCCAGTTCCGCGGGCAGATGCCGCGCGAACAGGGCCCCACGCACGGCCTGGGCTCGGGTTTCATCGTGCGCGCGGACGGCGTCATTCTGACCAACGCACACGTCGTGGCGGACGCGACCGAGGTGATGGTCAAACTTACCGACAAGCGCGAGTTCAAGGCGAAAGTGCTCGGTATCGACAAACCGAGCGACGTGGCGGTGATCAAGATCGACGCCGCCAATCTTCCGGTCGTGAAGCTCGACCGCGCCGATGACGTGAAGGTCGGCGAATGGGTGCTGGCCATCGGGTCGCCTTTCGGATTCGACAATTCGGTGACCTCGGGGATCGTGAGCGCGAAAGCGCGCGCGTTGCCGGGTGACACTTACGTGCCGTTCATCCAGACCGACGTTGCCGTCAATCCGGGCAACTCGGGCGGACCGCTCTTCAACATGAAAGGCGAAGTGATCGGCATCAACTCGCAGATCTACAGCCGCTCCGGCGGTTACCAGGGCGTGTCGTTCGCGGTGCCGATCGATGTCGCGCTCAAAGTTCAGGACCAGTTGCTGCAGCATGGGCGCGTCACGCGCGGGCGTCTCGGCGTCGGCATCCAGGACGTCAACCAGGCGCTGGCGGATTCGTTCGGGTTGAAGAAGAATGCCGGCGCGCTCGTGAGTTCGGTTGAAAAAGACAGCCCGGCTGCCAGGGCGGGGCTCGAGCCCGGCGACGTGATCGTGCGCTACAACGGCACTGAAGTCGGTACTTCGGCGCAACTGCCGGTGCTCGTTTCCAATACGCGGCCGGGGGATGTCGCCACGCTGGAGGTGGTGCGCAAAGGCAGCGCCAAGCGCATCGACGTGCAGGTCGGCGAATTGCAGGCGGAGAAAGTCGCCGCGGCGGATAGCGCCGCGGAGAAAGGCCGGCTCGGCGTGGCGGTGCGCCCGTTGAGCGCCGAAGAGCGCCAGCAGGTGGGCGTTGCGGGCGGACTGGTCGTCGAGAACGTGAGCGGCGCGGCAGCCAGCGCGGGCATCCAGCCGGGCGACGTGATCCTGTCGGTCAACAACACGCCGGTGAGAAACGTCGAGCAGTTGAAGCAGCTTGTCGCCAAAGCCGGCAAGCGCTTGGCACTCCTGGTGCAGCGCGAAGACGCGAAGATGTACGTGCCGGTCGATCTCGGCTGAACCATTCGCGATCCAAAGCAAGAGGCCGCCTGCGGGCGGCCTCTTTTTTGTGGATTGCAGTTCTTAAATCAGCAAGCCGAGTTTTTGCGCGAGCCAGCGGGTCGTCGTCGCCTGGATCAATATCGTCATCAGGATCGCGATAAACGTGACCGATGCGATTACCGGCGCTCCGGGTGCGTGCATGCCGAGCAGTATGCCGGCCAGCGCACCGGGAATCACGCCGGTTTCGCGCGTCCAGCACATGAAGAGCATTTCGCGCCACGTCCAGCGCGCGCGCCGGTCCGGCAGCGCGCATGCATAGACCGCGAGCGGCCGCGCCACGAACATCAGCACCAGCACCACCATCACGCCGCCCGCCCAGTGCTCGCGCATCAACGCAAAATCGACCTGCGACCCGAGCAGGATAAAAATGAATACGCGCATGATGAAAGCGGTGGTGAGGATGAAGTCATCGAGTTTCCTGGTCTCCGCCGGCTCCATCTCGAATCCGAAAACGTCTTTGTTCCCGATGACGATGCCGAACACGAATACCGCCATGAAGCCGCTTGCCTGCAGATTGTCGGCGCCGACGTAAGCGCCGAGGACGGCCACCAGCGAGACGATGGGCGCGTACTCGGCGAGAAAATCGTACTTCTCATGTCCGATGACGAGCGCGGCAAGGTAGCCGAGTACGCCGCCGGCGGCGATGCCGACCACCGACTGCCACAGCAAATCGGCGAGCGCGCTGCCAATTGAGAACTCGCCGTGCCCGATCGCGGCCGCCAGCACGGCGAGAGTCAGGATTGCCCCGGTCGCGTCGTTGAACGCGGACTCGCTCATCACGGTCTGCGCGACGCGGTCCCTGATCTTGACCTGGCGGAACACCGGCACGAGCGTGGCTGGATCGGTCGATGCGATGGCGGAAGCGAGCAGCAGTGCCACGGCCGGCGACAGTCCGAGGATCCAGTGTGCGGCAAGACCCGTGATGGCGGCGGTAATCACCACGCCGAGTGTCGCGAGCACGGTGATGGTAATCCACACTTCTTTCAACACGCTTAACCGCAGCGACGCGCCGCCGTCGAACAGGATGTACGACGCGCCGAATATCAGTATGAGCTGGTTCAACGTCGAATCCGTGCGGATGTCGAGCCAGCCGGCGCCGGCCGGCCCCAACAGCATGCCGGCGATCAGCAGGATCGCGACATCGGGCAGGCGGGTCTTGCGCGCAAGCAGGCCGCAGGCGAGCCCGGCCACGATGATGAGGCCGAACACGTGCAGAACGTGCTTGGCGGATTCAATGGATGCCGGGGTTTCCATCAGCAATAAGGTCCGAAAAAAGTTCCAACGCGATTCGGGACGGCCGTATTCTGCAGCATTCCGGCGGAGACGGACACTTTTCCCGCCACACTTGCGCGGCGCCCGTTATTCCGCGGTCGCGGGGCGTATCGCGGGCAGGACGTAAGCAATCCGTCAGTTTTTTTGCACGTGTGCGGCGGACGGCAACCGGCACCGTTCAGGCGGCCGCATCGTTCTTGATTTTGCCCTAGGGCCGGTATAGCATGGGCGGCCTGTTGGATAGGGCGTCACGGCGTGCGGTTAAAACGCTGATAAAAATAAAGTTTCGGTCCCTTGAAATATTGAAACACCAGTTGTTAAATTTTCGAGCCACCTAGGAGGAGTCATGAGCAAAGACCTGAAGAAGGATGCGCAGGCAAAACCTGCCGCATCGCGCCGCAAATTCCTGGCACGCGCCGCTGCGGCGACGACCGGTGTCGCAATCACCGGATTCCCGATGATCGCCAAGTCGCAAGGCGTGCAGACGATGCGCTTTCAGAGCACCTGGCCGTCCAAAGACATCTTCCATGAGTACGCGCTCGATTACGCGAAGATCGTCAACGACATGACCGGCGGCGATCTCAAGATCGACGTGCTGCCGGCCGGCGCGGTGGTGCCGGCCTTCGGCCTGATGGAAGCGGTTTCCAAGGGCACGCTCGACGGCGGCCACGGCGTGCTGGTTTACTCTTACGGCAAGAGCAATGCACTTGCGTTGTGGGGCTCCGGCCCGGCGTTCGGGATGGATGCCAACATGATGCTGGCGTGGCACAAGTGGGGCGGCGGCAAGGAGCTGCTTGAAAAGGTCTACGCCTCGATCGGCGCCAATGTGGTGTCGTTCCCGTACGCGCCGCTGTATACCCAGCCGCTGGGCTGGTTCAAGAAGGTAATGACCAAGCCGGAAGATTTCAAAGGCCTCAAATACCGCACTGTCGGCATCTCGATCGACGTATTCACCGGCATGGGCGCCGCGGTCAACGCATTGCCTGGCGGCGAAATCGTGCCCGCGATCGATCGCGGCCTGCTCGACGCGGCGGAATTCAACAACATGTCATCCGACCGCGCCCTGGGCTTCGCCGACGTATCGAAAATCTGCATGCTGCAGAGCTATCACCAGAATGCGGAGCAGCTCGAGATCACATTCAACAAGACCAAGTACGACGCATTGCCGGCGCGGCTGAAGGCGATCATTGCCAGCGCCGTCGACGCGGCTTCGGCCAACATGATGTGGAAGGCGATCGACCGCAATTCACAGGATTACATCACGCTGCAGACCGTGGACAAGGTCAAGTTCTACAAGACGCCGGCGTCGATCCTGCGCAAGCAACTGGAGATTTACGACCAGGTTGCGGCGAAGAAGTCGGAAGGCAACGCGCTCTTCACGGAAATCATCGCTTCGCAGAAGAAGTTTGCGGAACGTGCGGTGAAATGGGAGCAGGATGTCGTGGTCGATCGCAAAATGGCTTACGACCATTACTTCGGCAAGCCGGCTGCTGCGAAGAAGTCCTGATTTCCGTTTTGGCATGCTCTGAGGCACCATCCGGAACCCGGTTCTGGATGGTGCTTCGTTTTGTGAACCGGCGTTTTTCGTAGAGCGGTCTTATGAATGTTCAGAAATTCCTGCTGGCAGCCGACCACATCAGCACGTGGGCGGGAAAGGCCGTCGCGTGGCTCATCATGGTTTTGATGTCGGTGGTCTGTATTGAAGTGTTCAAGCGCTACATCCTGAATGCGCCCACGGCGTGGATCTTCGATCTCGACAACATGCTTTACGGCACGCTGTTCATGATGTGCGGCGCCTACACGCTCGCGCAGGACGCACACGTGAGGGGCGACTTTCTTTACGGTTCGATGAAGCCGCGCACGCAGGCTTCGCTGGATCTGGTTCTCTACATCCTGTTTTTTCTGCCCGGCATTATCGCGCTTATATACGCGGGGATCGACTACGCGGGCATTTCGTGGCGCATCAACGAACATTCGAACGTGACGTCGGACGGACCGCCCGTTTATCCGTTCAAGACCGTTATTCCGATCGCCGGCGTCCTCGTGCTTATCCAGGGCATCGCCGAAATCGTGCGTTGCGTCGTGTGCCTGCGCACCGGCATATGGCCCGACCGGCTGAAGGACGCCGAAGAGATCGACGTAATCGAGCAGCAACTCGCCGGCAGCACGCTGGTGGACGAGGAATCGCGCAAGCGGGCAATCGAAGGCGCGCACGAGATCGACGAAGCCGCGCATCACCGCGTGGGCGCGAGGGGGGCCGAACGTGAGTGACGCCGGACTCGGACTGATGATGCTCGCGCTCATCGTGATCGTGATCATGATGGGCTTTCCGACTGCCTTCACGCTGATGGGTCTCGGCATGATGTTCGGTTTCGTCGCGTTCTACGATCCGGCGCATTCCTGGACCGACAACCGGATATTCGACCTGATGGTCGAGCGCACTTACGGCGCGATGAACAACGACGTGCTGATCTCGATTCCGCTCTTCGTGCTCATGGGCTACGTGATGGAGCGCGGCGCGCTGGTAGACAAGATGTTTTACTCGATCCAGCTCGCATTTCGCCGCGTGCCGGCATCGCTGGCGGTCGCCACCCTGATCGTATGCACTTTCTGGGGTATCGCGAGCGGACTGGTCGGCGCCGTCGTGGTGTTGATGGGCGTGATTGCATTCAATCCGATGTTGAAGGCGGGCTATGACGTACGTCTTGCCTCGGGTGTCATTACCGCCGGCGGCACGCTCGGCATCCTGATTCCGCCGTCCGTAATGATCATTGTGTATGCGGCAGTCGCCGGACAATCGGTGGTGAAGCTTTACGCCTCGGCGATGTTTCCCGGTTTCTTCCTGTCGTTCCTCTACCTCGTTTACATCATCGGCTGGGCGCTGATCAATCCCAAAATCGCACCGCAGTTGCCTGAGTCCGAACAGAAGGTGCCGGTGTCCGACTGGGTGCGCAATTTTCAGGCGGCTTATTCCAGAAATTTGCTGGCGGGCTTGTTTGCCGCGCTGTTCATGCCGGGCAAGGCGCTCGCGATCGAGGCCGACGGCCGCCGTCTGACGTATCTCGCCGTCTGGAAGAATTTCCTCGCTGCGCTGTTTCCGTTGATGCTCGCGGCGGTGACCTTGTGGGGCGTCTGGTGGTACGTGGTGATCCACCCGCAAAGCGACATCCGCCAGCAGCCAAGCGTCGCGCAGAAGCAGGTTGCTCCCGCCGCCGCGGTTTCCGCGCCGGTCGCGTCGAACCCGCCGGAGGCAGCCGACGAGAAGCCGCAGGAGCTTGGCAGCGACAAGCCGCAGGAACTGGGCGGCGCAGAAGCGACCGCGGAGCCGGCAGCGCCCGCGCAGGAAGCCGAAAGCGTCGAGCAGGTCGGCACGCCGGAAATGCTCAAGCAGGGCGACGCAGCTCCCGTCGAAGCCGGGCCGCCGCCTTCGTTTTACACGTGGTTCTGGATCGTCGTCGGCGCGACCGCGCTGGTGCTGCTCTGGTATTACTGGAAGCTCGAGGCTGAATCGTTCGAATTGCTCAAGTTGCTGATCTCGTCCGTCATGCCGCTGGGCATACTGACGATGGTGGTGCTGGCCGTAATTCTGTTCGGGATCACCACGGCCACGGAGTCGGCCGGCATCGGCGCCGCCGGCGCGTTCATCCTTGCGCTGCAGGCGGGCACGTTCAACTGGGAGCGCCTGAAGCAGTCGGTATTCCTGACCGCCAAGACGACGGCGATGGTGTGCTGGCTGTTCATCGGCTCGGCGCTGTTCTCGGGAGTGTTCGCGATTCTGGGCGGCCAGCAGCTGGTCGAGACGTGGGTGCTGTCGCTCAACATGACGCCGGTGCAGTTCATGATCCTGTCGCAGGCGATCATATTCGTGCTCGGCTGGCCGCTCGAGTGGACGGAAATCATCGTCATCTTCGTGCCGATCTTCCTGCCGCTTTTGAAGCACTTCAATATCGATCCGATCCTGTGGGGCACGCTGGTGTTCGTCAACCTGCAGGCGGCGTTTTTGAGCCCGCCGGTCGCGATGTCGGCGTTCTATCTGAAGGGCGTATCGCCCAAGCACGTCACTTTGAACCAGATCTTCGCGGGCATGATGCCGTACATGCTGATCGTGATCCTGTGCATGGTGATCATGTACGTATGGCCGGGCATGACCTTGTGGCTGCCGAATTACCTGTACGGGGGCGGCTAGGCGGCCCTGGCGTCGGGCATGAATGGCATGGAGCAGCCGCGTGCTGCTCCATTTTTTTGGGAGACGGGTTTTGCCGGTTGGTCCGCGGGGCGACAGGCTTGGAAATTATTTCTTGCAGATCTCGGCGAGCTGACCGAGCCACGCGTCGCGTTTCGCGTGGCGGAATTGAAACCATATCCGGTATCGGGAAAAATCCGGGTCCGGCACGTTTACTGCGACCCAGTAATGCGTGATGCCGAGCATCGATTCACGTATCGGTTCCAGTGACAGGACGTCATTCGGGGAAAGTTCTTTAGCGTGCGGCCAATCGACCAGGACGAGCCGGTTTTTTCCTTTTTCGTAGCCGACGTAGGTGTCGCCCTTGCGGTAGGCGAGTTCGGGCTTGAAGTCCGCGGGCAACAGCGCGGCCACTTTTTCCTCGTCCGTGTTTCCCCGCATGAACAGCCGGTAGGAGAACCAGATGCCGATAGTGAAGACCACGAAAATCAGAATTCCAACGATAGTGCCCATGACCCGCACCTCCTTGGGGGCTATGGTAACAGGACGAAGTGGCTTGCATAGCACAATTCTTTTCGCGTCCGCGTAAGTGACGGCGGATTCGAACGGCGCGAATATTCGCCGGCTCGCACGCTGGCGCTGGAGCGCGTTCGCGCTCGGCTGCTGCGCGTTTTTCATTTCGTTTTTTCACCGCGTCTCGACCGGCGCGATCGCGGCCGACCTGCAGCACGAATTCGCGCTCGGCGCGGCGGCACTCGGCACGCTGGGCGCTACGTACTTCTACGTATATGCGCTGATGCAGGTGCCCTCCGGGGTGCTCGCCGATACGCTCGGTCCGCGCATGACGCTGACCGTCGGCATGGTAATCGCCGGCGCGGGTTCGATCGCTTACGGCCTCGCCGAAAATTTCACGATGGCGGCGATTGCACGCACCCTCGCCGGGCTCGGCGTCTCCGGCGTATTTGTCTGCACCCTCAAGCTGCATTCGAACTGGTTTCACGAACGGCGCTTCGCGACGGCGGTGGGGGCGGCGAACGTGTCCGGTATCATCGGTGCGCTCGCCGCCACCGCGCCGCTTGCGTGGCTGATCACCGTGGTGTCGTGGCGCAGCGTATTCATTGCGCTGGGCGCCGTCTCGCTGGCGCTCGCGGCGGCGATCTGGTGCTTCGTGCGCGAAGCCCCGCACGCCGAGGCGCGGCGCACGGCAACGGGCGACTGGCGCCGCGCCCTGGCGCAAGTGGCGGCGAATCCGGCAACATGGCCGCCGTTCTGGGTCAACGCCGGCATCTCGGGTTCGTATATGACGTTTATCGGCTTGTGGGCCGCGCCATTTCTCATCCATTCGCACGGCATGAATCCCGTGCAGGCCGGCCGTTACACCGCGCTGACGCTGATCGCGTTCGCGTGCTGCGCGCCGATGATAGGGTGGTTGTCCGACCGCCTTGGCGTGCGCCGCCCGCTCGTGATCGCATTTGCGTTCGCGTACAGCGCGACGGGTTTGCTCTGGGTGATGCTGCCCATGCCGAGCGCGAATGCCGCGGTCATCGCCGCGTTGCTGACCGGACTCGCCGTGCCGGGCTTCACGCTGACATGGTCGATTGCGAAGGAAGTAAATCCGCCGCAGTCCGCCGGCATGGCCATCGCGATCGCGAATATCGGGGGCTTCGTTGCATCTGGCGTGCTGCAACCGCTCGTCGGCTGGGTGGTGGACAGCGGCGCCGGCATGGTCGCCGCCGGCGGTGCGGCCGCATACCGGCTTGGCATCGGCGTGCTGGTTGCATGGTCGCTGCTCGGTATCGTGGCGGCGTTTCGCCTGACCGAGACCCGCTGCCGCAACGTGTCGGGCGCGCACCCTATGCGATAATTATCGCTTTTCCACCGGCCGCGCGGCCAATTCCACAGGGTTTGCAATGAAACCGAAAATTCTCGTCACGCGTGAAGTCTTCGATGAAACGCTCGCCTATCTGGCCGGGCATTGCGACGTCGAATCCAACCAGGCCGATAAACCGTTCGATCCGGTCACGCTGGCGCAGCGCCTTAACGACAAGGACGGTGTCGTATGCTGCCTGACGGATCGCATCGACGATGCGCTGCTCGCGAAAAGCCCGCGCCTGAAAGTCGTCGCCAATATCGCGGTCGGTTACAACAATATCGATGTTCCCGCATGCACTGCGCGCAGTGTGATGGTGACCAATACGCCGGGCGTGCTCGACGACAGCACCGCAGACCTCGCATTTACCTTGATCCTCGCCACCGCCCGCCGCCTGACCGAAGCCGAAGCGTATGTCCGCGCCGGCAACTGGCAGGGCTGGCATTTGAAGCAGATGCTCGGCGTCGACGTGCATCACGCGACCCTCGGCATCATCGGCATGGGCCGCATCGGGCAGCAGATCGCGCGCCGCGCGGCCGGTTTCAAAATGCGCGTGCTTTATCACAATCGCAACCGCTGGCCGGCGGACGTCGAGAAATGGCTCAACGCCGAATACGCGACCAAGGAACAGTTGCTCGCGCAATCCGACTTCGTCGTGCTGCAAATGCCTTATTCGCCGGCGACGCATCATTACATCGGCGCGGCGGAATTGAAGCAGATGAAGTCCACCGCGATTCTCATCAATTCGACGCGCGGCGGCGTGGTCGACGATGCGGCGCTGATCGAAGCGCTCAAAAACGGCACCATCCGCGCGGCGGGGCTCGACGTGTTTGAGAACGAGCCCAAGTTGAATCCGGGCTTTCTCGAGTTGAAGAACGTGGTGCTCGCACCCCACGTCGGCAGCTCGACCGAGGCGACGCGCCGCGCGATGGCGCTGACCGCCGCCAAAAACGCGGTCGCCGCGCTGTCGGGCGGCACGCCGCCGAACCTGCTCAATCCTGAGGCCAAATCGAAAGCCTAGAAAGGCATTGGCCACAGAGTGCACAGAGTACACAGAGAAAACCTGAGAGTAGTTGTTGGTGTTTCGATTGAATTCCTCTGTGCTCTCTGTGTTCTCTGTGGCAGACGGCATTAGGCCTTTTTCATGCCCGGCGGCCTGAATCGGAATGACGCAACTCTTCAACCTCATGATCGAGGTCATGCTGCCGCTGGCGCTGCTGGTGGCGGCGGGCGCGGTGTGGCCGCTTGTTTTTCGCGACACGCCCATCGAGGCCATGCGCACGCAGCTGAACCGGCTCGTGCTCTATGTGTTTTATCCGTGCATTTTGTTCGCCGTCGTCGCCAACACGCCGGTCACGGCCGATCTCCTGTCCGTGCCGCTGCTGGTGGGCATCGGCACGCTGAGTTCGGGCGCTTTGCTGTATGTGCTGCTGTATCTGACACCGCTGGGCCGCGGGCTGACCGATCCGACGCGCGCGGTGCTGATGCTCGGCGGCATGTTCGGCAACACTTTCAATATCGGCGCGCCCGTCGTGATGTTTTTCTTCGGCCGCGAAGCCGTGCGCTACGCGGTATTCAACGACATGCTGATGACGATGCCGTTCATCTGGAGTCTCGGCGTGTGGATCGCGACGCGGCTCGGGTCGCACGAAAAGCCGGTGTCGTATCCGTCGTTGTGGCGGATTCTCCTGTCGTTGCCGCCGCTGTGGGCGTTCGCGCTCGGCTTCGCTCTGCAGGCGCTCGACCTCACCTATAAGCCGCTGGTGGCCGCGGCGCACATGATAGGGCAGGCGACGATACCGGTGACGCTGTTCGTGCTGGGCATGACCATTCCGTGGCGCAATCTGACGCCGCGTCCGGAGATTCTCGCCGCCGCCGCGGTCAAGCTGCTGTTCGCGCCGCTCGTCGTCGCCTGCGTGGCGCGCGTATTCTTTGCCCCGCTCGCCGAGGCCCAGTATGCTTCCGTGCTCGAGGCCACGACGCCGGCGATGATGACGGCGCTGCTGCTCGCCGACCGCTTCCGGCTCGATGGCGCGGCGGCGGCGCTGTTGATCGGCTGGAGTACAATCCTGTTCTGGTTCAGTCTGCCGTTGACCCTGGCGCTCGGTTTGATCCGTTGATCGCGCGTTTCATCAGGTCGGGCACTCTAAGTAATCGGGAGGAAAAATCCATGCGGGAATGCACGGCTTTCGCGTTACTGGCGACGTTCGCGCTCGGCGCCGGCGCGCAGAGCTCCAAACCGGCGGACGTCTGGTTCGGCGCCGGGCATATTGCGCTGGCGGCGACCGGTCCCGCGGGCGGCATCGCCGCCGAGTGGCAGTTCGACCGCGCGGACAACGGCGACGTGCGGCTCGTCAAGAACGAGCACCGCGGGTTCGCGAGCGTCAGCGGTACGGTGCTCTCGGTCTGTGGAGACCAGGCGCTGCTGCTCAAAGATATCGCGACCTCGCCGCGGCGGGAGTTGCAGGAACTGAACGAACCGGTGCTTTATTTGCAGCTTGCGTTGCGTTTGCTCGCGCTCGCGCTGCCCGACGGTTTGCCGTCCGCCGGGCGCGACACCGCGATCGACATCGGCGACGAGAAAAATACGCTGCGCCTGCGCAAGAATTACAGCGCGCGCAAAGACATCGGCGCGCCCTGGCGCGCGCGCGGCACGGTGCGCAGCACGGCCAACGAAGTGCGCTTCGATCTCGTGGTTGCTTATACCGGTGACGAGCCGCCGCACCGGCAATCCGAACTTAAACTCGCCGGCGTGTGGCAGCAGCGAAGCCGGATGCCCAGGCTCGACAATTCATTCGATATTTCCGGTTGGCGCGTGCATCGCGTCGATATCGTTTCCGAAGTGGTCGGCGGCAATACCGTGTTCGATCCCGTTGCCAGCCCTAAACCGCTGGATTTTGCGACGCTCGGCGACTTGCGCGCGAGTATCGGGCGCGGATGGGATCCCGACGTGAAAGCGAGGCAGCGCATGGAGTGCAAACTATGACCGCTGCATTGCAGCTCGGATTCATCGGACTCGGCGTGATGGGGCGGCCGATGGCGCAGAACCTGATGAAGGCCGGGTATGCGATGACCGTTTATGCGCGGCGCGCGCAGGCACTCGCGCCGCTGGTTGCCGCGGGCGCGCGTACGGCGGCGAATCCCGCGGAAGTTGCGCAGGCGTCCGACGTGGTGTTCTCGCTGGTCACGGCCTCCGCCGACAGCGAAGCGGTTGCGCTGGGTCCCCATGGCATTATCGAAGGCGCGCGCCCCGGCTGCATCGTCATCGATATGGCGACGATATCGCCGCTCGTGACGCGGCGCATCGCGCAGGCGCTCGAGGCGCGCGGCACTGACCACGTCGACGCGCCGGTATCGGGCGGCCCGGCGGGCGCGCAGGGCGCAACGCTGTCGATCATGGCCGGCGGCAAGCCGCAGGTGTTCGAGAAAGTGAAGCCGTTGTTCGCGTGCCTGGGCAAAACGATATTGCATATGGGCGACCACGGCGCGGGCCAGGTGACCAAGGCGTGCAATCAACTGGCGCTCACCGTGACCGCGCAGGCCGCCGCCGAGGCGATGGCGCTCGCGCGCAGTTGCGGGCTCGATCCCGCGCGCGTGCACGAGGCGTTGATGGGCGGAGTCGCCGCGAGCCGAGTGCTCGAACTCTTCGGCAAGCGCATGGTCAGCCGCGATTTCGGCACCGGCATCGACACGCGGCTATATCATAAGGACCTCGGTATCGTGCTCGAGCTTGCGCAGGAGGCGGGTCTGCCGTTGCCCGCGGGTGCGGCGGTCAAGCAGCAAATCAACGCGCTGATGGGCGCCGGCGAGGGCAACGCGGATTTTTCGGTGCTCATCCGCGCGCTCGAACGGGCGGCCGGACAAAGCGTCAAATAGCGAAGGCCCCGCTTCGCGACAAATCGATCCACGTAACGCCAAATCTGGAAAACCTGCCATGAGCCTGACCTCGTTTGAACCCGCGACGCCGCGCCTGCACCGGTCGGAACTCGCGGTGCCGGCATCCAATCCGAAAATGATCGACAACGCGAGCCGCTCGCCGGCGGACGTGGTGTTCCTCGATCTCGAGGATTCGGTCGCGCCGGACGACAAGCCGCGCGCCCGCAAAAACGTGGTCGCCGCGTTGAACGATATCGATTGGGGCCGCAAGACGATGAGCGTGCGCATCAACGGCCTCGACACGCAGTACACCTTCCGCGACGTGATCGAGGTCGTCGAAGCGTGCCCGCGGCTCGACCTCTTGTTCCTGCCCAAGGTCGGCGTGGCAGCCGACGTCTACGCGCTGGACGTGCTGGTGACGCAGATCGAGCAGGAGTGCAAGCGCGAGAAGCGCACGGGCTTCGAAATCATGATCGAAACCGCGCTCGGCCTGTGCAACGTCGAGGCGATCGCGCAGTCGAGCCGGCGCCTCGAGGCCATGTGTTTCGGTTCCGGGGATTTCGCCGCTTCGACCGGTGCGCGCTCGACCACCATCGGCGGGCTCAATCCGGATTACGGCGTATTGAGCGAGCCGGCCGCGGACGGCGAGCGCGAATATTTTCAGCTCGATCCCTGGCACGCGGCGCATGCGCGCATCGTCACTGCGTGCCGCGCGTACGGGCTGCGGCCGATCGACGGCCCGTACAGCGATTTCAACGACGCGGACGGTTTTCGCGTGTCGAGCCGCCGTGCGGCGGCGCTCGGGTTCGAAGGCCGGATGGTGATACATCCCGCGCAAATCGATGCGGTAAACACGGTGTTCAGTCCCGCGCCGGAAGAAGTCGCGCGCGCGCGTCGCATCGTCGAGGCGATGGCACAAGCCGCGCGCGACGGCCGTGGTGCGGTGCAACTCGATGGCCGCATGATCGACATCGCCAATATCCGCATGGCGCAACGCCTGCTCGCCAAGGCCGCCGCGATCGCGGCCGCGCACAGTTAAGGTTCGTCGCGGATATTGCCGGCATCCCGTTCGTGTCACAATACACTGTCTGCATGACAGACCCGGAGGCCAACCTGCATGGCGCGCACGTCCCAGCCGCTTGAGGTAGTGCCGCGCAACGCGCCGGACGACACGGCCGCCGCGGTATTCTCGGAGCAGGTTCGCCTGCTCTACCGGCTGTCGCGTCCCGCCTACGGCGGCACGCTTGCAGTGGCACTTATCGTCGTGGCGGGTTTGTGGGACGTCGTGGCGGGGTCGCTGCTGACCGGCTGGATTGCGCTGGTAATGGCAATTACCGGTGCGCGTTACTGGCTATACCGGCGGCATGCTGCCGACGAAGCTGCGCACGAGGTGCGCGTGTGGGCGATTCTGTTCGTCATCGGCACGGTCGCGATGGGAAGCTTGTGGGGCGTGCTGGGCTCGCTGCTGCTCGCCGCGACCGATTGGTACTATCAGGTCTTGATCGTATTCGTAATCGCGGGCATGGTCGCGACCGCATTGGTTTTACTGACGCCGGTCAAACGGGCGTTTGTCGGTTTTGCGGTCGCGGCACTGCTGCCCCCGATCATCGCGATGTTCGCGCGCGGCGATCCCGTCCACGTCTTCACCGCCGCGATCCTGACGGCATTTCTCGCGGTGATGCTGGCGGCCTGCCCGATCGTGCACAGGTCGCATGTCGCGTCGCTGCGCACGCGGTTCGACAATGTGGAGCTCGTCAAGCTTCTTTCGGCAGCGAATCAAACGGCCGACGATGCGATTGCCCAGCTGCACAACCAGCTCGAAGACCAGAAAAGAATAGAGCAGGCGCTGCAGGAGGCCACTGACCGCGTCGAGGCGCTGATCGCGGCCTCGCCGCTCGCGATCGTCGAATTCGACGTGAACCTCGAAGTCGACCGCTGGAATCCCGCCGCCGAGCGCATGTTCGGTTGGTCGAAATACGAGGTGCTGGGCCGGCCGACGCCGCTCGTGCCGTCCGATCTCATGGGCGAAGCGGAGGCGCACCGGGCGCGGATCTTCAGCGGCGAGACCTTTGCCAACGTCGAAACGGTGCGCCGGCGCAAAGACGGCAGTCTTGTCGACGTCAGCGTTTCCGCGGCGGCGATCTACAACAGCACGGGCGAAGTCGCCGGCATGGTTGCGATGTTCGCGGACATCAGCGGGCGCAAGCGCGATCGCGAAGCCCTGCAGAGGTCGTCGGCGCGGCTGGAGGCGCTGGTCGCGGCTTCACCGCTGGCGATTATCGTGCAGGACGAGACTGGCGTGATCAAGCGCTGGAACGAGGCGGCGGAACGCATTTTCGGCTGGACCGAGCAGGAGGCGATCGGCAAGCGGATGCTGGCGGTGCCGGACGACAAGAAAGCCGAGGGTGCGGATTTTCGCGAACGTATCATGCACGGCGAGCACTTTGCCGACGTCGAAACGGTACGGCGGCGCAAGGACGGCAGCGACGTACCGGTAAGTTTCTCGGCCGCGGCGCTGCACGATGCGAACGGCAGGGTCAACGGCATGGTGCTGCTCGCCGCGGACATCAGCGAACGCAAACGCGCGGAACGCCGCCAGAATATCCAGAATGCCGTGACAGTACTGCTTGCCGAGGCCAACAGCGTCGAAGAGGTGATACCGCGCGTCATCCAAACGCTATGCGAGGGGCTGGGCTGGGCGGCCGGTGCGCGCCGGATCGTCGCGAAAGACGACGGCTTGATGCGGCACACCGAGGATTGGGGTTTGCCCGCGCCGGAAATCCAGCTTTTTCTGCGTCAATCGGCCACGCGCGTCGACACCTCCGGCGAAAACGCGGGTTTGCTGCGCAAAGTATGGGCTGGCGGGCAGCCGGTCTGGCTCGACAATATTTCCCAGGAACCGACTTTCGTGCGGGGGGCCGCGGCGGTCGCGGCTGGCCTCAACTGCGCGTTTGCTTTTCCGATCCTGGTGAGCGGCGAATTCTACGGCGTCATCGAACTCTTTGGCCGCGAAGCGCGGCCGCGCGACGAGGAAGTGGTCAAGATCGCAACGGAGATCAGCAGCCAGATCGGCCAGTTCATCGCGCGCAAGGAAGCGGAATCCCATCTCACGTTCTTCGCGAACCACGATACGCTGACGGGGCTGCCCAACCGCGCGATGTTCAACCAGCGTCTGACGCAGGCTCTGGCGCGGGCACAACGCCTTGCGGCGATGGCGGCGGTATTGTTCATCGATCTCGACCGTTTCAAAGTCATCAACGACACGCTCGGTCACGACGCCGGCGACCAGCTCCTGAAACAACTCGCGGAACGTCTGCGCGAGTGCCTGCGCGAAGGTGACACCATCGGGCGTCAGGGCGGCGACGAGTTCGTCGTGCTGATCGAGGACGTCGCCGACCCCACCCAGGTCGCGGGCGTGGCGCAAAAAATTCTCGATACCGTGGCGCATCCCTATCTGATCGGCGGCCAGGAGTTTCACGTGACCGCCAGCATCGGCATCAGCATCTATCCGGAGGACGGGCACGACCAGCAGGCGCTGCTCAAGAATGCGGACATCGCGATGTACCGCGCCAAGGAACAGGGCAAGAACAACCACCAGTTCTACTCGGCGCAGATGAATTTGCATTCATTCGAGCGGCTCGCGCTCGAGACCAGCCTGCGGCGCGCGGTCGAGCGCGATGAGTTTCTGCTGCATTACCAGCCCAAGGTCGATATGCGCAGCGGCCGCATCACGGGCGTCGAGGCGCTGATCCGCTGGCAGCATCCGGAACTCGGCATGGTGCCGCCGGGACAGTTCATTGCGCTCGCCGAGGAAACGGGCCTGATCGCGCCGATCGGCGAGTGGGTGCTGCGCACGGCTTGCGCCGAAGCGCAGGGCTGGATTGCCCGGGGCATGGCACCCGTCAGCGTCGCAGTCAATCTGTCGGCGCGCCAGTTTGCACGCGAGGAACTCACGGCCAACATTATGCGGATCCTGCGCGAAACCGGGCTCGATCCGCATCTGCTCGAACTCGAAATAACCGAGAGCACGGTCATGCACAACCCCGATCGCGCCGCCGAAGTGATGCAGCAGTTGAAGCGGATGGGCGTACGGGTCGCGATCGACGATTTCGGAACCGGCTACTCGTCGCTGAGTTATCTCAAGCGCTTTCCCATCAGCAGCGTGAAGATCGACCGTTCATTCGTGCTCGACCTGCCGGGCGACAAGGACGACGCGGCGATCACCCAGGCCGTGATCGCGATGGCGCACAGCCTGCGTCTGCGCGTGATTGCCGAAGGTGTCGAAACGAGCGAGCAATACCGCTTTCTCGAAGAGCATCAATGCGACGAAATGCAGGGCCATTACTTCAGCAAACCGGTCGACGCGCCGACCATGGCGCGCGTGCTCGCCGGGCGCAACAGCGAGTTCAAGCTCGCCTGACTTGGCGGAGTCAGGTTGCCCACTGGAGGGTACCCGCGCCGGCGCCGGATTTGTGAATTTCCAGACGGCGGCGGTGAAACTGGCGCAGGCTCGCGCGATGGCCGATGCTGATCATTGCAGTGTGCGGTAACCGATCCTGCACCAGCCGGTAGAGCGCGCCTTCGGTTTCTTCGTCGAGGGCGGATGTCGCTTCGTCCATGAAGAGCCACGCCGGTTCGAGCAGCAGCGCGCGCGCGAACGCGACGCGTTGCTGTTCGCCGCCCGACAAGACCTGGGCCCAGTGCTGTTCTTCATCGAGGCGCTCCGCGAGGTGCGACAGCCGGCAATCCGCGAGCGCCGCGCGCAACTTCACGTCGCTGTACGCGTCGCCGGGCGCGGGATAGCACAGTTGCTCGCGCAGCGTGCCTATCGTCAGGTAGGGTTTTTGCGGGAGGAACAAAGTGCTCGCGTCGCGCGGCCGCGATACGGTGCCGCGCCCGAACGGCCAGATGCCGGCCAGCGCACGGAACAACGTGCTCTTGCCCGAGCCGGAAGGGCCGGTCACGAGCACGCTCTCGCCGGGCTGCAATTCCATGCTGAACGGCGCCAGCAATGGCTGGCCGTCGGGCAGATCGATGTTGACGTCGCTTGCCGTATAGCCGCGGTCGTCGTGCACGGCCGAAACAACACCGGCGTTTTTTTGTGCTTCCAGGCGCGCGCGCTGTGTCGCGTTGCGAAACGTAACCAGGCGGTCGACCGTTGCCCGCCATTCCGCGAGTTGGGTGTACGCGTTGACGAACCACGACAAAGCGTCCTGCACCTGGCCGAATGCGGAAGCTGTCTGCATCAGGCCGCCCAACTGTATGCTGCCGGAAAAATAACGCGGTGCGGCGACGACGAACGGGAAAATCGTCGCGATCTGGTTGTAGCCGGCGCGAAACCAGGTCAACGATTTCTGGCGCCTCATGATCGCCCACCAGTTGGCGACCACATCGGAGAAGCGGTGCTGCAGGCCGCGCATTTCGTCGGCCTCGCCGGCGTAGAGTGCAATGGATTCCGCGTTTTCGCGGAACCGGACGAGCGAGAACCGGAAGTTGGCCTCGAATTTCTGTTGGTTGAAATTGAGATCGATCAACGGCCGGCCGATGAGGTGGGCCAGAATCGTGCCGGCGATCGCATAAACGAGCGCGACCCAAACCATATAGCCGGGAATAGCGATCTGGCTGCCATTGAACGCGAAGCTCAACGTGCCCGACAGGGCCCACAGAATGGCGACGAACGAAACGAGGGTGACCACCGCCGACATCAGGCCGAGCGTGAGATTCAAAGTCTTGTCGCAAAAGCCGGCGAGATCGTCGGCGATCCGCTGGTCCGGATTGTCGGTGCCGCGGTCCGTGAGTTGCAGCCGGTAATACGTGCGTTCGCCGATCCAGTCGGCGAGATAGCGGCCGGTCAGCCAGCGGCGCCAGCGGATTTGCAGCATCTGGTTCAGATAGAGCTGGTAGACGGCGACGATAATATAAGCAGCGGCGATGACGCCAAATTTCGCCAGCTGGCGAAAGAATCCGTCTTTGTCCATGTTCTGCAGCGTATTGTAAAAGTCGTTGTTCCACTGGTTGAGCTGTACGTTTATGTATACGAGGCCGAGATTAAGCGCGATGATGACGGCGAGCAGGCCGCGCGCGGCCCAGCGCTCCTCCGAAAACCAGTACGGTTTGGTCAAAGCCCACAAAGCGGGCAGAAAGTTACGGGTCAGGTCGCGCATGGGGGTGCTCCGTGCTTAAGGTCGGCGGGTGCGCATGTGCCGGCGGGCGGCAAACGATGGCGGGAAACAGGCGCTGATTCCCGCGGAATGATAGCGTGAAAGCGGCGCGGCCGTTTGCGCCCGGCCGGGATTGGATTACACTGGAAACAAAAACGGCGCACGTTGCAGCGGTTTAACCGGCGAAGGAGGGTGCGATGAAAACAGTCACGCAGTTGTTGCAGGGCAAGACCAAGGGACTGTGCACGATCAGCCCCGACACGCGCGTGTTCGACGCGTTGAAGCAGATGGCCGAGAAAGACATCGGCGCGCTGCTGGTCGTCGAGAACGGCAAGCTGGCCGGCATCCTGTCCGAGCGCGATTACGCGCGCAAGGTGATATTGCAGGGCAAGTCGTCGCATGACACGCCGGTCAGGGAAATCATGACCGAGCGCGTAGTCTGCGTGCAGCCGAAAAACACCGTGGAAGAGTGCATGGCCCTGATGACCGACCGGCGCATCCGCCATCTGCCGGTGATCGAGAACGACAAGCTGCTCGGCGTGCTGTCGATCGGCGACCTCGTGAAGGAAACGATCTCCGAGCAGCAGTTCATGATCAAGCAGCTGGAATCGTACATCCACAGTTGACGTAATCGCGCCGTTGGGTATCATCGCGGCTTCGCATTCGCGGGCCGCCGTGTACAGGACATCCCATGCAGTTTGGCGCAATCATCATCGGCGACGAAATCATGTCCGGCAAACGCCAGGACAAACACATGGCGCAGGTGATCTCGACGCTCGGCGAGCGCGGTCTGGAACTGGCCTGGTGCCAGTATCTGGCCGATGAACCCGCGTTGATAACCGCGACGCTTAGGCGCACGCTGGCGACCGACGACGTCGTCTTCAGCTTCGGCGGTATCGGCGCGACGCCCGACGATCACACTCGGCAGTGTGCGGCCGATGCGGCAGGCGTCGAGTTGCACCTGCATCCCGATGCCGAGACCGAAATACGCGGCCGCTTCGGCGCCGACATCACGCCGCAGCGCCTCGCGATGGGAGAATTTCCACGGGGCAGCCGGATCATTCCCAATCCGTATAACCGCATTCCGGGTTTCAGCGTCCGGCACCACCATTTTGTACCGGGATTTCCGCAGATGGCGTGGCCGATGATGGCGTGGGTGCTCGACAACTGGTATGCGGACCAGCACGCTGCCGGCAGTGTCGCCGAAAGCGCAATCGTGGTGCGGGGCGCGGGCGAAAGCCAGTTGATCGATCTCATGAACGCGACACTCGCGCATTTTCCCGGACTGAAGGTCTTCAGCCTGCCGCACATGAGCGAAACCGATCGCTATATCGAACTCGGCGTGCGCGGCGAGGCGCAACGCGTGCCCGCGGCAATTGCCGAACTCAAAACTGGAGTGATCGGACTCGGTTTCACATGGTCCGATACGCCCTAGCGCGGCACGGCCGAAAAAAAACCCCGGTTCCCCGGGGTTTTTGTTTTGCAGCTAACGCCGGAATTAAGCGGCTTTTTTCTTCGTCGCGTGGACGGCCTGGGTCGTCGCGGCTTCGACATTCGCCTGGGTCATTTCGGCAAACTGCTTGGCCGATTTGGACAGGTTGTCGTAGGCCGAGTTGACGGCGGTAATCGCCGACTTGACCGCGGCGACGGCGACTTCGGAACCGGCCGGGGCCGATTTCACGACTTTGTCGAGGCTCGTCACCACTTGCTTGTTGAATTCGGCGACTTGCTCTTCAACCAGCTTGTTGATTTCCGACTGGGTCGTCGCGGCGACGTCATATACGCTCTTGCAGTAACTGGTGGCTTTTTCCATGGTCGGCTGCGCCAGCGTGTTCTTCAGTTGCGCGAGTTCCTGCACATCTTTGATTTCGGTCAGCGCTTTGGCTTGCTGCACGCCGTCGGCGAACGCGCTCTTCGCGGTTTTGAGTTGCAACTCGAGCATGCGCTCGGCGCCTTCCAGAGCGATGCCGGCAAAACGGACTGCTGCTTCCAGATTGGCTTTATTGAGTGCCATGAATTGTTCGGGGGCTTGGAACATGATCAATCTCCTTGTCAGTAGAACATTAATATCTTCTGCTAGATTGCTGTAATCCGGGTGCTGCTGCGTTCGTTTGTTGCGATGCACAATTCCAATTATATGGGCTTGCTACGCCAAGTCAAGTATTTTTTATTGCGTTGCACAAAATAGGCCTGCGGCAGCTGAAATTTTGACTTATCGGGCTTGGACGGATAGGATAAAAACGTTTCCCAATCAGGCAGCTACAGGGGGAAACCCGACTCGGTTGACAAAAAAATAAGCACTCACTTATGCCACATGCCATACCCGAAGCATTGCCCGCGCCTGAAGTCAGGCTAGTCACGACGCCCGGCCGCGCGCGCTGTTTCGAGCTGAGCGGAGCATGGAATTTACGCGGGCTGGAAAGCCGCCTGGCTGAACTTACCCCGCGCCTGGCTGAGTATGTGACCGATAACGGCGCGGTGTGGGATTTGCGTGGCATCGACGTATTAGATCATGCGGGCGCAATGGTGCTATGGCGGGCCTGGGGTCGCCGGCGGATCCCCAACCTCACGCTGAAATCCGAGCACGAAGCCGTGTTTCATCACCTGGATATTCCGCCGGAGCCGGTCGCGGCGGGTGCCGCCCACGATCCACTTTGGTTGGTCGTCAAGGTCGGGCGCAAAGTAATGAGAGTGCTGGACCATCTCGCGACCATGGTTGCAGTCCTGGGCCAGGTCGTGCTGGATGCGATTTATCTGGTACGGCAGCCGGCCCGCATTCCATGGCGTGAGATTTCTTCCAACATCTATCGCACCGGCACCCAGGCGTTGGGCATTACCGCGCTGGTCGGATTTCTGGTCGGCGTGGTGCTCTCGTATCTGTCGGCGCAGCAGTTGAAGATCTTCGGCGCCGATGCTTTCATCATCAACATCCTCGGCATCAGCGTGATACGCGAGCTGGGTCCCGTGCTCGCAGCGATCCTGATTGCAGGCCGCTCGGGTTCGGCGATCACCGCGCAGCTGGGCGTAATGCGCGTAACCCAGGAACTCGACGCGATGGAGGTGATGGGCATTCCGCAGACTTTGCGCCTGATCCTGCCCAAGATGCTGGCACTCGCGATTTCGATGCCTCTGATCGTGTTGTGGACGAATGCCATCGCGCTGATTGGCGGCATGGTATCCGCGCAGGCCGAGCTCGGGATCGGCTATACCTATTTCCTGTCGAACCTGCCCGACGCGGTCCCGATCGCCAACCTGTGGCTGGGCCTCGGCAAAGGCGTGGTGTTCGGTTTTCTGATCGCGCTGGTGGCGTGCCACTTCGGCCTGCGCATCGAGCCTAACACCGAAAGCCTGGGCATCGGGACCACCAACTCGGTGGTGACTTCAATCACCGTGGTAATTATCGTCGACGCGGTGTTCGCGATAATGTTCAAGGACATCGGGATCAGTTGATGGAAGACTGCATCATAGAAGTGAAAGGGTTATGGACGCAGTTCGGCGAAAACGTCGTGCATCGCAATATCGACCTGTGCGTGCGGCGCGGGGAAATCATGTCGCTGGTGGGCGGCTCCGGCAGCGGCAAAACAACGATGCTGCGCCAGATGCTTGGTCTCGAGCGGCCCGCACGCGGCGAAGTGCGCGTGTTCGGTGTTTCATTGCATGGCGGCGACTCGGGTCAACTGCACAAGCTGCGCGACCGCTGGGGCATGCTTTTCCAGGAGGGGGCGTTGTTCAGCGCGCTCACGGTGTTCGACAACGTGGCATTGCCGTTGCGTGAACTGCGGTTGCTCGACGAAGAACTGATCCACGATCTCGTCATAATGAAATTGGACATGGTCGGCATCGAGCCGCGCCATGCGTCCAAGATGCCGGCCGAACTTTCGGGCGGCATGGTCAAACGCATCGCGCTGGCGCGCGCGCTGGCGCTCGAGCCGGAACTCCTGTTTCTCGACGAGCCGACGGCCGGCCTCGACCCGGACCGCAGCGAAAGCTTCGTCACGCTGATCAAGGAACTGCACCGCGAACTGAACCTGACGGTGGTCATGGTGACGCATGACCTCGATACACTGGTGGCGCTGTCGGACCGGGTCGCGGTATTGTGCGATCAGCGGCTGGAAATCGTCGGCACCCTGGACGAAGTGGTCGCCAACAAGCATCCATTCATCTGCAATTTTTTCATGGGCGAGCGCGGGCGGCGCGCGCTCGAAGCGGTCAAGGCGATAAAGGACATCGTGTCGATGACTTGAGTTCGAATCTGGTGCACGGAAGCCGGGCCGGGGTATTAAAAGGGAGTGGCATTTATGGAAAACAGGGCATATGCGCTGGCTGCGGGTTTGTTTACCCTGCTGCTCGGCATCGGAGTCGTAGCGACCGCGTTGTGGTTCAGCGGCGACACCGTCCAGAACGACGAGTATCTGCTGGTTTCGCACTATCCGGTGTCCGGACTGAACCCGCAGGCACCCGTGCGCTATCGCGGCGTGACCGTCGGCAAGGTCGTGGACATCAAGTTCGATCAGCAGGACGCGCGCGCGATTCTGGTCAAAATCCTGGTGCAGACCGGCACGCCGTTGACGCAGGGAGCGTATGCGCGGCTTGGTTCGCAGGGCGTGACCGGACTCTCGTATGTGATGCTTGACGACGATGGCAAAAAGCCGGCGCCGCTCGTAGCCGAAGGCGGACAACCTGCTCGCATCGAAGTCAGACCGTCGTTCATGGACAGCATAAGCGCGTCAGGGGAGGAACTGGTCGCCAACTTCAATCAGGTGGCGAAGCGGGTGGATACCCTGCTTAGCGACGATAATCAGAAGCAGTTGATCGGCACGCTGCGCAATCTCGACCATGCTACCGGAAAATTTGCGTCGCTCGCGACCTCGATGGAACCGTCGGTCAAAGCGCTGCCCGCACTGATGAACGATGCCGGCATTGCGTTGAAGCGCGCCGATACCTTGCTCGCCAACATCGACCGACGCGTCGATTCGTTCGAGCGCACGGCGAAAAGCGTCGAACAACTGAGCAACAACGGAGCGGCGCTGACGGACGCGATGCTGACGGAAACGGTGCCGCGGCTCAACGTGCTGCTGGACGACGTGCAGCGCTCGTCGCGCGGCCTCGAGCGTTTGTTGAACGAGGTCAACGAACAGCCGGCCAGTCTTATCTTCGGTCGCAATCCGATGCCGCCGGGTCCCGGCGAACCCGGCTTCACCGCGCAACGGGGGACAAAATGAGAATGAGAAATGCAATTATGGTATCGCTGGTGGCCGCGCTCGCCGCGTGTTCGCTCGGGCCGGAGAAGAAGGATGCCGCCGCAACTTATGACCTGGGTGCGGCCTCCGCTGCAACTTCGGGCCAGCCGCGCATCCGGGCGAGCCTGCTCGTGCATGCGGTTGCGGCGCCGAGCTGGCTCGAATCGTATTCGATCGTTTACCGTCTGAATTATCAGGATGCCGCGCGCCAGCTCACCTATGCGAACAGCCGGTGGGCGGCGCCGGCGGCCGCCATGCTGACGCAGCGGCTGCGCACGCAACTGGCGGCGGCCAGCGACGGCGGTATTGTAAATATCGCCGACGGTGCGCGCGCCGAGTACGCGCTGCGCGTCGAGCTTGAGGAGTTCAGCCAGGTGTTCGATACTGCCGATGCAAGCCGGGCGATGATCGTCGCGCGTGCCAGCATCGTCAACGTGCCGCGGCGCACGCTGTACGCGCAAAAGACGTTTACGATCGAGAAGCCCGCGGCAAGCGCGAACGCCGAAGGCGGCGTGCGCGCGCTCGCGGGCGCCAGCAGCGAACTCGTCGATGCAATCGTGGCGTGGACGGCGGCAAGCCTCGCGCAGGACAAGTAGTAAGACCAGCTGCACTTTGCGGGTTCGTATGGAGTATTTTGATGGCTGATACTCTCTTTGCCAAAATCATCAGCCGGCAGATTCCGGCCGAGATCCTTTACGAGGACGACTTGTGCCTCGCTTTCAAGGACGTGAACCCGCAGGCGCCGGTGCACCTGTTGTTGGTCCCGAAGAAACCGCTCGACATGCTGTCGAGCGCCGGCGTCGAGGACCAGGCGCTGCTCGGCCACATGCTGCTGGCGGTTGGCAAGATTACGCGCGAACTCAAAATCGACGGCGCTTTCCGCCTGGTGATCAACAACGGCAAGGAAGGCGGTCAGGCGGTATTTCATCTTCACATGCATATCATGGCCGGCCGCAAATTCCGCTGGCCGCCGGGCTGAAGCAGCGGGCATGCCCGACATAAAGCGCAGCGCGCGGCGCGCATACGGGCCCGTTGCGTTGATGGTTGCGCTGTTCGCTGCGGCGCCTTCGTATGTAGCCGCTGCGCCGGAAGAAATCCAGGTCTATACCGACGACGTGAACGCGCCGGGCGAGTTCGGTCTCGAGATGCATGTCAACTACGTGCTCGAGGGTTTGCGGGTGCCGGGCTACGCGGGCCAGTTGCCGACGAATCACGTGCTGCAGGTGACGCCGGAATTTTCGTACGGATTCGCCAAGAACTGGGACGCGGGCCTGTACCTGCTGTCGGCGCGCGCATCCGACGGCAATCTCTACGCCAACGGCGGCAAGCTGCGCGTCAAATATGTCGCGCCCGCGAATGGCGCGCTGTTCTGGGGCATCAACATGGAGGTCGGGCGCACGTCGAAGCGGGTCACGGAAAGCAACACGAACATCGAATTGCGGCCGATCATCGGCTGGCGCAACGACAAATGGCTCGTCGCCTTCAATCCGATCATCGGCGCCGCGGTGTCGGGCGGCGTCAGCCGCGAGCCGTCATTCTCGCCGGCCATCAAGGTCGCGCGCACGGTAAGCGAAGGCGTGCAGGTCGGTTTCGAGCATTACGCCGACCTTGGCGGGATCCATCACATTCCCGCGTTCAACCAGCAGGACCACACGTTTTACGGCGTCGTCGACGTCGAAAAGAAGGGTTTCGATATCAATTTCGGAATCGGCCGCGCGACAACGGGAGGCACAGCCGACAAATGGGTCGCCAAAATGATCATCGGCATCCCGTTCAAGTGAGATCGCCGCGCTGAACTACCCGGTGCGTGCAATTGCGCGCTGGGGCAACCGCCGTTAACGGTCGATGCCGGCGTCGTTCTTGTCGTGCAGCGTCATCAGATCCATGCCTTCAATCCACACGTTCGGGCACAGGAATCCCGCACTGATGATGAAGACGAACAGGCGGCCGAAGCGGGGCAGGTCCCACTTCGCGCCCTGGTGTGCTGCGGCCAATTTGGATGCGTCCATCGTTATCTCCTCGGATATTGACCACGATGTGCCTCGTGGATTAGCGCGACGGGAGTCTGCGCGGGCAGGCTTACATCAAGCTTGCGTTATTGCATCTCCGGTCGAACTGGCAATATACACGCTAAAACGCCGGCTTGCCCGGCAGGGTCAGCCGGCGACTTTGAGATGCTTGATTTCGGCGGTACCGCCCTGGGCTTCGTCGAGCATACGGAAAATATCCGTCGCTTCCTTCGCGATTGCATCTGCGATGTCGTTGAGCATCTTCGCGCCCTTGGCGACGGTGGCGTGCTCGGGCGCGCCGTACCAGCCCGTTTCGGCGATCGTGCGAATGTCGGTAAGCACGGGCTGGTAGCTGCGCGTGCGGCGCAATTTGTCCCATTTGCGGCCGCGCAAATGATCCGATGAATAATCGATGCGGTCGAGATGCACCAGATCGGGCCGGTAGGCGAGCACGGCGAGCGCCTCGATCTCGCCGCCGTGGGTGAGACCGCCGCAGTCATGGCCGTAGAGTTCGGCGGCGACATAGCAGGCCTGCACGGTCAGCACCGTCATGCCGTGCTCGCGGTGCAGCGCTTCCGAAGCGATCGCGAGCGACGGGATATTGCCTTCATGCCAGTTGATGATCAGCAGGTACTTGGCGCCATGCTGCGCGGTCGACCGGCAGGTTTCGGTCACGACGCGCATATAGGTGTCGGTCGAGAGCGTAATCGTGCCTTCGAACGGCATATGCATGGGCGTGACGCCGAACGGCGTCGCCGGCAACAGCAACCCGTCCATGCGCTCGGCCACCGCGTTGCCGATCACCTGGCTCGCGTAAATGTCGGTGCCGGTCGGCAGGTGCGGGCCGTGCTGCTCGACGCTGCCGGCGGGCAGGATCACCAGCGGATTTTTTTTCAGTTGCTGCGCGATCTCGGGCTGCGTGAGATCGATGAAGTGGCGGGTGGGTAGCATGTTAGCGCTCCTTAGAACCAAATGCCCAAAGCTTAGCCACAGAGGACACAGAGGACACGGAGAAATGCAGGGGAACAGAAGTTTTTGTTTTCATTTTGGTTTGTTTTTCCTCTGTGAACTCTGTGCTCTCTGTGGCAAAGATTTTAGATTTTAGCTTTTGTCTCAGCGATGATGTCGGCGATTTTTACGGCCTGGCCGTTGCGCTCGAGGGAGCGCAGCGCCGCGTAGACCACCGCGACCGCGACGTTGCCGTTGTGGGCCGACAGTTCGCGCACTTTCCCGGTCGTGCAGCTTTCCGCGAACATTTCGAGTTCGGCGCAGAACATGTCGCTCGGCGGCAGCTTGATCTCTTCGCGCTTGCCGTAGCCGTTCTTGCCGCGCTGGATGTACAGCGTGGACGTGGTGTGCAGCTTGTCCGGGGTGTCCCACGTGCCGAAATCGATTTCGTAATGCATGAGGCCTTTGGAACCGAAGACGCGCACCGCGAAAATGCCCGGCGATGTCCAGCACGAGCCCACGTAGCCGATCTTGCCGTCGGCAAATTTCATCAGCGTCATCGACTGGTCGTCGACCTCGGCGCCGACGGGCGAGAGTTTCGACGCCATCGACGTGACTTCGCTGATTTCACCGCCCAGGTAATGCAGCACGTCGAACTGGTGGATGGCGAGCTGCGACAACGGCCCGCCTGGCGCGCGGTCTTTGTACCAGCGCCACGTCTGCGGCGTCAGTTCGAGCGCGCGTTCGTTCGAGAAGTTCGCCTCGATGAACGCCACGCGTCCCAATTCGCCGGCGTCGATTCTTTCGCGGATCATGCGGATGCCGGCCATCAGCCGCGCGCTGTGGCCGACGGTGACGCTGACGCTGTATTTTTGCTCGAGCGCGGCGATCCTGAGCCCGTCGACAAGCGTGTTCGCGATCGGCTTTTCGGTGTACACGTGCTTGCCCGCCCTGGCGACTATCTCGGCCACCGGCAGGTGCTGCTCGTTCGGCACGGTGAGGATGACGCCTTTGATTTCCGGATCGGCGAGCAGCGTCGCCATGTCCGGCGCGGCGGGCACGCCCATTTCGGCGGCAAACGCGTTGCGCTTCTCGGCCGAGCGGCTGAAGCCGGCGACGATTTTGATTTTGTCGGACTTTTTCGCGGCGCGCGTGAGCACGGTGGCCCAGCGGCCGAGGCCGACGATGCCGACTTTTACGGGGGCGTGATTCGTCACTTGCGATGATCCTGTGGTGGTTGGTCGAAACGGGAGCGCTATTCTATTCGAGCTTGACGCCCGCGTCCTTCACGGCCTTGCCGAAGCGCACATATTCATCGCGCACGTGCCGGGCGAATTGCGCCGGCGTGTCGCCGTAAGGTTCGGCGCCTTGCGCCGCGAACTGCTCTTTGAGCCCGCTCGAAGCGAGCGCTTTGGCGATCGCTGCGTGCAGCTTGCCGACGATGGCGGGCGCGAGACCGGCCGGTCCCATGATGCCGTTCCAGCCGTTCGAGTTGTAGCCGGGCAGACCGGATTCGGCGACGGTCGGGATATCGGGTGCTACGCTCGAGCGCTGCGCGCCGCCGACGGCGAGCGCGCGCAGCCGGCCGGCTTTCACTTGTGGTAATGGTCCCGCAATCGGCGTAAACACCCATTGCGCTTCGCCGGCGACGACCGCTGCGACCGACGGGCCGCCGCCTTTGTACGGAATGTGCACGACATGGATGCCGGCGAGTGTCGCGAACATGATGCCCGCCAGGTGGCTCGTCGAGCCCGCGCCTGCCGATGCCATGTTGAGCTGCCCGGGTCGCGCCTTCGCGTAGTCGACCAATTCGCGCACGGATTTGACCGGCAGCGCGGGATTTACGGCGAGCAGGTTTTGTGTGATCACGAACAGCGAGATCGGCGTGAAGTCCTGGTTGACGTCATAGCCGAGACGCGCGTAGATGTGCGGCGCGATGGAATGTGTCGCGCTCGACGCCGCGACCAGCGTATAACCGTCGGGTGCGGCGTGCGCGGCGGTTTCGACGCCGATCGTGCCGCCGGCGCCCGCACGGTTGTCGATCACCACCTGCTGGCCGAGCAGTTCGCCGAGCCGTATCGCCAGCAACCGGCTCAATATATCGTTGGAGCTGCCGGGCGCGTTGGGCATGATGAGACGGATCGGCTTCGTCGGATACTCGCGCGCGGCATCCTGGGCGGCGGCGCCCAACGACAACAGGACCAAAGTCAGCGCGCCGGTGCAGCGGTTGAAGCGGGTGATCATCGGGCTCCTCGGGTGTCGGCTCTGTGCAGGCAGGACGCATAGTTACGTAACTGAGTCACGTAACTAACGCGCGTAATTATGCCGCAGCACGTTACAAATCGTAACTTGGGAATGCGGACGTTTTGGGCTAATCTGCCGCACATGCTGCGTACGACACTTTCCTTATTGCTGGCGCTGGCGCTTGCGGGTTGCACGACTGCGCCGCACGAATATGCCGATCTTGCGCCGCCGCGTGCGGTTGCAATCGAGCCGGTACGCGCCGCGCGTCCGGTCGTGGCGCTCGTGCTTGGCGCGGGCGGTTCGCGCGGTTTTGCGCACGTCGGCGTCATCAAGGCGCTCGAGGCCGCGGGCATTCGTGCCGATATCGTCGTCGGCAGCAGTTCGGGCTCGGTGGTGGCCGCGCTTTATGCAGGTGGCAACGACGCGCGGGCACTCGAAGCGATGGCATTGGGAATAGAAGACAGCGATCTGATCGATTTCACCTTGTTCGGTCCCGGCCGCGTGCAGGGCGACGCGTTGCAGGATTACGTGAACAAGGCGCTCGCCAACCGCTCGATCGAGGCGCTCGGCCGTCCGTTCGCCGTGGTCGCGACCGAGCGCGCGACCAACACGATGACGATATTCAATCGCGGCAATACGGGGCTCGCCGTCCGTGCTTCGAGCAGTATTCCGAACGTGTTCTGGCCGGTGCTGATCGAGGGCCGCGAATATGTCGACGGCGGCCTCACGAGCCGGGTGCCCGTGACGGTCGCGCGCCGCATGGGTGCCGACGTGGTGATCGCGGTCGACGTATCGTGGCGCGGTTCGAGCGAAGTCGACGCCGCCGACATCGCGATCCGGCCTGCGACGCCGCGCACGCGTTCGCTCGATTTCTCGGCGAAAGTCGAAGCCATTGCGGCGGGCGAGGCGGCGACGCGCGATGCGATACCGGCGATCCGCGAGAGCATCGCGGCAGTCGCGGCGCAAAAGCGCGCGGGCAGCGTCGCCTCTGCGCATTGACCGGCGCACGCCGCCGTCCGACTTTTTATTTCTGCCGCGCCTGGTATTCTTTCAGCGCGCCGGCCGCGATTTCGCGCTGCTCGGTGATCTTGCGTTCCAGCGCCGGGTCGTTGCTTGCCAGGTAAGCGGCGACCGCGTGCATGCCGTCGCGGCGGGCGGTCGCATAGCGCAGCAACAAATCGTAATCCTTGCGCGATGGCGCTTTGGCGTCGAGTTCGACCCCGGCAAAACGCGCCACCGCGGCGTCCCACGCCGGCAGTATGTTGGTCTGCAGCTGCGCGAGCGCGGTTGCCGCATCGATTTTCTTCGCGCGCGATTGTTCGGCGATAGTCATGAACGCGGTCTGCAGCCGTTTTTCTTCGGCGCTGAACGCGTCGATTTCTTTTTGCAGCGCGCGCGCTTCGCGGTAAACGCGCGACGTGTCGGGCGTATATAGCGCGGCGGTCGGCAGCGTAACGGCCGCGAGCAACACCGCGAGCGCGGCGCGGCGCACCCGTCCGCGCCCGCGTCTTGTTGCGTCGAGAGGCCGCGCCATTATCAGTCCCATGATGAAGCCGCCGGCGAGACCGCCGAGGTGCGCGGCATTGTCGATGCCGGACTGCACGAAGCCGTAGAACAGCGAATAGATGACGAACGTCGACGTGGAAACGCGCAGGTGATTGAGCGTGGCGGGCGGAATCGAGCCGCGCTCGATCGTCATGTACGCGAGCAGCGCACCGAACACGCCGAACACCGCGCCCGACGCGCCGCCGCTGATGACTTCCTGGTTCCAGAACATGCTTGCGCTGCTGCCGGCGAGTCCGGCGAACACGTACAGCGCGGCGAACCAAGCGTTGCCGAAGAGGCGCTCGGTCAGCCGCCCGCTGTCCCACAGCGCCCACATGTTGAACGCGAGGTGTACGATGCCAAAGTGTATGAACGTGCAGGTGAAAAGCCGCCACCATTCGCCGCCGGTCGTGAGCGGCGCGAAATTCGCACCGAACCGCAGGTATTCATCCGCCCGCCCGCCGAGCACCTGGATGCCCAGCGCGACCATGACGGCAAAGACGGCGATGTTCGCCGCGATGATCAGCGGCGTGACGTACGCTTGCGGGGTCGCCGCGATGAGGTGCCGCTCGAAGTCTTCTTCGGCGTGCGAGGTTGCGGAAGCGGCCGGGTCATCCATGCGCGCCATTATGCCCGACGTGAAAATCCGGGGATGAAGGGTGAAGGGTGAAATGCCCGACGTGAAAATCCGGGGATGAAGGGTGAAGGGTGAAGGGTGAAACCTCGCTCATGGTGCGGGCATCGGCGCGCTGCGCGTGCGCGGCACGCGTTCGATGCGCCAGTTGGCGATCGCCCAGTTCCAGAATTCCTTGACGCCCGCACCGGCCAGCCCGTCCGGCGGCTGCTGGTCGAGGAAGTGCAGTGCCGGAAGCAGCGTGCTCAATGGCCGCGCATAGTCCACGGGGGCGGCGAGCGTTTGCTTGCTGAGTTTTTCGCCGGCGGCATTGACGGCGACCGGCACGTGGCAATAGCGCGGTGTTGAAAATTTCAACAACTGTTGCAAATAAATCTGGCGCGGCGTCGAGTCGAGCAGGTCCGCGCCGCGCACGACGTCGGTGATGCCCTGCTCGGCGTCGTCGACTACTACGGCCAGCTGGTACGCGTAAATGTGGTCGGCGCGCAGCAAGACGAAGTCGCCGATCTCGGTTTCCAGATTCTGCCGCACATGGCCTTGCAGCGCATCTTCGAAGGCAATCTTCGCGCCGCGGGTGTTTATGCGGTACGCTCGCACCGTCTTGCCCGGCGCAAGTCCTGCGCGACAGGTGCCCGGATAGACCGGGCCTTCGATGCCGCCCACCGCCGAGTCGGCGATTTCGCGCCGGCTGCACGCGCACGGATAGACGAGGCCCAGCGCGCGCAGGCGATGCAGGTCCGCATGATAACCATCGGTGCGCGCGCTCTGATAGGTGACGGCGTCGTCCCACTCCATGCCGCAAGCTGCAAGCGCGCGCAGGATTTCATCGGCAGCACCCGGCACGACGCGCGGCGTGTCGAGATCTTCCATACGCACCAGCCACTCGCCGCCGCGGGTCTTCGCTTCGAGATAGCTCGCGACCGCCGCGACGAGCGACCCGAAATGCAGCGGGCCGGTCGGGCTGGGGGCGAATCTGCCGCGGTAGGTGGTGGTCATTTCATTTTGGCAATGAGTGATGAGTGATGGGTGATGAGCGATGGGTGGACTGCGCTAGTGAATATTGATTGACATAGGTGGTTCACCCATTACCCATCACCATGTTTGCTAGTATAGCGACCATCATCGGAATATAAACCGGAGGCAGCCATGCAGGTCAAAGCCGCGGTCGCGCATAAAGCCGGCGCGCCGCTCACGATAGAAACGGTCGATCTCGAGGGGCCGAAAGCGGGCGAAGTCCTGGTCGAAATCAAGGCGACGGGGATTTGCCATACTGACGAGTTCACGCGTTCGGGCGCCGATCCCGAAGGTTTGTTCCCGGCGATTCTCGGCCACGAAGGGGCGGGCGTCGTCGTTGATGTGGGCAGGGACGTGACCAGCCTCAAAAAAGGCGACCACGTGATTCCGCTTTACACGCCCGAATGCCGGCAGTGCGAATATTGCCTGAGCGGCAAGACGAATCTGTGCCAGGCGATTCGCGTGACGCAGGGGCAGGGCGTGATGCCCGACGGCAGCAGCCGTTTTTCGCTCGGCGGCAGGAAACTTTTTCACTATATGGGCACGTCGACGTTCGCGAACTACACGGTAGTGCCGGAGATCGCGCTCGCGAAAATCCGAGAAGACGCGCCGTTCGACAAGGTTTGCTACATCGGCTGCGGCGTCACGACCGGCATTGGTGCCGTGATCAACACGGCCAAAGTCGAGCCGGGCGCCAACGTCGTGGTGTTCGGGCTCGGCGGGATCGGACTCAACGTGATCCAGGGCGCGCGGCTGGCCGGCGCGAACATGATCGTCGGCGTCGATCTGAACGCGGCGCGCAAACCGCTCGCGGAGAAGTTCGGCATGACGCATTTCGTGAATCCAATAGAAGTCGAAGGCGATCTCGTGCCGTACCTCGTGAATCTGACGAAGGGCGGCGCCGATTACAGTTTCGAATGCATAGGCAACATCGACGTCATGCGCCAGGCGCTCGAGTGCTGCCACAAAGGCTGGGGCGTATCGGTGATCATCGGCGTCGCCGGCGCCGGCCAGGAAATCAAGACGCGGCCGTTCCAGCTCGTCACCGGTCGCGTGTGGAAGGGCACCGCGTTCGGCGGCGCCAAGGGCCGGCGCGACGTGCCGAAAATCGTCGACTGGTACATGGACGGCAAAATCAACATCGACGATCTGATCACGCACCAGCTGAAGCTCGTCGACATCAACGAAGGGTTCGACCTGATGCACGCGGGCAAGTCGATCCGCAGCGTGGTGGTGTTTTAAGGAGGCTCCGGTTAGGGCCTACTGGGCAAAGTAAAAATCACCGACCACTTGATCGTAAATCGCGGGCACCTGGTCATGGCCTGCGGATTTTGCCAGCGCGACGACCTCGGACCGAATGTCGCGCATTATGCGGTCGACCGTGACGCCCTTTCTTTTCACGTGCTTTAGCAGCACCCGCGTAAACAAGCCGTTGGGAGCATCGTCGTCCGGGCCCAGTCGGTCCATGGCCTGCTGACCCACGCCCGCGGAAAACATGATCATCTGCCCGGTTGCGGCGCTGGTGGGAGCGAGCCCGCGTCCGCCGATCGCCCGGCCGGAACCCTTGAACGGATTGTCCCGGCATGCATCGATGATTGTCAGCGCAAGCCGCGCTTTGGCGTCGGCAAGATCATCCAGGACGCGCTGCAGCGGGATGGATTCGTCTCTCACCGATGCGGCATCGTCGGCGCGAATATCGACCGGCAGAAGATAATTCGCGCTGCCGATCTGCACGCCGTGGCCCGCAAAGTAAAACACCACCTCGTCGCCGCCGGCAATTGCGCCGGCAAAATCCCGGATCGCTTTTTTCATGTCTCGTTCGCCCAGATCGAAATGGGCGCTGACAGAGTAGCCCAGGCCGGTCAGTGCCGCCGCGACGGCTTGCGCGTCGGCGCGGGCGTTTTTCAGTTCGGGAACATATTTATAAGTATCGTTGCCGAAAACCAGGGCCCTGCGGTTGGCGCCCGGGGCGGCGGCTTTGACCTTGCGCTGTTCCTCCGTCCGGGTTTGCAACGCCTGCTGGCGGCGCTCGTCCTCCGCCTTCGCCGGCCGCTCTTGCGCGAGTCGTTCTTCATCGGCGGCTGCCGGGATTGGCGGGCTTTGCGCAACAATGGCCGGTTGGGGAGCGCGACCGTCCCAAACCACGTCGCCGTTTTGCGCGTAGATAAAACATTTGTCGCCCGCCTGTTTTTGGCAGCGACTCAAGGCGTCCTGGATCGCAAAGTGGAGGAGCGTGCGCAGCATGGCTTCCGCGCCCGGCCCGCCCTGCTGCATTTTGAACACGTCATCGTCATCCGGGAAAACGCCCCAGTTGCCATTTTGGGGATTGATTGCAAATGCGCGGTTATAGGATCTGAAAGTCCACTTTTTGTAGGCCTCTTTTCCCTCGGCAGTCAGGAAAGGAACGGCGTCGATGTCTTTAACGTCTCTGGGCTTTTGCGGCGCCTGGACAGCGGCCGTTCGATTGGGCGCGTCCACCTGTGCGATTTGCGCCGCAAGCGCGGCTGCGCCCGCCACGGACATGTACATGGCAAGCAACGCGAGGCAACCGCTGCACCGGAATTTGCTTCGATGCTGCGCGGTCGGAGCAAGCACCTTACGCGCCGCTGCGTTTGCCGCGATCAGAAACTCCCGCACTGCCGTCATGCAATTCAACCCCGCCTTCGGCCGTCAACTGCCTGCGCTATGTTACTTCATCCGCGTCCGGCGTTCAGCGGCGCAACGCCTCGCGCGGCGATCTGTTAAAGTACGAAGAAGTGCAGATCAATCCGCTTCGAGTATCGGTTAATTTTCCTGCAGGGAGTCTGAATGGGTAAGATATTTCTCGTAGTGCCCGACGCGCCTAACGAAGACGTGGCGCAGTTGAAAGCAAGCCGCACCCTGAGTGCGGGCCGCGGAATCCGCCTCGGCGTGCTCGATAACAGCAAGGCCAACGCCGACCACCTGCTGAAGCTGATCGTCGAGGGCGTGAAGAAGGAATACAAAGTCGATTCGGTGGTGATCAAGCGCAAGCCGGCCTCGAGCCGGCCGGCCACCGTGGAAATGCTCGACGAACTCGCGAAGGAGGCCGATCTCGTCATCAGCGCCATGGCCGATTGAGGGTCGTGCACGTCGTGGAGTGTCCACGACATGGCGCAGTTGACCAAGCGCGGCCTGATCGCCGCGGTGGTGTGTTCGGATACGTTCATGAAGCTCGGCACGGCGCAGGCGAAAGTATTCGGCGTGCCCGATCTGCCGTTATTGAAAATCCAGCATCCGCTGGGCGGGCTTAACATGGACAAGGTAATCGAGCGCGCGGGCGTGGCATTGCCGCAGCTCATCAAGGTCGTCAAGGAGAAACAGTCATGAGTTCGCTTGCCGCGATGCTGCAGGCGCCCGGCGCGATGGTCCAGTGCGACGAGGACCCGGAAGCCGTTTACGAATTCCTGTGCGAGAAGGGCTGGAGCGACGGCCTGCCGGTGATTCCGCCGACACCCGAGCGCGTCGAGCGCATGCTCGCGTACTGCGACCGCGATCTCGACCAGGCCGTGGTCAAGATCCCGCCGCGTTTCGGCGCGGCGACGCCGCTGCGCATCGCCGCCAATGCGGTGATGGCCGGCTGCAAGCCGGAATATTTTCCGCTCGTGCTGCTGGCGCTCGAAGCGCTCGCCGAAGAGCAATACAACCTGTACGGTACTCAGGCAACCACGCATCCGTGCACGCCGATGCTGATCTTCAACGGCCCGATCGCGAAGGAAGTGGGACTCAATTCCGGCAACAACGTGATGGGCAACTATTTCCGCGCGAATGCGGCAATCGGCCGCGCGGTGCGCCTCGCCCTCGTCAACATCGGCGCGGCGATACCCGGCACCGGCGACATGGCAACCGCCGGCACGCCGGCCAAGTTCACCTTCTGCGTCGCCGAGAACGAGGACGCGAGTCCGTGGGAGCCGCTGCACGTTGAAATGGGATTGCCCAGAGAGGCGAGCGCCGTCACGGTGATCGCCGCTGAAAGCCCGCATAACGTGAACGACCATGAGAGCACGAGCCCGGAAGGAATATTGACGATGTGCGCGGGCACGATTGCGAACACCGGTTCGAACAACGCCTATTACGACGGGCAGCCGGTAATGGCGTTCGGTCCCGAGCATGCGCAGACGGTGGCTTCGGGCGGGATGAAAAAAGCGGAGGTCAAGCAATGGCTGTGGGAGCACGCGACGATACCGCTTTCGAAGTTTGCGAATGAAAGCATCGAGCGCCGCTTCCGGCGCAAGCTCGCGGACAAATTCGCCAACGCGCCGCTCGACACGCCCGTGCACATGTGGGGCAAGCCCGAAGACCTGGTCATCATCGTGACCGGCGGGGCGGGCAAGCACTCGCAGTGGGTGCCGACGTTCGGCAATACGCGCGCGGCGACGCGCGCCTTAAAACGCGCGGACGGCGAATTCGTGAAATCGATCCATGAATTGAAGCGCGGTTAAGTTTTTCGCCGCGTCAGGACGTAATGGTTCTGATCCCGCGCGGGCTGCGGACGATGGCGGTGAGGCGGGCCCGGTCCGCTTGCGCAAGCGCGATCGTCCGCCCGAGGCCGAGCGCGGCAAATGCCGCTGCGATATTCGCGGGCGCGGGATGGAAGCACTCGAGCTTCATCAAATCGCAGTCGCGGTCTTCCAGATTGTCGGCGGGATGCATCGCGCAGTCCCACTGTATCAGCGTCGGCATCAGGCCGTCGCACACGAGCGCGCCGTCGTCGGGGATCGTGATGCGCCACTGGTAATCGCCGCGCGTCACCGGATGCACGGTGCCGGGCGAAATCGGGCCGCTCTTCACCGCAGTTTCGATGTTTTGCGTGCGCACCGCCCACGTCAGCAGGCGTGGCCGGTCGCGCAATTGCGCGCGTATCGTCCCGTCATCGAGCCCGAACCAGCGAGGACGCGCCGGCGCTTCGCCTTCGGGATCGATCGCCATTACTTCTAGGTAGGCGCGCGCGCCGAGTCGCAGCACCATGTTGTGCGTGCCCATCGCGAGATGGCGGCCGCCGGCCTGCGGCTTGACTCCCAGCAGGTCTTCGATGAAAGCTGCGCCCTGCTCCAGCGTGCGCGCGCCGACGACCAGGTGATCCAGCTCGCAGGCGGCACTCATCGTGCGGGTTTGAACGGCGGAATGTTCTCCGGTATGTAAACCGGCTTGTAGCTGAAAAGATCGGCGTCGTCGGTGTCGACGTTGACGAGCGTGGCATGGACTTCGTCCTCGCCGTGCACCATCAGCCGCGTCACGTTCATGATGCGCTTGCGTCCCGGCCCGATCAGCGGCTGGTCGATCACGAGGTGGTGCTGGTCGCCGTGTACCAGCAATACCGGCTTGCCCCACGCGATCGCGTTGCGCTTCAACGCGTTCAGCGTGTCGTTGAACCCGGAACGCAGATCGGTCTCTGGCGGCTCCTTGTCGAACCGCAAATGCGCCTGGAACGCGAGCACGACGCCCCTGGCGCCGGACTCCCGTGCGCGCGCGAACGCGGCGTCTATCCACGCGAGATTGGCGGCATTGCGCTCGATGTATTCGTTGACCGCCGCCTGGTCGCGCTGCAGGTTGTTGTTGCTGCCGGGTATGTGGACCGTGGCGAACACGATGCCGGCGCGTTCCCAGCGCGCGTTCTCGATGAATTTCGCATAGCGCGGATCTTCGCTTTGCGGCGTTACGCGCAGCGGAAGCTTGCCGAGACTGCGCGCGGGATCGGGGAAGAACATCTGGCGCACGCGCGCCAGCCGCTCGACCGGATCGAATCCGCCGCTGTTCGGCCGGTGGCAATCGGTCCATTCGTTGTCGCCCGGCGTGTAGACGAGCGCGCCGTCGAACGTCGCGAACATGTCGCGCACGCGCGCGTAGAGAGCGTCGTCGCAGCGCGTCTGGCCGCTGATGATGTCGCCGACATGGATCGTGAACGCCGGCCGCATCGAATTGATGCGCGCGATCACGCGGTCGAACGCCGCATAATCGCCCGGCAGGTTGTACGGCATGTCGCCGATCGCCACGAAGCTGAAGCGCTCCGCGCGCGCGGTGGCCGGCAGCGCCAGCGTTGCAGCGACGATCAAACAGGACAGAACAAAGCGCGAGTTGAGCATGAGGATCCTGGCAGGGCAAATAGACGATTCTGGCGGCCGCGTGTTGAGATTTTATGACAAAACATCCTGTCGCTGGCGGCGCGTATATCGTTGAGGCAAAATAAGCGCCCTATGTCATTGCGCACCGAGCTGCCGTACCGCGCCGACAGCGCGGCGCTGTTTGAAACCGTCGCGGACATGCCGTGGGCGGTGTTTCTCGACAGCGGCGGCCACCACCTCACGCAATCGCGCTACGACATCATCACCGCCGAGCCGCACACGACGCTCGTCACGCGCGGCAAGCTGACCGAGATCCGCAGCGACGCGATCGAACTGTCGCGGGAGGATCCGCTCGTGCTCCTGCGCCGGCACCTCGAGATCGACGCCGCGGCCCGCAGCGATCTGCCGTTCACGGGCGGCGCGCTCGGGTATTTTTCCTACGATCTCGGACGGCGCTTCGAGCGCCTGCCGGCGTTCGCGGCGGACGACGAAAAAATGCCCGGGATGGCGGTCGGCATTTACGACTGGGCGGTGGTCGTCGATCATCTCGACCGGCGCAGTTGGCTCGTGGGGCAGGGGCGCTCGCTCGACACGCATGTGCGCTGGAACGAACTCGTGGCGCGCTTCAGCGCGCAACCGATCGAACGCGCGCGCGTGCCTTTCCGCATTACCGCGCCGCTCGTCTCAAGCTTGTCGCGGGAAAGTTACGCGGCGGCGTTCCGGCGCGTGCTCGACTACATACACGCGGGCGATTGCTACCAGATCAATCTTGCCCAGCGCTTTGCGGCGCCCGCTGCGGGAGACCCGTGGCTCGCTTATCAGGCACTGCGCATCATCAATCCCGCGCCGTATGCCGCGTATCTCAATACGCCGCACGGTCAGGTGCTGTCGGCGTCGCCCGAGCGCTTTCTCAAGCTTGAGCGCCGTCACGTAGAGACGAAACCGATCAAGGGCACGCGCGCGCGCGCGGGTCATCCGCGCGTCGACGCGGCGCTCGCTGCCGAGTTGAAGGTGAGCGAAAAAGACCGCGCCGAGAACGTGATGATCGTCGATCTTTTACGCAACGATCTGTCGAAAAACTGCGAGCCGGGCTCGGTGCGCGTGCCGAAACTTTTCGATGTCGAAAGTTTCGCGACTGTGCACCATCTCGTCAGCACCGTCACCGGCACGCTGCGCCAGGGCCGCGATGCGCTCGACCTGCTGCGCGGCTCGTTTCCCGGCGGTTCGATTACCGGCGCGCCGAAGCTGCGCGCGATGCAGATCATCGAGGAACTCGAGCCGCAGCGCCGCGGCGTTTACTGCGGCGCCATCGGTTATATCGGCGGCGACGGCAATATGGATTTGAACGTCGCCATCCGCACGCTGGTGTATACCGGCGGCACGATACGCTTCTGGGCGGGCGGCGGCATCGTCGCCGATTCGCGTTGTGAAGACGAGTATCAGGAAACTTTCGACAAGGCCACGGCGATGTTGACGTTGTTGCAGCAGACGGCGGTGAGCGGGGTCGGCGGATAGTGCGGGCGTCGGCGCTGGATGCGCTCAGTCCAGCGCCAGCCACAAGCGCAAGGCGGCGCTGACATGCGCGAGTTGCGAATCGGTCAACTTGCCGACGGCGGGGTGGATGCGGTCCGCGGGAAGCGACACGACCTTGTCGATCATGATCTGCGACCGTTTCTTCAATCCGTTGCCGGCTGATGGCGCAATGTCGAGCCGGAACAGCGGAGCATCCCGCAGGTCGCTCGTGAGCGGGCACACCGTGACGCTATGGTGGGTGTCGTTAAACAGGTTCGACTGAACCACGACTGCGGGACGGGGTTTACCGTAGGCGCCGGGGGCGACGCACGGCACGACGTCGCCGCGGTTCACGTCCAGCCCGTCCGGTCGGCTGCGCGCTCCCAGAACGCGTCGCGCTTGCGCCCGCGGCTGACGAGTAGCGACTGACGCCGCGCTTCGCTTTGCAAGTCGCGGTGTTCGAGGCGGTCGAGATATTCCTGCAGTGCGTTCACCATGATCGCATTGGGCTTGCGCGCGACGTGCTGCGCCACCCGCCGCAGGCGCGCGTCGAGTTCATCGGGGAAGCGGAAAGTTTTGGTAATCGACATGGGGCCGGGGGCGCTCAGTCATCAATTGTGTTGCAATGTGTTACATTGTAGGCGGCGTGCGAATTCCGGTCAAGCGGGGACTGCGGCAGGATATGGTGCGCTGAAACACGGGGTCTGGGATCGGCGTGCGGAAAGCCTGTGCGGGCGCGCGTGTTAAAATTTCCCGAATTCATCAGCGGAGCAACGCGTGGCAACGGTAGAAATCACCAAGGATAATTTCGACGAAATCGTCACCAAGAACAGCATGGTGATACTCGACTTTTGGGCATCGTGGTGCGGTCCATGCAAAGCGTTTGCGCCCGCATTCGAGGCCGCCTCCGAAAAATACCCGGACGTGGTGTTCGGCAAGATCAACACCGAAGAGCAGCAGGAGCTCGCGGGCCATTTTCAGATACGCTCGATCCCGAATGTGATGCTGTTTCGCGAGCAGATCGTGCTGTTCTCGCAGCCCGGTGCGATGCCGGCCGCGGGCATCGACAGCGTGATCGAGCAGGCGAAAGCGCTCGACATGGACAAGATCCGCGCGGAAATCGCCGAAGCGGAGGCGCAGAGCGGCGGGGAAGTTAAAAGCTGATCGTTTAAGGCCTGAGATCAACGGCGCGTTTTATGCGTCGGATCTTGCCCCGATTTTGTTGACACTGCATATAACTACGCTGCGTCAAGAATAATATAAAGTGACAAACGTCAATCCGCCTATCAGAAGTCCCCAACCTAGAGAAATATAAAGTTTTTCCGCTTTGCGCCACGTAATAGTGGAATCTTCCTTAGGATTGACAAGGGACATCAAAATGAAAATCACAAGCGTTGCGACCAAACTAACTAACGTCATTACCGCAAATATTGTTCCAGAGCCCATTTGTGTGAACGCGCGATTTACCGTCTAGAATTCGTCGGCAAAAATTATTCGGGACATATTCGCAAGCAAAAATTATCCGCCTAGTTGTAACTGCCGCCCGATCTGTCCGCGCGCCGCCGCTATGATCGCTTGAACGAGTTGTAGACCATCCTGGTGTAATCCTGGGCGGCTTTTTCGTTGTCGGCCCAGCTGGCGTCGAGATCCGCCAGCGGCTTCGCAGCCACCACCTCGGCTTCGCTCTTGCCTTCATTAACCAGCTTCTGAATGCGCTCGCGCGCGGTCGTCAGCATGGCGAGGAAATTCGCGACGTCGGATTTTTTTGCGAGCCCGCCATGTCCGGGAACGACCCTCGTGTCGTCGTTCGCGAGTTTCATATATGCGCTATTGGCCTGGATCATGCCGTGAACATCCCCGCCGTTGGCAAAGTCGATTGATTGATAGCGCTTGCGGTTGTTGAATGTATCGCCGGTGCAAAGCACGTTGGCATCGGGGAAATACACGTAGGTATCGCCATCGGTATGAGCGTTATTGACGTGGGTGAGCACCGCCTTGCGGCCGCCGACTTCGATTGTCCTGCTGCCGCCAAAATAAGTGTCGGTTGGCAGCGCTTCCGCCGCCACTGGCTGCGCTTTATTGCCGGTGATCCCGTTCGTCGTGCCGGCCGCGAGACGGACCCGAATATTGTCCTGTGCCACGATAGTGGCGCCGTCCTTGTGAAAGGGCCCGTTTCCGCCGGTGTGATCGCCGTGGTAATGCGTATTGATGAGATATTTGACGGGCAGCTGTGAGATCTTCTCGATCGCAGCCTTGAGTTTGTCGTGCATCGGCGCGTACTGGCCGTCCACCATGATGATGCCGTCGCTGCCAACCGCGATGGTTACGTTGCCGCCGGCACCTTCCAGCAGGTAGGTTTTATTGCCGAGGTCGGTGGTTTTGACTTCGACTTTGGAAAAGTCGATATTCTGTTGCGCGGCGACAGCCAGACTCAGAAACAATGCGGCAACCGCAAAGATATATTTCATATATTTCGCTCCTCTTGAATCCGCATTATTTCGGCTTGTACGGCGCGAAGCCGTAATAAACGAACGGGATGAACGCGTCGGTCTTGCGAAACTTGCCCCATTCCGCGTCGAATTCCTTCAGCGGCTTGGCGGCGATCACCTGCTCCAGCGTCTTGCCCTGCTTGACCATCTTTTCCACGCGCGACGCCACGGTCGAAATCATTTTGCGATAGGCGATCACTTCTTTCCTGGTCGACAGCGGGCCGTGGCCCGGGATCACCTTGGTGAAATCGTCGAGCGTCGGCAGCAGCTTGTCGATGGCGGCAATGATGCCTTTGACCGAACCGCCGTTGGTGCTGTCGATGAACGGATAGCGGCCGGACGCGAACACGTCGCCGGTGTGGACGACGTTGGCGTTGCGGAAGCGCACGAAGGAGTCGGTGTCGGTGTGCGCGGGCGGCACGTGATAGGCGGTGATCTCGTCGCCGTTCAGGTGATAGACGATGCGGTCGTTGAAAGTCACGATCGGCAAGCCGACTTTCGACAGCGCTGCGGTTTTGCCGAGCAGGTTGGTCTGGTCGACGGACAGACGTTTGTAGACGTTGTCGTGCGCGATGATGATGACGCCCAGCTTGCCGAGGTTTTCGTTGCCGCCCGTGTGGTCGCCGTGCCAGTGCGTGTTGAGCAGGAAGCGGATCGGCTTGTCGGTGATCGTCTTGACGGCATCGACGATTTTCTGCGTGAGGGGCGCGAACTGGTCGTCGATCAGCAGCACGCCGTCATCGCCGACCGACACGCCGATGTTGCCGCCTTCGCCCTCGAGCATGTAGACGTTTTGCGCAACCTGGATGACCTTGATCTGCACAGCGTCGAACTTGCTTGGCTGGGCTGCGGCGCCGAAGCTTAACAAAGCGGCGGCGATTGCAAACAGGCTTTTCATTGTTATCCCCCTCCCGAGATTGAATTATTACGATAGCATAGCCGGCCGCGCCGTGGCGGCGTGGCGTTATGGGTTTTTCGTTGCGCTCGCGTAGACGATTTCCACGAACTGTTCCGGCTTGAGGAAGCCGTTGCCCCACTTGCCGTCGAAGTCCTGCGTGGGTTTGGCGGCGACCACCTGCGCGAGCGTTTTCTTCGCCTTGACCATGGCCGCAATCCGCGCCGACACCTTGACGAGCATGTCGCGATAGGCCCTGAGCTCGGCTTTGTTCGACAGCGGGCCGTGGCCCGGAATGATCTTGCTGGTGTCGTCGGTGATTTGCAGCACGCGGTCGGCGGCCGCGATCACGCCTTTGACCGAGCCGTTCGTGCCGGTGTCGATGAACGGGTAGAAACCGTTGAAATACGTGTCGCCCGTGTGCACGACGTTGGCGTTCCTGAAGTGAATGATGGAGTCGCCGTCGGTGTGCGCGTTCGGCGCGTGGATGGCCGTCGCGTCGTCGCCGTTCAGATGGAAAGTCACGGTGTCCTTGAACGTGAGCACGGGCAGGCCTTCCGCTGCGGTCGGCCCGTACGACGACTTGAAGAATTCGATGGGCGTTTTGGTCGCGAGGCGCTTTCTGACGTTGTCCTGCGCGACGATGACGACACCCGCCTTGCCGAGGTTCTCGTTGCCGCCCGTATGGTCGAAGTGCCAGTGGGTGTTGATCAGGAAACGCACCGGCTTGTCGGAGACCGCCTTGATCGCCGCGAGTATGCGCGGCGCCAGCGGCGCAAACTGGTCGTCGATCACGAACACGCCGTCCTCGCCGGCCGACACGCCGATGTTGCCGCCTTCGCCTTCGAGCATGTAGATGTTCTGCGTCAACCGGGTGGTCTTGATCTCGACCTTGTCGAAGCGGTCGGACTGGGCGGCGGCGGTCAGGCTGATTAATGCGGACAACAGGGCAAGAGCGAATTTCATGCGGACCTCCGGAAAAATTCGATAGTCGAATCCTAGCATGAGAAATTACATCATCATGTGACGCGGTGATGGCGATATTGTTACACTGTAAAACTTCGCCTCCGGGAAAATCACATGTTCAAAGCGATAGTCATCAGCAAGTCCGGCGACGCGCAACAGTGCGCGGTGCGCGACGTCGATGAGGCCGAACTGCCGGACGGCGAGGTCACGCTCAAAGTCGACTACTCGACCGTCAATTACAAAGACGGGCTCGCGATCACCGGCAAGGCGCCGGTCGTGCGCAAATTTCCCATGGTGCCGGGTATCGACGGCGCGGGGACGGTCACCGCGAGCGCGCACGCCGAGTTCAAACCCGGCGACAAGGTCATCCTCAACGGCTGGGGCGTCGGTGAAACGCATTGGGGCTGTCTCGCGCAGCAGGCGCGGTTGAAGGGCGACTGGCTGATCAAGCTGCCCGCGCAATTCACCTCGCGGCAGGCGATGGCGATCGGTACTGCCGGCTATACCGCGATGCTCTGCGTGCTCGCGCTCGAGCAGCATGGCGTGACGCCGGACAAAGGCGACGTGCTGGTCACCGGCGCGGCGGGCGGCGTCGGCAGCGTGGCGATTGCGTTGCTCGCGAAACTCGGTCATCGGGTCGTTGCTTCGACCGGCCGCGCGGGCGAAGCGGATTACCTGAAATCGTTGGGCGCGGCGGAAGTCATCGACCGCGCGACGTTGTCGGCGCCGGGCAAACCGCTCGCGAAGGAACGCTGGGCCGGCGCGGTCGATACCGTCGGCAGCAACACGCTCGCCAATGTCTGCGCCGGCATGCGCTATCGCGGCGCGGTTGCGGCGTGCGGTCTGGCAGGCGGGATGGATTTCCCGTCGTCGGTCGCGCCATTCATATTGCGCGGCGTGACGCTGGCGGGCATCGACAGCGTGATGGCGCCGCGCGCACTGCGGGTTGAAGCATGGGCGCGGCTCGCGCGCGACCTCGAGGCCGCGCGGCTCGATGCGATGACGCGCGAAATTTCGCTGGCCGATGCAATACCGGCCGCCGCGGAAATACTGGCCGGCAGGATCCGCGGCCGGCTCGTGGTCAATGTGAATGCCTGATGGACGCATGAGCGAATTCGATTTCACGCGCGCCGATCTCGAGCGGGCCGCGACGATCGTCTACCAGACGCTGACGCCGACCCCGCAATTCGCATGGCCGCTGCTCGCAACCGATCTCGGCGCCGAAGTGTGGGTCAAGCACGAAAACTTCACGCCGACGGGTGCGTTCAAGGTGCGCGGCGGCCTCGTTTACTTTCACGAACTGCTGGCCGGCGGCGCGCGCCCGGCGGGCGTGATCAGCGCGACGCGCGGCAATCACGGCCAGTCGGTCGGCTACGCCGCGCGCAAAAATAAAATCGCCGCGACCATCGTGGTGCCTCACGGCAACAGTCTCGAAAAGAACGCAGCGATGCGCGCGCTCGGCGTCGAACTGATCGAGCACGGCACGGATTTTCAGGAGTCGCGCGAATACGCGGCGCGGCTCGCCGGCGAGCGCGGCCTGCACATGATCCCGGCGTTTCATCCGCATATCGTGCGCGGGGTGGCGACTTACGCGCTCGAACTTTTGCGCGGCGTGCCCGATCTCGCGACCGTCTACGTGCCGATCGGCCAGGGTTCCGGCATCGCGGGCATGATCGCGGCGCGCGACGTGCTGGGACTCGAGACTGAAATCGTCGGCGTGGTGTCGGCGCAAGCGCCCGCGTACAAGCTGTCGTTTGAGGCGAAGAAGCCGGTCGAACACGCGGTGACGACCGAACTCGCCGACGGCATGGCGTGCCGCGTGCCGGACGCGGCGGCGCTCGACATCATGTGGCGGGGCGCCGCGCGCGTGCTCGCGGTGACGGACGAAGAAGTTGCAGCGGCGATGCGCCTGTATTTCAGCGCGACGCACAGCACGGCGGAAGGCGCGGGAGCCGCGCCGTTGGCGGGTGCGCTGCAGGAGCGCGCGCGTAACCGCGGCAAGCGCATCGCGGTGGCGTTGACCGGCGGCAACGTCGACCGCGCGATGTTCGCGCGCGTGCTCGCCGGATAGTCAGGCGGCCTGCGCCGTCAGGGCGTTGGCCTTGGTGCGGTTCTGCACGCGGCGCGAATGTTCGGCGCCCCATTTGCACATCATGCGCAGGATCGGGCCGAGCGTGCGGCCGAATTCGGTCAATCCGTATTCGACTTTCGGCGGCACCTGCGCGTAGACCTTGCGCAGCACCACGCCGTCGCGCTCGAGCTCGCGCAACTGCTGGCTCAACATGCGCTGGGTGACGCCGGGAATCGCGCGTTTCAATTCGCTGAAGCGTTTAATGCCGTCTTTCAAATGCCATAAAATCACCGGCTTCCACTTTCCCCCTATTACGCTCAGGGTGACTTCGGCCGGACACATGCTCTCTTTTGGTGCCATTCCTCGACTCCGTATGGTAATTTTGTTATATGGTTACTTTTTTGTGCCTACTATGCATAATCGCACCTACCATGCACAATAATACCGGTATTGAATCAGGAACTGCAATGCATTCGTAATCCGCATCCGCTTTAATCGCACCTGCGCCGGCGCAATCCGCGCTTTCCCCCGCTACGCCTCTTTGATCGCCTGGAAGACTCGCAATGACCAAACTGACAGTCAATGGCAGGATGCATGAAATCGGTGCGGCGCCCGACACGCCTTTGTTATGGGTGCTGCGCGACCACCTGAGCCTCACCGGCACGAAATTCGGCTGCGGCATGGCGCTGTGCGGCGCGTGCACGGTGCACGTCGACGGCGCCGCGGTCCGCTCGTGCGTCACGCCGGTGTCGACGGTCGAGGGCAAGCGCATCACGACGATCGAAGGTGTCGCCGCCACCAAAGCCGGCGAGGCCGTGCAGGCCGCATGGGAGAAGCTCGACGTCGTGCAATGCGGCTATTGCCAGTCGGGACAGATCATGAGTGCGGCGGCGCTGCTCGCGAAGAAGGCGCAGCCGAGCGACCAGGATATCGATGAAGCGATGGCGGGCAATGTGTGTCGCTGCGCGACTTACGTGCGCATCCGCGCGGCGATCCATGCCGCCGCCAGGACGGCGGGAGCGTGACCGTGAAACAGCTCGCGCGTTTCAAGCTCGAAAATCCGCGCCGCCGCCAATTCCTGCAGGCCGCGGCGATCGCCGGCGGCGGTTTCGCGATCGGCATGGAACCTTTCATGCGTGCAGACGCCGTCGATGTCGCGTCGTTCGCGCCGAATCCGTTCGTGCGCATCGGCACCGACAACAGCGTGACGGTGGTCGTCAAGCATCTAGAAATGGGGCAGGGCACGTATACCGGTCTGCCCACGCTCGTCGCCGAGGAACTCGACGCGGACTGGGCGCAAATCAAGGTGGAAGGCGCACCGGCGGATGCGGGGCTTTACAACAATCTCTTGTGGGGGCCGGCGCAGGGCACGGGCGGCAGCACGGCGATTGCGAATTCGTACGAACAATTGCGCAAAGCCGGCGCGGCTGCGCGCGCGATGCTCGTCGCGGCGGCGGCCGACGAATGGAAAGTGCCGGCCGAATCGATCGCGGTCAGCCGCGGCGTAGTGATGCACAAGACGAGCGGGCGCACGGCGACTTTCGGCAAGCTGGCGGCCAAGGCGGCGCTGCAACCGGTGCCCGCGGACGTCAAGCTGAAGGACGCGAAAGATTTCAAGCTGATCGGCAAGCGCGTCGCGCGCAAGGACAGCAAGGCCAAGACCAACGGCACCGCGCAATTCACCATCGACGTAAAGCTGCCGGGCATGCTCACCGCGGTTGTCGCGCATCCGCCGTTGTTCGGCGCGAAAGTGAAGTCGTTCGACGCCGCGAAAGCGAAGGCGGTCAAAGGCGTGGTGGAAGTCGTGCAGGTGCCGAACGGCGTTGCGGTGCTGGCTAATGATTTCTGGGCGGCGAAGCAGGGCCGCGATGCGCTGACCGTCGAGTGGGACGAAGCAGGCGCGAACAAACTGGGTTCCGCCGAACTGCTCGCACAGTACCGCGAGCTCGCGCAGAATCCCGGCGCTGTCGCGCGCAAGGACGGCGACGCCGCAGGCGCGTTGGCCGGCGCCGCGAAAAAACTCGAAGCCTCGTTCGAATTCCCGTACCTCGCGCACGCTGCGATGGAACCGCTCGATTGCGTCGTGAAACTGACCGCGGACTCATGCGAGATCTGGAACGGCGAGCAGTTGCAAACACCCGATCAATACTCGGTGGCGAAGCTTACCGGTTTGAAGCCCGGGCAGATCAAGCTCAACATGCTGTACGCGGGCGGCAGCTTCGGGCGCCGCGCGAATCCGCAGGGCGATTACATCCTCGAAGCCGTCAGCATCGCGAAAGCAATCAACGGGCGCGCACCGGTGAAAATGATCTGGACGCGCGAGGACGACATGCGCGCGGGCTTCTACCGGCCGCTTTATCTGCACACGCTGCGCGCGGGGCTCGACGCGCAGGGCAAGGTGATCGCGTGGCAGCACCGGATCGTCGGGCAGTCGATACTCGCGGGCACTCCGTTCGAGCCGATGCTGGTCAAGGATGGCGTCGATGCGACTTCGGTCGAGGGCGCGAGCACGCTCCCTTACGGGATCCCGAACATGCTGGTGGACCTGCATACGACGAAAGTCGGCGTGCCGGTATTGTGGTGGCGCTCGGTCGGTTCGACGCACACGGCGTTTTCGACCGAAACGTTCATCGATGAATTGGCGGCGGCGGCCGGCAGGGACCCGCTCGAGTTCCGGCGCGCGATGCTTGCGGGGAAGCCGCGTCACCTCGGCGTGTTGAATTTCGCCGCGCAAAAAGCCGGCTGGGGCAAGCCGCTCGCGCAAGGCCGCGGTCGCGGCATCGCCGTGCACGAGTCGTTCAATTCATTTGTCGCGCAAGTGGTCGATGTGACGACGAAGAAAGACGGTTCGTTCAAGGTCGACCGCGTCGTTTGCGCGGTGGACTGCGGCGTCGCCGTGAATCCCGACGTCATCAAGGCGCAGATGGAAGGCGGCATCGGGTTTGCATTGTCCGCCGCGCTGTACGGCGCGATCACATTGAACCAAGGCCGCGTCGAACAGTCGAATTTTCACGACTACCAGCCGTTGCGCATCAACGAAATGCCCAAAATCGACGTCCACATTGTTCAAAGCAGCGAACCCCCCACCGGCGTTGGTGAACCCGGCGTGCCGCCCGTTGCGCCGGCCGTGGCTAATGCAATATTTGCGGCTACCGGCAAACGGCTGCGCAATTTGCCGCTGCAGTTGAAAACGTGATGGCAGGCCGGAGCAAGCGTTCAACTGCCGCCATGCGATGCGCCCTGCGCGCATCGCCGGCCGTGGCTAACGCGATATTCGCGGCAACCGGGAAACGGCTGCGCAATTTGCCGCTGCGGTTAAAAACTTGAGGTGCGAACGTCGCTAGTCGCGCGGCGGGGTGTCGTATCTCCGCCAGTCTGTCACAATAACGCCTTTTTTTGGCCCGTTTGCGAGCGTTTTCGCAGCGGTGAAATTCGCGAGGGAGATTTTTGTGCGTGCATTTTCTGTTCGAAATGACCGCTGCGGCGGACTGCTGAACGCGGGCGCGCTTGCGCTTGCCGTGCTGGCGCTTGCCGCCTGCGGCAACAAGAATGCGGGGCAGGCGCCGCCGCCGCCCGAAGTGAGCGTGATCAAGGCGGTCGCCCAGCCGATCACCGTGTCCGAGGAATACGTCGGCCAGACCGAGGCCGTGGACACCGTCGAAATCCGCGCGCGCGTCAGCGGGATCCTCGAACGCCAGGGCTTCGTGGACGGCTCGCGCGTCAAACGCGGCGACCTCTTGTTCGCAATCGACCCGCAACCTTTCATCGCGGCGTTGGCGCAGGCCAAGGCGACGCTTGCGCAAACGCAGGCAACCCACATCAATTCGAAGCAGAACCTCGATCGCATCCGGCCCCTGCTCGCCGACAAGGCGATCAGCCAGCAGGATCTCGACGCCGCAGTTGCGAAGGAAGCCACCGATGCGGCCAACGAAGACGCAGCACGCGCGCAGGTCAAGACGGCGGAACTCAATCTCGACTACGCGACGATAAGCGCGCCGCGCGACGGCGTGATCAGCAAGGCGCTGATCAAGCCGGGCGGCCTCGTCAACGCGTCCACCACCCTGCTGACCACCCTGTACTCGGTCGATCCGATCTACGTGAATTTCACCGTGAGCGAGCAGAAGTTGATGGAGATGCAGCGCCAGCTGAAGCACAATCCCGGCGAGGACAAAGCCAAGCTGCCGCCGTTCCGGCTGCGGCTCGCCGACGGCAGCGAGTACAAGTTGAGCGGCACGCTCAATTTCGTCGACGCCGCGGTGGATGCGAAAAGCGGCACGCTGCAGGTGCGCGTGCAGGTGCCCAATCCGGAACGCCTGTTGCGCGCCGGTCAGCTCGTGCGCGTGATATTCCCGTCTTTGCAGCCGCTGAACGCAATCCTCATCCCGCAGCAGGCGGTGCAGGAACTGCAGGGCAAGCGTTCGGTTTTCGTGGTCGACGCGGAAGGCAAGGCTCAGTACCGCGAAATCACGGCCACCACGCGGGATGGCAACAACTGGGTGGTCGAAAGCGGCATCACGCCCGGCGAGATGGTGGTCGTCGAAGGCATCCAGAAGGTGCGTCCCGGCGCGCCGGTGAAGCCCGCGGTCGCAACGCCCGATGCGAAGAATGACGCCAAGAAAGCGGGCGACGACAAAAGTGACGCCGCGAAAAAAAGCGACGCGAAAGACGCTGCGAAAAAAGACGTGACGTATGACGCGAAAGGCGCCGCGCCGGCGCCGGCCGCCGACAAGGGCGCGAAGTAGGCATGTTTAATTTCTTCATCGATCGTCCGGTTTTCTCGGCGGTAATCTCGCTGATCATTTCGCTGGCGGGCGCGGTTGCGGTGCTCGGATTGCCGATCACGCAATATCCGCAGATCGTGCCGCCGCAGGTGCTGGTGACGACCGCGTTCCCGGGCGCCAACGCCAACGTGGTTGCGCAGTCGATCGCGGCACCCATCGAGCAGCAGGTCAACGGCTCGAAGAACATGATCTACATGGACTCGAAGAGCGCGAACGACGGCACGTACACGCTGACCGTCACCTTCGATGTCGGCACCAACCAGGACCTCGCGGCGGTCGACGTGCAGAACCGCGTGGCGGTCGCGCAAAGCGTGCTGCCGCCCGACGTGATCCGCCAGGGTATCCAGATCCGCAAGCAGTCGACGGACTTCCTGAGCGTGATCGCGTTGACTTCGCCCGACCAGCGCTACGACTCGATTTTTCTCAGCAACTACGCGTTGCTGAATATCCAGGACGCGATGGCGCGCATCCCCGGCGTGGGCTTCGTGCGGCTTTTCGGTGCGCGCGATTACAGCATGCGCATCTGGCTCGATCCCGACAAGATGGCGCGCCTGGGCGTGACGGCGAGCGATGTCGCGCGCATCGTGCAGGAGCAGAACGTCGTCGCGCCGGCCGGCCGCATCGGCGTGCCGCCCGTGCCCGCCGGCGTCCAGATGCAGTATTCGGTGACGGTGCAGGGCCGGCTGGTCGACGTGACCCAATACGAGAACATCGTGGTGAGTGCGGCGACCAACGGGCAGATCGTGCGCCTGAAGGACATCGCGCGCATCGAATTGGGCGGCGCAGACTACACGATCAACGTTCAGGAAAAAAGCCTGCCTGGCATATTCATCGCGATTTTCCTGCAACCCGATGCCAACGCGCTGGACGTCGCGAAAGGCGTGAACAGCACGATGGAGACGCTCGCCAAGTCGTTCCCGCCGGGCATAGAGTATTCGGTGCCGTATACCACGACGCCGTTCGTCACCGAATCGATGAAAGAAGTGATGAAGACCCTGTTCGCGGCGATCGTGCTGGTGCTGATCGTGGTGTTCGTGTTCCTGCAAAGCTGGCGCGCGACGCTGATCCCGATGCTCGCCGTGCCGGTGTCGCTGCTCGGCACGTTCGCGGTGTTCACTGGTCTCGGTTTCACGATCAACACGCTGACGCTGTTCGGCCTGGTGCTGGCGATCGGCATCGTCGTCGACGACGCGATCGTGGTGGTCGAGGCGGTGCAGCACAAACTCGACACCGAAAAGCTGTCGGCGTCCGACGCGACCAAGGCGGCGTTGGCCGATGTCGGCGGGCCGGTGGTCGCGATCGCGATCGTCTTGTCGGCGGTGTTTATTCCGGTCGCCTTTCTCGGCGGTCTGACCGGCCAGTTGTACAAGCAATTCGCGCTGACGCTTGCCACGTCGGTGCTGCTGTCGGCGGTCGTCGCGCTGACACTGACGCCGGCGCTGTGCGCGTTGCTCCTGCACCCGGCGGCGGATTCGCAGCACCATGGCGTGCTGGCCCGTTTCTTCGACTGGTTCAATCGCATGTTCGCGGCGTTCACGCGCCGCTACTCGGCGTCGGTCGCCATGTTGATCCGGCGCGCGGTGCTCGTGATGCTGACCTTCGCGGCGATGCTCGGCGTGCTCTATTTCATGCTCAGCACGCGCCCGACCGGCCTCGTGCCGGATGAAGACCAGGGCTATATGTTCGGCGTCGTGCAACTGCCGCCCGGCGCGTCGCTCGAGCGCACCAATGCGGTAGTGGACAAGCTCACCAAAATCGTCAACGAGCAACCCGGCATCAGCGGGGTGGCGACGATTTCGGGCTTCAACCTGCTGACCGGTCTCTCGACTTCATATAACGCAACGGCGTTTATCCGTTTCAAGCCGTGGGACGAGCGGCACGATCCCGCCCAGTCCGGCGCGGCGATACTGCGCGCGCTGAATGGACGCCTGAACAGGGAAATCAAGGACGCGAACATCCTGGTGCTCAATCCCCCGCCGATCCGCGGGCTGGGCACGACCGGCGGCTTCGAATTCATTCTGCAAAGCCGCGGCGGCGGCGATGTCGCGGAGTTTTCCAAAGTATTGCAGGGTTTTCTCGCCGAGGCGCGCAAGCGGCCGGAACTGGGTTTCGTGTTCGCGAACTTCGACGATCGCGTGCCGCAGATCGAGTACGAGGTCGACCGCGACAAGGTCAAAAGCTACGGCATCACGCTGTCCGACGTGTTCTTCGCGCTGCAGACTTTCCTCGGCGGCTACTACGTGAACGACTTCAACCTCTACGGCCGGACTTTCCGCGTGCAGGCGCAGGCGGAAGGCTATGCGCGCGCCTATCCGGAAGACGTGAAGCGTTATTACGTGAGGAGCGCCGCAGGCGACATGGTGCCGCTCAGCGCCATCGTGAAGCCCCGCTCGATTAACGCGCCCGAGTATTTTCAGCGCTACAACATTTACCGCTCGGCGAGCATCAACGGCGCCGCGGCGCCCGGCTTCAGTTCGGGCCAGGCCGCGCAGGCGATGGAGGAACTCGCGAAGGCACTGCCCGTGGGTTACAGCTATGAATGGACCGGCGCCACTTTCCAGGAGAAGAAAACGGGCGGCCAGACGGGGTTCATCTTTGCGCTGTCGCTCTTGTTCGTATTCCTGGTGCTCGCGGCGCTGTACGAGTCGTGGGCGATGCCGGTCGCAATCCTGCTCGTCATTCCGTTCGGCGTACTGGGCGCGTTTTCGGGGCTTGCGCTGCGCGCGTTTGCCAACAATGTCTACGCGCAGATCGGGCTTATCATGCTGATCGGTCTCGCCGCGAAGAATGCGATTCTGATCGTGGAGTTCGCGAAACTCGCGCACGAGCGCGGCGAGTCCATAGTGGAGGGCGCGCTGCAGGGCGCCCGGTTGCGGCTGCGGCCGATTCTGATGACCTCGTTCGCGTTCATACTCGGCACGATACCGCTCGCGATCGCCACCGGCGCGGGCGCGGGCGCGCGCCAGTCGCTCGGCACCACCGTCGTGTTCGGCATGCTGGCGGCGACGATAATAGGCATCTTCGTGATCCCCGTGTTTTACGTCGTGATCCAGCGCATCAGCGAGCGCCGCTGGCCGTTTGCGCGCGACCCGGAGCCTCCCGTGCCGGTCCCCGCGCCCGATCCGGAGACTGGAGCATGAAACGCCTGCTGATCGTTGTTCTGGCATCGCTGCTCGCCGCGTGTTCGATGTTCCCGGGCTACAAGCGGCCCGAGGTGAAGACACCGGCCGAGTTTCGCGGGCAGACGGCGCCGCTCGACCAGAAATCGCTCGCCGATCTGGCATGGTGGGAGTTATACCGCGACCCGGTGCTCGAGAAGCTGATCAAAACGGCGTTGCAGCAAAATTACGACGTCAGGATCGCGCTCGCGCGCGTGGAGGAATTCCGCGCGGCGGGCGGCATCGCGGGGCTGGGATCGATACCGCAGGTTTCGGCGGGCGCGACCGCCACGCGTTCGCGCATTTCCACGGTCGGCCCCACGCCGCTGCCCTCGAGCGCGGCCCCGGTACGCAATACCTACGATGCCGAGATTGACGTTTCCTATGAAGTCGATTTGTGGCGGCGCATCGCCAACCTGCAGGCGGCTGCGCGCGCGGACCTCATTGCGTCCGAATTTGCGCGCGACACTACGCGCGTCACGGTGATCGCCAATGTTGCGTCTGCTTATTTCAACCTGCGCGCGCTGGACCAGCAGCTGTACGTGACCGAGCGCACGGTCGCGGCGCGGGAAAAATTCGCCGAGCTTACGCGCGCGCAGTTCAACCGCGGCGTGGTATCCGGTCTCGACGTCAACCGCGCCGAAGCGAATCTTGCCACTGCGCGGGCGCTGCTGCCCGATCTCAAAAGCCAGATCGCACAACAGGAAAACCTGCTGCAACTGCTGCTCGGGGAAAACCCGGCGCCCATCTTGCGCGAAGCTTCGACCGACGCGCGGTATTTCCCCGTGCCGCCGGAGGTGCCGACCGGATTGCCGGCCGCGCTGCTCGAACGGCGGCCCGACGTGCGCCAGTCCGAGAACGCGCTGATCGGGTCGAACGCGCGCTTGAAGGCGGTCAAGGCATCGCTGTTTCCGACCGTTTCGCTGACCGGCGCGCTCGGCTCGCAGAGCGCGGCGCTGACCGATCTTTTCACCGGTCCGGCCAAGATCTGGTCGTTCGGCCTGGGGCTGCTGCAGCCCATCATCGACGTCAACCGCAACAAATACCAGGTCGAAATCTACACGGCGCGCGAAAAGCAGGCGATCTTGCAGTACCAGCAGACGGTCGCGCAGGCGTTTCGCGAAGTCTCCGATGCGCTCGCCGCGCGTCAGGGCTATAACGACTCGCTCGTCGCGCAGGATCAACAGGTCGAGTCGCTGCGCGCGGCGCGCGAACAGGTAATGAAGCGCTATAACATCGGCTTTTCCTCCTATTTCGAAGTGATCGACGCCGATACTGCGTTGTTCACTGCCGAACTCGCCCGCGTGCAGGTTTATCGCAATACGCTCAATGCCCTCGTGTCGTTGTACAAGGCGCTCGGCGGCGGCTGGGAGATCGATGCCGATGAACGCGCGGGCGTCAAGAGCTACGGCAGCACGCCGCAACCGGCGGTGCCCGCGCGCTGAAGCGCGGCGGCGCGATGATTTGCCCACGATGACGACCATGGATCGCGCATGGTGGCAGCGCCCCAACCGCGTGTTGTTGATCAATCTGCGCGAGGGCGACGAGGCGCGCATCGAACCCGACCGGCTGATCGCGGAAGTCAAAGATTTTCCGGCAACCGCGTTCTGCATCAACGGCGGCGGCATCGTTGCGTTCTACCAGACGCGCATCGCGGGCCATCCCAAAAGCGCGGGCCTCAACGGGCGCGATCTGCTCGCGGAACTCGTGCCGCGCGCGCATGTGCAAGGCCTGCACGTGCTGGCGCGCATCGATCCAAGCTGCGCGCCGCAGGCACTGGCTGCGCAGCATCCGGACTGGTTCGCGCGCGACCGCGCGGGCGGGTTCTATCCGGTCAACGAGTTTTACGTCACCTGCCCGAACGCCGGCTACTATCGCGATCGCATGGCGGAAGTCGTGCGCGAGATGCTCACGCAGTACGACGTCGACGGCATCTGGAACAACCAGGGCAAGTTCGCGGCGTGGGACACCGACGGCTGCTATTGCGATACCTGCAAGTCGATGTTCAAGGCGGACAGCGGCTTCGAGCTGCCGCTTGCGGAGAACTGGAACGATCCCGCATGGCTCGCGTTCAACGAATGGCGTTACCGCCGGATCGCGGCGTGGGTCGCGCATATGCACGATGCAATCCAGCGCGCCAAGCCCGCCGCCATTTTCATCGCGGCCGTGCAGTTGATGGAGTCGCTGGAAACGATCCGTCCCGGCGGCTGGGACATCGACTACTGGCTCGAGCACCAGGACGTGCCGACGTTCGAATGCCAGCGCCGCAACACGGCACCCTGGTGGCCCGGCATCCAGGCGAAATACCTGTCGTCGGTCGCGCCGAACAGGCAGCGCTGGATGACGGTCAGTTATTTCTATCCGTGGTGGCGGCTTTACGCGACGCCGGAAGCCGAGAACCGCGCGTGGATCGCGCAGCAGTTCGCCAACGGCGTGAACAGCTGGTTGCACATCAACGGCGGCTATTCGGAACTCTTCGACCGGCGCAGTCTCGCGCCGATGCGCGAAGTTTTCGCGCGGCTCGCGCGCTGGGAACCTTACTTCGATGGTGCAGTGTCGGGCGCGCAGGTCGCACTCGTGTATTCGCGCCACACCCAGGACAATTACGCGGGCGCCGATACGCACGGCCAGTACCTCGACGCGGTGCGCGGGTTCTACTGCGCGCTGCTCGAGGCGCATGTGCCGTTCGACGTGATTTCCGACAAGTTCATCGACGCGGCGCGGCTCGCGCGCTACCGCGTGCTCGTGTTGCCGAACATGGCGTGCGTCGATGACGCGGGCGCATCCGCGATCGAGGCGTTCGTCGCGGCGGGCGGTGCGGTGGTCGCGACATTCGACACGGGCATGCGCACGCGCGAAGGCGGCGCACGCGCGGAACCCGCGTTCGCGAAAATGTTCGGTGTCACCGTGCGCGGGCGTCGTAAGGAATTGAAATCTTCATATTCGCGCATCGTACACGCCGCCGATCCGCTGGTGGCGGGCATAGTCAACACCGATCTCATCCCGAACGAAGGCGCGCTGGTCGAAGTGGAGGCCGCGGCCGGCCGGGTCGTACCGCTGACGCTGATTCCGCCGGTCATCGCGCATTCGGGCGCCACCATCAGCATTCCGGAGTACAGCGCGATCCGTGCGGCCACCGGCGTGCCGGTCGCCGTGCGCGGCATGCACGGCAAGGGCCGCACGGTGTATTTCGCGAACGCGATGGACGCGCTCTTCTACCACTACGGTTTTCCCGATCTGGGACGGGTGCTCGCGAATGCGGTGCGGCATGCGCTGGGTGACGCGCATAATTTCGAAGTGGATGCGCCGGAATTTGTCGACGTCGCTCTCAACGTGCAGCCCCGGCGCAAGCTCGTGCATCTGATCAATTTCCCGGTCGGCAAACATTTGAACACCGGCTGGCGGCACGCGGGGCGCACCATCGTGCCGCTCAGCAATGTCGCGGTGCGCGTGAAGCTCGCCGCCGGCGAAAAGGTGCGCGAAGTGCGCGTGGCGTCGAGCGAAGCCGCGATCGCCTGCGTAGAAGAGGGCGGCTGGGCGTGCGTGACGGTACCCGCGCTCGCCGACCACGAGATTATAATTTTCGAACTCGCATGAGAGGCAGGAAGCCGATGAGGCCGCCGAATTCGATCAGGTCTTTCCCGTGGCGCTTCGTTTGCGGCGCGGCGCTCGCCGCGCCCTGCGCAACCGCGGTCTGGGCGCAGAGTGCCTACCCGGTGAAGCCGATCCGGCTCATCGTCGCGTTGCCGGCCGGCGGACCCACTGACATACTCGCGCGCCTGATCGCGCAGCCGCTGTCGGCGAGCCTCGGCCAACCGATCGTCGTCGACAACCGACCCGGCGCCGGCGGCAACATCGGCGCCGAACTGGTGGCGAAATCGCCGGCCGACGGCTACACGATGTTCATGGGCACGTCCGGCCCGCTCGCGATCAACGCGAGCCTCTACAAAAGCATCGGGTTCGATCCGCTGCGCGACTTCGCGCCGGTAATACTCGCCGCATCGGCGCCTTTCGTGATCGTCGCGCATCCGTCGGTGGCCGCGAACAACGTGAAGGAACTGATCGCGCTGGCGAAGGCGAAACCCGGCCAGGTCAATTACGGCTCGGTGCAGGGCAATGCGTCGCACCTCGCGTCCGAGCTCTTCGACTACATGGCGGGCGTCAAGATGACGCTCGTTCCGTACAAGGGCGCGGCGCAGGCGACCACCGATGTGATCGCGGGCCAGATCCAGATAAGCTTTGCGTCGACCCCGGGCTCGGTGTCGTTGTTGAGATCGGGCAAGCTGAAAGCGCTCGCGGTGACGAGCGCGAAGCGCATCGCCGTGCTGCCCGAGGTGCCGACCGTCGCGGAGTCGGGCGTGCCCGGCTATGAAGCGAGCGTCTGGTACGGCGTCGTGGTGCCGGCGAAAACGCCGAAAGAAATCGTGACCAGACTGAATGCGGAAATCGGCAGGATCCTGCGCGAGCGCGGCAACCGTGACAAAATCGCGGCGAGCGATTTCGAAGTGACCGGGAGCACGCCGGCCGAATTCGGCGAATTCATCCGCTCTGAAACCGCGAAATGGACGAAGGTCGTGAAAGCATCGGGCGCCCGCGCCGAGTGAGAGAATAAACATGATCGAGTTACGCAAAAGCGCCGACCGCGGCCACGCAAACCACGGCTGGCTCGACAGTTATCACAGTTTTTCGTTCGCCGATTATCACGACCCGCGGCACATGGGCTTTGCTTCGCTGCGCGTGATCAACGAGGACGTGGTGCAGCCGGGGCAGGGCTTCGGCACGCACGGCCATCGCGACATGGAAATCATCACCTATATTCTCGAGGGCGCGCTCGAGCACAAGGACAGCATGGGCAACGGCTCGGTCATCCGGCCCGGCGACGTGCAGCGCATGAGCGCGGGCACCGGCGTCAAGCACAGCGAGTTCAACGCGTCGCGCGACGAACCCGTGCATCTCCTGCAGATCTGGATCGAGCCGGCGGTCACCGGCATCGCGCCGGGTTACGAGGAAAAGCATTTCGACGCGGCATCGAAGCGCGGACGCCTGCGGCTGATTGCGTCGAGCGACGGGCGCGACGGCTCCGTGACGATACATCAGGATGCCGCGGTTCTCGCCGCATTGCTCGATGGCGCGGAGCGCGCAACCCATGCGCTGGCGGCGGGGCGCAAAGCGTACGTGCACGTCGCGCGCGGCGGCGTGACGGTCAATGGCCGCGCGTTAAGCGCCGGCGACGCCGTGAAAATCAGCGGCGAGCCCGCGATCGAGTTCGGCAACGGCAAGGCTGCGGAAGTCCTGCTGTTCGATTTGAACTAGAAGGAGTCTCAAAAAACAGTTTGGAGCCGCCGATAAACGCGGATAAACGCAGATAAGTTCAGAACGCAAAAATTGCTCAAAGCCGCCAACCAAACCCGTGAGTCAAAGTCGATGCGGTTGGCCGTAATTTTCCATCTGCGTGTGTCTGCGTTTATCTGCGGCAATTTGCGGTTCTGGATTTTTGAATTTGACGGCATTTTTTAGGAGACCAGCAATGCGCAGTTTTTCGATGGCAGTGGCTTTATTCGTTTTTGCGACCGGCGCAGACGCCGCGGACAGCTATACGCTCGATACCAGCCACTCGTTTCCGCGCTTCGAAATCAACCATTTCGGGTTTTCGACGCATCACGGCCAGTTCAACAAGACCAGCGGCAGGCTCGTGCTCGATCGCGCGGCGAAGACCGGCAGCGTCGAGATCACCGTGCAGACGGCGTCGATCGGCACCGGCGACCCCAAGCTCGAAGAACACCTGCGCTCGCCGGATTTCTTCAACGTCGAGAAATTCCCGACCATGGTGTACAAAGCGAAGTCGATCAAGTTCAACGGCGCCGTGCCGGCGAGCGCCGAAGGCGAGTTGACCCTGCTCGGCGTCACCAGGCCGCTGACGTTGACGATCTCGCGCGTGGTCTGTGCGCAGCATTCGTTTTACAAGAAAGAGGATTGCGGCGCCGAGGTCACCGGCACGCTCAAGCGTTCCGATTTCGGCATGACGAAATACCTGCCCGCCGTCGGCGACGAGGTCACGCTGCATATCCAGGTCGAAGCGATCAAGGACTGACGCAGCCGGGTCGACCATGACGCGGGGAAGTCTCAGCCCATGATGCAACAGCTGACCGCGCTGCTCGTCCAGTACGGGCTGGTGTTCGTATTCGCGAACGTATTTCTCGAGCAGGCCGGCGCGCCGGTGCCCGCCGTGCCGACGCTGATGGTGGCCGGTGCGCTCGCGGTCGGCGGCGGGCCGTCGCTGGCGGCGATTATCGGCGTCGCGGTGCTCGGCTCGCTGCTCGGCGACGTGATCTGGTACGCGGCGGGACGCATTTACGGCATGCGCGTGCTGCAGCTCCTGTGCCGCATTTCGATTTCCCCCGATTCCTGCGTGCGGCAAACCGAGACGCGGTTCGTGCGCTGGGGCCCGGTCTCGCTGGTCATCGCCAAATTCGTGCCGGGTTTTTCGACGGTGGCGCCGCCGCTCGCCGGCGCGTTGCGAATCAAGTGCGGCCGTTTTCTCTTTTACAGCGCGCTGGGTGCCGCATTGTGGGCCGGCCTCGCCGCGGTTGCGGGCACGTTGTTCTACCGCCAGATCGACTGGCTGCTCGGCGAGCTCGGACAGATGGGCGTGTACGCGCTGATCGTCGTCGGCGTGGCGCTCGCGCTCTTCGTGGCCGTCAAGTGGTACGAGCGCCGGCGCTTTTTCAAGGCGCTGCGGATGGCGCGCATTTCGGTGGATGATCTCTACCGGTTGATGCAGGACGGCGCCGCACCCGTGGTGGTGGACGTGCGCTCGGACTCCGCGCGGGAAATCGATCCGCGCCGCGTGCCCGGCGCAATCGCGGTCGATCTGCGCAATCTCGATACGGCGCTCGCGCAGGTGCCGCCCGACCGCGACATTATCGTCTACTGTACGTGACCGAACGAAGCCAGCGCGGCGCGTGTCGCCCGCATGCTGATGGACCGGGGGTTCGCCCGGGTGCGGCCGCTGCAGGGCGGCCTCGATGCGTGGAGCGATGCCGGTTACGACATCGAAGGGATCGAAAAGACGGGGTAGTCATGGTTCCAGCCGACGTTGATTTTTGCGAAGGAGATCTGCCATGCACGGCGACAGGCACACGAACTACACGCGGCGCGATTTCATCAAGGCGGGTGCGGCACTGGGTATGAGCGGTATCGTTGCTGGTTGCGCCACTTCCGGCGGCAATCCGGCGCCCGGATCCGCAATGGCGGACACGATATTGGCGAACGGCAGAATCGCGACGCAGAACGAACGGCGCGCGATGGTGCAGGCGCTCGCGATCAAGGACGGGCGCGTGCTTGCAACCGGCGACAACGCGACGGTGATGGCGTACCGCGGTGCGGCGACGCGCGTGGTCGAGTTGAACGGCCGCACGGTAATCCCGGGACTCATCGATTCGCACTCGCATCCGATCCGCGGCGGGCTTTACTACAACCTCGAACTGCGCTGGGACGGCGTGCCCTCGCTCGCCGACGCATTGCGCATGCTGCGCGAGCAGGCGCAGCGCACGCCGCCCAATCACTGGGTGCGCGTGGTCGGCGGCTGGTCGGAATTCCAGTTCGCCGAGAAACGCATGCCGACGCTCGACGAACTCAATGCCGCCGCGCCGGATACTCCGGTCTTCGTGCTGAATCTTTACGCCACGGCGTTGCTCAATCGCGCCGCGCTGCGTGCGGCCGGCTACACCAAAGACACGCCCAACCCGCCCGGCGGCGAAATCCAGCGCGACAAGGCCGGCAATCCGACGGGGCTGCTGATCGCGAAGCCGAACGCATTCATTCTCTATTCGACGCTCGCCAAGGGGCCGAAGCTGCCGTTCGAGCAGCAGGTCAATTCGTCGCGCCAGTTCATGCGCGAACTCAATCGCCTCGGCGTGACGAGCGTGATCGACGCGGGCGGCGGCTTCCAGAACTATCCGCAGGACTACGAAGTCGTCACCGCGCTGCACAAGGACGGGCAGATGACGGTGCGCATTGCCGCCAACTTATTCACGCAGCGGCCGAAGCAGGAGCTCGACGATTTTTCGAACTGGGCGAAGACGGTGAAGCCCGGGCAGGGCGACGACATGTACCGGATCAACGGCGCCGGCGAAATGCTCGTCTATTCGGCCGCCGACTTCGAGGATTTCCTCGAGCCGCGTCCCGACATGGCCTCCAGCATGGAGGCCGATCTCACGAACGTCGTGCGGCTGCTCGCGCAAAACCGCTGGCCGTTCCGCCTGCATGCAACGTACGACGAAACCATCACGCGTGCGCTGAATGTCTACGAAGCGGTCGATCGCGAAGTGCCGTTCGCGGGACTGCACTGGTTCATCGACCACGCGGAAACGATTTCGCCGCGCAACATCGACCGCATTCGCGCGCTGGGCGGCGGCATCGCCGTGCAGCACCGCATGGCGTACCAGGGCGAATACTTCATCCGGCGCTACGGCAGCGCCGACGCGAGCCCGCCGATCAAGCGCATGCTCGCGGCCGGCGTGCCGGTTGGCGCCGGCACCGATGCGACGCGGGTGGCGAGCTACAACCCTTTCGTTTCACTCTACTGGCTGGTGGCGGGCAAGACCGTCGGCGGCACCCAGATTTATGCGGACGCCAACCGCTTCGACCGCATGGAAGCCTTGCGCCTGTGGACGGTCGGCTCGAGCTGGTTTTCGAGCGACGAAGGCAAAAAGGGCGCACTCGTGCCGGGACAATTGGCGGACCTCGCGGTGCTGTCGGCGGATTATTTTTCCGTACCCGACGAGCAGATCAAAGCGCTGCAGTCGGTGCTGACGATGGTCGGCGGGAATCCGGTGCATGCCGGCGCGGAGTTCGGCGGCATGGCGCCCCCGCCATTGCCCGTGAGCCCCGACTGGTCGCCGGTTGCCGCCTATGGCGGGTGGGGCGCGCCGTTGATGAAGAAGTCGGAGGCCCGTTCGCGCATTGCGACGCTGGCAGGTTGCGGCAGCCCGTTCGATGGATGGGGACCGGCGGCGGGATTTTCCGGCTGCAGTTGCGCCGTGTTCTAGGCGCGGCAAGGGAGACTGATGTGGGGATGCTCGCACGATTGGGCGAAACGGCCGGCGGCGACGAGCGGCACGGCCCGCTCGTTGTTCTGCTGATGATCGCGACCATGGTGACCGGCCTGGTCGATGCGATCAGCTATCTCGAGCTCGGCCATGTGTTCGTCGCGAACATGACCGGCAACGTCATCTTCCTGGGTCTGGCGGTCGCCGACGCGCACGAATTCTCGGTGCCCGCATCGCTGGCGGCGATGACTGCGTTCATGGCGGGCGCGCTGGCCGGCGGACGGCTGGGCGCGGTGGCGGGGAAACACCGTGCGCGGCTGCTGGCGATCGCGACGACAGCCAACATCGTGCTCATCGGCGCGGCGCTGGCCGTCGCGCTCGTGATCCCGCGCGACGGCGTGCCCTATCGTTACGCGCTGATCGTGCTGCTGGCGCTGGCGATGGGACTGCAAAACGCAGTCGCGCGCAGGCTGGCGGTCCCGGACATGACGACGACCGTGCTGACGTTGACGCTCACGGGGCTCGCCGCCGATTCGACGCTGGCCGGCGGCAAAAATCCCCAGCCCCGCCGCCGCTTGATGGCCACGCTCACGATGTTCGCGGGCGCTGCGATCGGCGCGATCCTGATTTTCAAAAGCGGAACGGCCAGCGTGCTCGCGCTGGCGCTGGTGCTGCTCGTCGTCACTGCAATCGCGGCGTGCAAGGCCTCGTCGTCGAGCGCGCCGTGGACCGCGGGCTCATAAGCACGACGCCGCTTCGTCGCGCGGTGCGGGGCGAAATTGCGGTAGCATGCGATGGGTCGCGTGCGCAGATTGCCGCCGCGCCGCATTCGAAGGGGAAACCGTGAACGTATTATGCGAACTGGTGCAAAAGTACGCGCCGCTGGCCGCGCGCATCCTGCTCGCGCAACTCTTCATTATCTCGGGCATCGGCAAAATCGCCCGTTTCGCGGGTACCGCCGCGTACATGGCCGGCGTGGGATTACCGGCGACCACGCCGCTGCTGGTTCTGACGATCGCGCTCGAGGTCGGCGGCGGCGCGCTGCTGCTCGCGGGCTGGCAGACGCGCTGGGTGGCCGCGGCGTTTTGCGGCTTCACGCTGCTTGCGTCGTTTATTTTTCATCCGTTCTGGAATACGGATCCGGCGAGCGCCATGAGCCAGCTCAACAATTTCATGAAAAATCTCGCGATCATGGGCGGCATGCTATACGTAATGGCGTACGGCGCGGGGCCGCTTAGCGTGGATCGCGCGCGCAGCGATGCGAAAGCGCGGCACGGCGGCGCCGCTCCCGAGAAAAAGCGCGGGAAATGATCGATCACAGCGGAGCCATCATGGGTAAGGGGGCGGCAGTGGGACAATTAAAACGAGGATTGCGGTTACTGGGATTGCTTGCGGCGGTATCGGCGCTCGTCTTTGCGCAGCCGGGCCGGGCAGCCGACGCGCCAAAGCGCTATGCGCTCGAGCGCGGCGGGTTTTTGCAACTCAAAGTGCCGGCCGGCTGGCGCGAGGAGATCGACGCGAAAACGCAGCCGCCGGTGATCAGCTTCCGGCCGGCGGAAGGGCAGCCTTTTATGGTGTCGGTGGTCCCCGCGCAAGCCGCCGAAGGCAAACGCGCGCCGTCGCGGCAGGAACTGCGCGCCGAGGTCAGGCAGATGGCAGGCGCCATCCAGCCGTTTGCGGTCGAGAGCGATATCAAGTTGAAAGAGTTCGCCGGTTCCGCGGGGCCCGGTTTTCAGTTTTTGGCGACCGATTCTGCGCCCGCGGCGGGCGAATTCAAGTACATGACGCGCGGCAAGTTGAACGTCGGCGACGTGTCCGCGACGTTCACGATATTGACCAATGACGGCCAGGACGCAGTTGTCCGCGCGGCGCTCGCGATGCTCAAAAGCGCGACGCGTGTTGCGCGCTAGCGGGCCAGTCGTCCGTTCTATCGTAACAAGCGCGATGCGGGGCATGCGCGTTGTCCGCTAAGAGCCCGCCGCTGGCGCGGCGCGTGGCCGGGGTCGCGCCGTTTCACGTGATGGAGCTGCTCGCGCGCGCGCGCGAACTCGAAGCCGCGGGCCGCACCATCGTGCATATGGAAATCGGCGAGCCCGATTTTCAGACGGCCAAACCGATCTGCGACGCCGGCATCCGCGCGATCGAAGCCGGCCGGCTTTTTTACACGCCGGCGCTGGGCATACCCGAATTGCGCGCGGCGATTTCCAGGTTTTACCGCGAGCGGTATGGCGTCGAGGTGCCCGCATCGCGCATCATCGTCACCTCCGGCGCGTCGGGCGCGCTGCTGCTGGCGATCGGCGCGCTGATCGATCCCGGCGACGAAGTGCTGATGGCGGACCCCGGTTATCCATGCAACCGGAATTTTGTGCGCATGATGGGCGGCGTGCCCGCCGAGGTGCCGGTCGGCGCGGAGAGCGCGTACCAGCTGCTGCCGGAAATGGTCGAGCGCCACTGGACGCCGCGCACCAGTGCCGTGATGGTGGCGTCGCCGTCCAATCCCACGGGCACTCTGATGCCGGAAGCGTCGCTGCGCGCGATCGCGGGAATCGTGCGCGAGCGCGGGGGCGCGCTGATTGTCGACGAGATCTATCACGGCCTTGTCTACGACGGCGACTACACGACCGCGTTGAAGCAGGGCGACGACCTGTTCGTGATCAACAGTTTCTCGAAGTATTTCAACATGACGGGCTGGCGCCTGGGCTGGATGGTGGTGCCGCCCTCGTACGTGCGCGAATTCGACAAACTGTCGCAGAACATCTATTTGTCCGCGCCCAGCATCGCGCAGTACGCCGCGCTCGCCGCGTTCGAGCCCGCGACGCTCGCGATACTCGAATCCCGTCGCGCCGAATTCAAAGCGCGCCGCGATTTCCTGCTGCCCGCGCTCGTCGAACTCGGCTTCCGGATACCGGTGGTGCCGCCCGGCGCGTTTTACATCTATGCCGATTGCGGCGCGCTGACCGCCGACAGTTTTGCGTTTGCGCGCGACCTGCTCGAAACCGCCGGTGTCGCGATCACGCCCGGTGCGGATTTCGGCGCGCATGGCGCCGAACGCCATGTGCGCTTTGCCTATACGAATTCGATACCGGTGCTGGCCGAAGGCGTGAAGCGCATCGGCGAATTCATCGCGCGGCGATAGACTTCACGCAATCGCGCGCACGACGAGCGAGCCGCCGCTCAGTATCAAGAGCGAGCCTATCACCTGGAACAGGCGGCGGCGTGTGAGGGTAACGTGCATGTGGTGCCCGATCCACAGGCCGGCGAGCATCGGCACGGCGAACACGGCGGCCGACGTCAGCACGCCCGGCTGCGCGAAAAGTCCGGCGGCGGCAAATAACAGGATGCGGGTTCCGGTCGTGATGATGAACACCACCGACATCGTTGCGCGCACCTGGGCGGCGTCGAGCCCGCGCGCGCCGAGATAAATCACGTACAGCGGGCCGGCCGCGCCGAACAGCGCGGAGATCACGCCGCCGAAGCCGCCGACCGGCAGCGCCCACGCGCGGCCGAGCTTGAATGTCGGCTCGCGGCCGCTCGCCGCATAGACACCGTAGCCGAGCACGAACACGCCGAGCGCGGCCAGGATCAGGTCGCCGGGCAGATTCACGAGCAGGAACACCCCGGCGGCGATGCCCGCCAGCATGCACGGCACCAGCCACGCGAGTTCGCGCATCGCGATGGTCGCGTGAAACTTGAACCCGGTTCGCAGCGCGGCGCCGAAGTCGAGCAGCACGAACATGGGAATCACGAACTTGAGCGGCAACAGATGCGCGAGCAGCGGCACCGCGATGATGGTCGACCCGAAGCCCGTTATGCCGAAAACTACGAAGGCCCCGGCGACGACGAGCGCGGCGATTGCAAGTGTTTCAGGAGGCAGCGGCATTATGTCAGGCACTTCCAGGTGCGGCCGAGTATAGCGCGTAACGGGTAAAATACGCCCGCCCCGGCTCCATCCATGCAGGCAAAAGCGCGACCAGTCGATGCACGATTCTATACGCCTGACCCATCCGCCGTATCGCGCAGACATCGACGGCTTGCGTGCCATCGCCGTGCTTGCGGTGGTCGGTTATCACGCGTTTCCGGATCGGGTCCGCGGCGGCTTCATCGGCGTCGACATCTTTTTCGTGATTTCCGGTTTCCTGATTTCCACGATCATATTCGACAGCCTCGAACGCGATCGCTTCAGCTTCGTCGAGTTTTACGGCCGCCGCATCAGGCGCATATTTCCCGCGTTGTTGCCGGTGCTCGCTGCGAGCTACGCGTTCGGCTGGTTTCAATTGCTGGCGGGCGACTTCAAGCAGCTGGGCGGGCATATCGCGGGCGGCGCCGGGTTTATTTCCAACTTTATGTTGTGGAATGAAGCCGGCTACTTCGACAGCGCCGCGGAGCTCAAACCGCTCCTGCACCTGTGGTCGCTCGGGATAGAGGAGCAGTTCTACGTTTGCTGGCCGCTCATCGCGTGGTTGGCCTGGAAGCGGCGATGGGGTCTGGCCAATATCACGATAGCGCTCGCGATTTTGTCGTTTGCGGTAAACATCGACTCCGCGCAAAGCAACGTGGTCGCGGCTTTTTACTCGCCGCTCGCCCGTTGCTGGGAATTGATGGCGGGCGCATTGCTCGCATACGGGTCGCTCCACGGCTGGCGCACATTTCCCGCGCTGACGAAGCGCCTGGCGGCGTGGTCGGCGGCGACGGGAATGACGCGCGAGAGATTTTGCGATATCCGTTCGGTGTGCGGTGTGCTGTTGGTCGCCGTCGGGCTTCTGGTCATTACGC
>Ga0265314_10000275_pt1 | contig 74905 bp, 65 predicted proteins | sample 4126metaG_FD_203106 | JGI IMG/M metagenome (GOLD analysis project Ga0265314, IMG submission 203106) | Rhizosphere microbial communities from Carex aquatilis grown in University of Washington, Seatle, WA, United States - 4-1-26 metaG | ecosystem: Host-associated > Plants > Roots > Rhizosphere >...
TCGTCATTCCACCGCAAGACACGGTCGCGCACGACATCGCCATGGCCAACAAGAAACACCGCCTGATCAAGGAACGCCACGCGCGCTGGAAAGCCCACCTGGCCGAACGGCAGGCGAGGGCGGACGGGGCGCGATAGCCGCGAGCCCCAGTGCTCTTGGTCCTGGCACGAGCCCCGCTCCAAACAACCAGAGCCAAGTTGGATGAGTGAACCGCTACGGCTTCGGCGGGGTCTTCACCTTGGTCTCGGTGGTCGCCTCGGCGGCGAGCGTGCCGTCTTCGCGCGGGCGGAAGCGAATCTCGGCTTTCACCTCCACCACCATCTTGGTGAGCACCTTGGCCAGCTCGCCTTGCACGTCCATACGGTCAAGCCACGTGCCGATCTCGGAGGTCGCGGCCCGTACGAAATCATCCTTGGATCGCGACGCGACTTCCAACCCTGCCGCCATCGCCCTGCGCACGCGATCGGACAGGGTCCGCTCCGAGGCCTCGCCCTGCCCGTCGTTGTCCGCGCCTTCTCCTGCGCGCCATGCATCTCGCTTTCCGTCGTCGGCCATGGGTCGAGACTAGCACCACCGCAAGCGTCGCGCCCATCTCACCGCGTGCACCGGCTGGGCGGGCGGGATATGCTGCGGGCCCCATGACCCCGAGCCGTCAGGCAGCCAGGGCCGCCGCTTACCGCAAGACTACGCGGCGGCTATTGCGCGCGTACTTTGTGACCATGCAGGTGGTGCTGTCGTACGCCGGGCTTTCCCTGCGCCGGCGTCTGCGCAGCAGCGAGGGCGCCGCCAAGCTGGCCGACCGGGCTCACCGCAAGAACGCCCGGCGCGTGCTGGCGGCCATCATCGATTTGCAGGGGCTCTTCATCAAGGTCGGCCAGCTCATCAGCGTGATGGCCAACCTTCTGCCGGCTGCGTTTCGCAAAGAGCTAGAAACCCTGCAGGACAGCGTGCCGCCGCGACCCTTCTCCGATGTCGAGGTCCGCCTGCGCGAAGAGTTGGGCGGGCGCTGCCCCGAAGAGGTGTTTGCCGAGTTCGATCAGACGCCGGTAGCGTCGGCGTCCATCGGCCAGGTGCATGTGGCGAGGTTGCACAGTGGCGAAAAGGTCGCGGTGAAGATCCAGTATCCGGGCATCGAAGCCATCGTGGCCACCGACCTGCGCGTGCTCAAACATATCTTCGCAATCGTCGGACACCTTATGCCCGACTGGGGCTGGAAGGTTATCTATGCCGAAATCCAAGACATGGTGATGGCCGAGCTGAACTACCGGCAAGAAGCCGAGGCCATCGCCACCATCGCATCGCACTTCGCGGGCCGCACCGACGTGCTCATTCCGCGGGTGATCCGCGAATGCTCGACCGCGCGGGTTCTGACCACACAGTGGATGGACGGGGTCAAGGTCAACGACTGGGCAGGCATCGCGGCCGCCGGCATCGATCGCGTCGCGGCGGCGCGACTTTGCATCGAAGCCTACTGCAAACAGATCTTCGTGGACGGCGTGTACCACGCGGATCCGCACCCGGGGAATCTGCTGCTCGTCGCGCAGCGAAGCGAAGGCGCCGGCCCGGCCCTGGTGTTTCTCGACTTCGGCGCCACCGCGCGCATTTCGCCCGGCATGCGCAAAGGCATCGTTTCCTTCCTCCAGGGCGCGGTCACCCGCGACGTGGCCCGCATCGTCGCCGCGATGAAAGAAATGGGTTTCATTTCGCGCCACGCGGATCACGAGGTGTTCGACCGCGTGATCGAGCACTTTTACGAACGCTTCCGTTCCCAGATGCGCTTCCAGCGCTTCTCGACGGGGAGCTTGAGCTCAGGCCTCGACCTGCGCGGGCAGATCGCGACGCTGCTCGACCTTCGCCAGCTGGACGTTTCGCTGGCCGATTTGCGCGATGCCTTTCATGTGCCGCGGGAATGGGTGTTGCTTGAGCGCACGTTGCTCTTGCTTCTGGGCGTGTGCACCAGCCTGGCGTCCGAGCTGAACCCGGCCGAGGTCATCCAGCCGTACGTGGACCGCTTCATTCTGGGCGAGCGCAAGGAATGGTCGGAGACCGTGCTCGAGACCGCGCGCGAGGCAGCCCTGTCTGCCTTCGCGCTGCCGAGCGAGCTCGGGCGCTTTCTTAGTCTGGCATCCCGGGGCGACATCGAGGTCCACGTCCACCGCTTGGCCGAGTCCACCGATGCAGTCTACGCCTTGGGCCAACAGCTACTGTGGGGCTTTCTGGGCTCGGTCGCCTTCTGTGTGTCAGTCGTGTATGAGGGTCGAGACCAACCACTGCCGGAATCGGTGTCCGCCGGGGTAGCGGTTCTGTTCGGCGTACTGCTTCTGGGCGCGGTGGTTCGAGGCAATCGTGCGCGCCACCACAAGAAGCAGAAGCGCAGGTAATTTTTACATCCACCTACATGTGAGACATAATGATACCCATGATGCTGATATCTGTCATCGGAAGCTCGGTCACAGCCCTCGGTGCACTGGCGATCTTTCTCGCGACACTTCGCATCGGAAAGCCAGCGGCCGGTAAGGCAGGCTAGCTCTCTCGGGTCAGCGCGAAAAGAATATTTGCGCTGGATTCACCTTGCCGGTAACCGGCATCGCGCCTACACTCCCAGCGATTTTAAACCGATAGATAGGCTGGGATGACGCTGGCAAATACCGACCTCACAGCGAGGATGGAGCGCGACGGCACGACGGTGCGTGGGGGCGCTTTGGACTACAGCGCGATCTTCGATCTGGCCGATCTGACGGCAGTTCGGAACCTTTTGCGCGGCGGCTCGGTCATCGATTGGCACCGCCTGTGTTTCGCGGATCGAGCGCAGGCCGATCGGTTCCTGCGTATCAACGAATACGACCCTTCCAATCCCGCTGACATCGCTCGCTTGGAAGACTTGCGCGAACAAGCGGTCGAGTACCTGGAGCGCTACCTCGGATTCCGCGTCGCTGATGACATCGCTTCGCGCGTGCCGGCCAAGGATCTGCTGCTGGTCGCGTCGCAGAAGGGCAAGCGGCGCGCGCACGCCTGCGTGGTCCTCAAGGTCATGCACGTGCTGCACCATCTGGCCGGCGGTGAGCTGGCGACACGCCTGTCGGTCAGCGCCGACCAGATCTTCCAGCTTGTGGAAGACAAGGTCCTGCGCACGGTCGAGGAAATGAAGAGCGCCGGCTGTCAGATCGTCGAGTTCGAGTGGAGTCGCAAGGAACAGGACAGCCTCATCACCAAGCTGCTCGCCAAGCGCGACAACATCGCGGCCCACGTCTACGACAAGCTCCGCTTCCGCATGATCACGCGCAACGAAGAGGAAATCGTCTTCGTCCTGCGCGAGCTATTGCAGCGGCTGGTCCCGTTCAACTACGTGATTCCCGGCGAATCGCAGAACGACATCGTGGATCTGCAGAGCTTCATCGAGAGCGACCCGTACCTGCGCACGCACCTGCCCGACCTGTTGGATCTGTCCTCCGTCGCGCCGGACAAGCGAACCCCGAATGTGAACGAGTTCTCGGGGCCGAGCTACCGGGTGGTGAACTTCGTCGCCGACTTGCCGGTGCGAATGGACCGGTACCTCGGCCTTGCGCCCGATGATCCGACTTTCGCCGACACAGGCAGCGTCGTGTTCGTGCTGACCGAGTTTCAAATCGTGGATCTGCGAACCGCCCAGGCGAACGAGCAAGGCGAGAATAGCCACGACCGATACAAAGAACGGCAGGCGATGCGCGTGAAGGCTCGTCTCATGCACGGGATGCAAGACGAAGAAACCCCGGCGCCCGGCTTGGACCTGAGCGGTCGCTCGGACGGCGACCTCGGGCACGACTAGTGCCGCAGGCCGGGTGGGCTTCCGCCCGGTTCGCCCATCGCGCCATCCTGCTGGCGACGAGGCCCAGTTCCCTTTGCGCGGAGATGGGTTATAGTCGCGCTCGCGATGAGGGGAACGCGGCCCAGGGAGGTGACCAGTCGGACTGATGTCCTGAAGGCAGGTTCAGGACGCAACCCCTTTCGCCTTGGATTTAAGCGTCGCATCAGACGGTTGCAGGGTTTGGAGGCCACGCCATGACCCGCATCCTTCTCGTAGACGATCACGCGGTCGTGCGGCGCGGAGTGCGAGACATCCTGACCGAGGCCTTGGGCAAGGTGTCCTTCGGCGAAGCGTCCAAGCCGTCGGAAGCGATCGAAAAGCTACAAAGCGACGACTGGGACGTGGTGGTGCTCGACATTTCGCTGCCCGGCCGCGGGGGCCTCGATGCCTTGCGCGACATCAAGCGCCTCAAGCCTGAGGTTCCAGTCTTGGTGCTCAGCATGCACGCGGAGGATCACTATGCCCTGCGAGCCCTGCGCGCTGGCGCCGCCGGATACGTCAACAAGGAAAGCGCCGCTGAAGACCTGTCCGGCGCGGTTCGCAAGGTTCTCGCCGGCGGCACCCACGTCAGCGTCCGACTGGCCGAGACCCTGGCCAAGAGCCTGCGCGCCGACACTTCGCGCCCTGCGCACGAACGGTTGTCCGACCGCGAGCTGGAGGTGCTGCGAGGGCTGGCCGCAGGGAAGACGGTCAAAGAGATCGGCGTCGAGCTGGCGCTGTCCGAGAAGACCGTCAGTACGTACCGGACACGACTTCTGGAAAAGATGCAAATGCGCACCAATGCCGAGCTGATCCAATACGCGCTTCGCGAGGGCCTGGTCGACTAAGACCCGGCGAGTCGTTCCTACATCTGTAGGACCGCGGCTGACAGCGAATTCGGCAATGCCCTGGCATGCGCGAATTGTAGGATCTGGCGAAATAGGGTTGCATGCCAGGCGCATCACCCACAGCAGCCAAGAAGATCCTTCTTGTGGATGACCACCCGGCTGTCAGCCAGCGCATCGGCGAGCTCCTCGCCAGCACCGTTCCGCATGTAGAAATGGTCGCCGCCTCTTCGGGCGAGCAAGGCCTTGCCCTGGCGGCCGAGCAGTCCTTCGACCTGGTGCTGCTGGATCTGCGCCTGCCTGGCTGCGGCGGCATCGACGTTCTCAAGGAGCTTCGCGTGTCGAAGCCCGGGCTGCCAGTGATCATCATCAGCTCGCTGCCCGAGTCGCCCTACGCAACCCTCGCGCGCCGGGCGGGCGCCCACGGCTTCGTCACCAAGAGCGCCCTGGTTCAAGAGCTTGGCCAGGCGGTGCGCACCGCCCTCGGCGACTGCTCGCTGGCGTAATCCGCGGCTCAGTGTAGGTACGGTTTGATGGCGTTGTACCAGACGACTGCCATCTTCTCGTAGCCACTCTCGTAGGGGTGGACCGTGTCCATATCAGAGCTTGTGAGAGCGGAGAACTGATCGACCACGATGACGTGCTTGCCTGCGCTGGTGCGCTGCTGCACGACGCCTGGAATCGCATTGTTAAACGTAGTGACGCCGGCCGCCTGGGCAGGCAAGGGAATGATCTTGGCCACCACCACGAGAGCATCCGGAGCGTCCGCTACGATATGGTCGATGAGCGTACCCAAACGCTCTGGCGCGCCGCTGGCCTGGCCTAGATTCAGGTCGTTGGTGCCCAGATGGACCAAAACGATGTTGGGCCCAAAGTCGGCGACCACCTTCTTCCCGGTGTAGTTGACGCCGTCATTGGTGGCGGTGGACTTGCCGGTGACCAGGTCGTCGTCTTGCTGAATGGTCCAGCCGCTATGTCCCTCGTGCTTGCCGACCCACTTCGAGCTGGCGCTTCCAAGGTTGGACAGTGCCGTGGAAGTCGGCGGATTGCCCGTGTCGTAGCCCACGAAGGTGACGTTCTTCTGGTCAGCGGCCGTATGGGTGAAGAGCTTGATGCGATAGCCGCCGCCGTAGTTGATGCCCCAGGTGATGGAATCCCCGAGCGGCAGGATCTTGCAGTCGCCCGTCGCAGGACATGGATCGAAGGTGGTGGAGCCCGTGTCCGACCCGAGATCGGAGCCAGCATCTTTGGCTCCACCGTCGGCGCCGCTGCTGCCACCGGCCGCGGTCGTGCCACCCGCGCCCGCAGCGCCGCCGGTGCCTGTCGACCCGCCGCCCGCGGCGCCGCCAGAGCCAGTCGTGCCGCCTGCAACGCCACCCGCGCCCGTCGCTCCGCCGGAGCCTGCACCACCCGACCCCGCGCCGCCCGAGCCGCTGTTGCCGCCGGCCGGCATCGTTCCGCCGCCCGAGCCACCCGCGCCGGATCCGCCGCTGCCGGATCCGCCGCTGCCAGTCTTGCCTCCCGAGCCGGTCGCACCGCCCGCAGACGAGCTGCCGCCCGTCGCCGAGCTGCCACCGGCCGACGAGCTCCCGCCCGCGGACGAGCTGCCGCCGGTCGCCGAAGCTCCGCCAGTGCCGGGCTTGCCGCCCGAGCCGCTGCCGCCGGCCGTGCTGGTTCCGCCGCCTGCCGGCGTGCCACCGGAACCCGCGACGGGATTGTCCGAAGCGCTGGAACAGCCGGCAAGAGCCGCAGCGAACACCGCGCATTGCAAAATCCTGAATCGAGTTTCCATGGCTCACAGTATGGGCCATGACTCGATCCATTGATCACGTCTCCGCACAAAATCCCAAGGGTCCCGCAAGATTCGTCCAAGGCGTGGACAGCGCAGGTGAACCTTCGACCGGTGGGCCGGTTCCCGCCCTACCGAAGCCGAAATGCGTCCGGAAGTCAGTCAGCGCGGAAGGGCTTTACACATTGAACCGGAAATTGATTACGTCTCCGTCGGCGACTACGTACTCTTTGCCTTCCAGGCGCAGCTTGCCGGCTTCGCGGCACTTGGCGTCGCTGCCGAACTTGACCAGGTCGTCCCAGCGCATGACCTCGGCGCGGATGAAGCCGCGTTCGATGTCGGAGTGAATCTTGCCGGCGGCCTTGTGCGCGCTGCTGCCCTTGCGAAGCGGCCAGGCGCGACACTCGTCCTCGCCGGCGGTGAGAAACGAAATCAGATCGCACAGGGCATACGCGGCGCGGATGAACCGGTTCGCAGCGGGTTCGGCAAGGCCCAGCGAGGCGACGAATTCCTTCTGTTCGTCGGGCGCCATCTGCGCGATGTCCATCTCCACCGTGCCGGCCAGCACTACGAGGCCAAGGCCGGACTTGCGGGCGTAGTCGGCCAGCTCGTCCGGCGCGGGCTTGGCCGCGCTGCCTTCGTCGACGTTGAAGATGAGCAAGAGCGGCTTTTGCGAAAGAAACCGGAAGCCGGCGATCAAGTTGAGGTCACCGGTGGATAGACCGTCGAGGCTGCGCAGCGGCTTGCCGGTGTCGAGGTGGGCCTTCAGCTTTTCGAGCAAGTCCTTCTCGGCGGTCTTGGCCTTGTCCTTCTTCACCCGGTCGAGGCGATTTTCGACCAGAATCAGATCGGAAAGGTTCATTTCGGCTTCAAAGTCCTGTGCCTCGGTCAGCGGACTCGCCGCATCGCCCGCGCTGCTCGCGAATCCGCGCACCACGTGGCACAAGGCATCCACTTCGCGCATGGCGCGCAGAATCTGTTCGTCCAGGCCCTTGCCCGCGCCGGGCGCGGCGGCCACCGCCACGTCACAGAAGGTGACCTCGGCGTAGGTTGTCTTCTTGGGCGAAAACAACTTCGACAGCGCATCCACACGCGCATCCGGGACCTTGACCGTGCCCAGGTTGGTCTTGCCCTTGGCCGCGCCATAGCCGGTCTCCGCGGCCATGCCGGTCAGGGCATTGAACACCGTGGTCTTTCCACACCCAGGAAATCCGACCAAGCCGATCTTCATGAACCCGTCCTAGCGCGTGGTTTGGCCCGCGGTCAATCGCGAACGCCGCGCCAACTTGCAAGCGGCTACAGGCCTCGACCGGCCAGCATGAGCTTTCGTAGAAAACATCGACCCGATCGGAGGTTTGGCGACACTAAGATAGACGATGGGGAATGGACGACGTCGGACCAAGGAAGCGGTTTTGCGTGCAATCCTGGCTGTATGCGCCACGAGCTGCCTTTGCCTGGACTGTTCCGGACAGGGATCCGGCGGTCCGATCGGTGGTGGCGGAAAGATGGACACCGGCGGTGCCGCTGCATTGGGCGGAGACAGCGCCTCGGGCGGAAATGCGAATGCGGGTGGCTCCGTGTTGTCAGGAGGCACTGCAAGTACGGGCGGCTCGGCCTCGACTGGCGGCGCCGTCGCGACGGGTGGGGCGAGCAGCCTGGGCGGCAGGTCGAGCACGGGCGCAGCCGCGGGCGCGGGAGGCCTTGCGGCGGGCGGCGGGCAAGCCGGGGGAAGCGCGGTGACGGCCGGCGCCAGCGGCGCTGGCGCCACCATCGGGTCGGGCGGTGCCGTGGATGCGGGCTTCGGTGGACGGACGGGCGCCGACGCAGGTCGCGGGGGAACGACGGGCAGCGACGGCGCCGTCGCAAGCGGAGGCAGCACCAGCGCCACCGGCGGCGCGACTGTGACAGGCGGCACCAGCGCTGGGGGCGGCACCGGTTCTGACCGGTGCGACGTGGGGGTCTATGACTCGGCCTCGCCGCCCCAGGTGCTTGCTCTCTCGGGAGCTCTCGGCTGTCACGATCCCTCGGCCATCGCGGCCGACAATATGTACTACGCCTTCTGCACCGGGCTTGGCGCCGAGACCTCCAGCAACATGACCGCTTGGAAGTCCGCCTCCAGGCCGTTCAGCGCGCCGTCGTGGCTGACCAGCGCCATCTCGGGCGTGGGGGATCTGTGGGCACCGGACATTTCCCAGTTCGGCGGCCTTTACCACCTTTACTATGCGGGCTCGACGTTCGGGTCGAACAAGTCGTGCATCGGGCACGCCACGCGCGCCTCGCTCGCGAGCGGTTCGTGGACCGACGACGGCGCTGCCACCATCTGTTCCAACGTGGGCACGTCCGACAACTGGAATGCCATCGATCCCAACCTGGTCATCGATACCGACGGAAAGCTGTGGCTCACCCTCGGCAGCTTCTGGAGCGGCATCAAGGTGATCCAGCTCGACGACACCGGCAAGCGCGTGGGCACGACCGTCACATCCATCGCCGCCCGCCCTAGCAACGGCGGGGCCTTGGAAGCACCCTTTATGGTCAGGCGCTGCGGGTACTACTACCTGTTCATGTCGTGGGACACTTGCTGCAAGGGCGCCGACAGCACCTACAACATTCGCGTGGTGCGCGGCACCAGCGTGACCGGGCCCTTTGCCGACCAGGCGGGCACGGCGGCGCTGCAAGGGGGCGGCACGCTGATCGCCCAGGGAGACTCGAGCTTCGCTGGCCCCGGGGGACAGTCGGTGATGTTGGTGGGCAACAAAGCGTACTTGGTCTACCACGCGTACGCCAAGCCCAGCGGCGCCATCACGTTGCGGATCGCCGACCTGGTGTGGGACTCGAGCGGCTGGCCGGTTCCCGTCGGGCCGTAGTCGGCAGGGTTATCCTTCGTCGGCAGCGCGGACGCGGCGCCAGCGCACGGACAAGAGCGATTCTGCCAGCAAGATCAGGATCATGAGCGCGGACAGCGCGTGCCACAGCTCGACCCGATGCTTGGGGGGCTTGCCACCGACGCGCGCCACGGCGATTCGATCGGGGCGCTTGTCCGGGGCCAGCCGGGTCGGGTCGGACTCGCGCGGATCGAGATTAACGGCGAAATCTTGCGCGCCGTCGGCGGCGAAGGCCCCGTCCGGGCCAGCGGCGCGCACGCGGTAAAGGCCAATCTGGTCGGTGCCGGCGTAGGCGATGCTGTGCGAGCCTTTCCCCGGGTCGCGCTCGCCGATCCACACCGACCCGTCGGGACGTGTGACTTCGAGGGCCTGCGCATCGCCGGTGAAGGTGAGCAAGCGCGGCTCGCCCACCAGCAGGGTCGCCGAGCTGTCGTCGTCGGCCGCCCCGACTAGGTGGCGAAGCGATTCACGCACGAGCGGCAAGAACCCGGTGCGGATGGGCAGGTCGGTCCATTCCCGATCCACTGTGGTGGTCAGCAGCATCACCCTGCCCTTGCCGACCTCGCGCTCGACCAGTGCCGGCGCGCCGCTTTCGTAGCGCAAAATCACCGAGCGCGTAGCGGTGTCGCGCACCGGATCGAGCAGCATGTACTTGAAGAAGCGCGCCGACACCAGGCCTTCGCCCTGCTCTGGAAACACCGACAGCAAGGGACTGCGCCGATCCAGCGGCAGCAAGCGTTCGGCCGGGCGATCGTCGACGGTTTCGCCGGCGCGCTGGCCGGGCAGCGCTGCTGCCGTGCGCACCAGACCCAGCGGCCCGGGCAGAAGCTTCGCCATGCGTTCGTTCCAGGTCGACGTGTCCACCCGGTCGCCCACCGAAATGAAGAGCCCGCCGCCGCCCGCGACGAAATGTTCCAGCGCCGAGGCCAGCGCCTGCGAGGGTGCGGCCACGTTCAAGAGCGCAACCACCGTGTAGGCCGACACACTGTCCGGAGAAACGTCGTCGGTGAGCTTGCTGGCGAACACCGCCCCCGGGGCGCCGTTGCGAACCGCGGCCTCGAAGAAGAATGCCTCGTCCTCGCTGCGGGTCGCGCGTGGGTCGCCGTTGACCACCAGCACGCGCAAGGTCCGTCCCATCTCAAAGTGGATCTGTCGGCGGTCGTCGAGGGCAAAGGCGTCCCCGTCGATCTCGACCGTCAAGTTGTGCGCCGCCCTGCCGCCCGCGGGCAGGCTGTGTAGGAACCGCTTGCGGGCGTGACCGCCGGGCGGCAGCTCGACCGTCCCTTGCGCGACCGCGCTGCCGTCGACCCGCAGGGTAACCCCGAGCGCAGGGCGCCCCTTTTGTGAATAGTCGGCAATCTCGGCCGTCACCGCGATCTCGCCGGCACCGGATTCGGCCGACGGCTCTACCCGCGCCTCGATGACGGCGCGGTTGTCCCAGGCGGCCCCGGAGGTGACGTCGTCGACGATGATCTCGGGCGGATTTTCCGTCGGCAGTCCCGCGCCGTCTTCCCATCCGGTCGCCTGCAGGTCGGTGAAAAGGTAGATGCGGCGGTGGGGCTTGCTGCTGGCGGCGAGGATTAAGCTGGCCTGGCGCATGGCCGCGGTGAAGTCGGCGGGCTTGGCCGAGCAAGTGGTGCGTTCGATGGCCTCGATGACTCGCACGCGATCCGGTTCGAGCTCGGCGATGCGGGGCACCGAATTGACCGACGTGACCAGGAAGGCCAGCTCGGAATCGGACGGGAACTGGCGCGAGAGGCCCAAGGCGCGGCCCTTGGCGCGAGAGAACAAGCTGCCCACGCCGGCCGAGCGCTGCATGCTGGCCGAATCGTCGAGAATCAGCACGGCGGCCTGCGAGTCCAAGGTGACGACCGGCAGATCGGTCGTCTCTTCGGAAAAGGGCCGCGCCAAGATGAACGGCAGGCTCGCAGCAACGGCGGTGCGCGCCACCAGCAGTAGGATCTCGCGCAAGCGCCGCCGGGCGTGAATCCGGCGTTCGGAGCGCAATAGAAGCTGCATCGCCGCGAAGCGAACCGGCACCGCGCGCCGCTTGCCGATGCGATGAATGAGATACGGCAAGCCGGCCGCGAGAAGTCCAAGCAGGATCGCTGGAGCAACGAAATGCATGGTCAACGTCTCGCCGGGCTCTGCCGTTCGGCGAGAAAATTGCGCAGCACCTCCGCCGGAGGCTGGTCGGTGCTGGCGAAGCGGTATTCGATCTGCGCTTCCAGGCAAGCCGCACGCCACCGTGCGCGAAGCGCCTCCGATTCCTCGCCGAACGCCTGTGCCAGGTCGCGTGCCTCTGCCAGCAGGGTGCGCGAATCGCCGGGCTCCATGCCTTCGAAGTGAATCAGCTCCTCGAACGGCAGGTTGACCTCGTCGGGATCGAGAATGTGGAAGAGCACCACATCGTGGCCCCGCGCGCGCAACTGGCGCAGGCGTTCGGCCATGACGCCGGCGGCGGCGTTGCCGGTGACTGCGGGCTCGACGTCGAGCAGGTCGGAGAACACCACGACCAGGCTGCGCTTGTCACAGATCTCGATCGCCGTTTCGAACCCGCGCGCAGGGTCGGTCTTGCCCGAGGCAGAAAGCCCCTCCAGCGCCAGCAAGACCTCGCGAATCTGCCCCGCCCGCGTCGACGGCGGCAGCAGGGCGCGGGTTTCGCTGTCGAAAGCGAGCACGCCAGCGGCGTCGTGTTGCTGACCGACCAGATAGGCGAGCGCGGCGCCGAGGTAGCTCGCGAATTCCAGCTTGCTCACCGAGGTCCGCTGGTAGGCCATCGAGGCCGAGCTGTCGAAGATGAGCAGCATCCGCATCTCGGTCTCGTCCTCGAAACGCTTGACCGTGTAGCGGTCGGTGCGCGCCACCGCCTTCCAGTCGATGCGCCGGACGTCGTCACCGGGCGCGTATTCCTTATGCTCTGTGAATTCCAGCGACGCGCCCGGGTGCAGGTTTCGGTGCATGCCGGATAGCGCACCCTCGACGATGGTTCGCGCGCGCACGGCCAGCGACCCGAGCTTGGCCAGCTCCACCGGAGCAAGCAGCCCCAGGTGGAAAGTCGGCGCGTCGGGAGGGCTTCCGTTCACGGCCGTGATTGGGTCGGGACCGAGTCGACCACCGACGCGATCAGGTCGCGCGCGCGGACCCCGTCGGCCTCGGCGTGGAAGTTGCGGACGATACGGTGGACGAGCACCGGCGCGGCCAGCGCCCGAATGTCCTCGATGGAAACCGCGAAGCGGCCGGCGAGCGCGGCGCGGGCCTTGGCGGCCTGGACCAGGTGCTGGGAGGCGCGCGGGCCGGCGCCCCACGAGACGTACTTGCGCACCATGGCCGCTGCGTCGGGAGCCGGACGCGTGGCGCGGCAGATCGCCACGGCGTGGGATAGCACGTGCTCCGCCACCGGTACCCGTGTGACCAGGTCCTGCAGCTCCACGATGCGCACCGGATTCAAGACCTTGTGCAGGGCCAAGGTGCGGGCGCCCAAGGTCTGCGCGGCGATGCGAACCTCGTCGGCTGCGCTGGGATAGCCCACGTCGATCTGGAACATGAAGCGGTCGAGCTGCGCCTCGGGCAAGGGGTAGGTGCCCTCCTGCTCGATGGGATTCTGGGTCGCGAAGACCAAGAAGGGCGCGGGCAGCGGGTAGGTGTTGCCGCCGGCTGAAACCCGATATTCCTGCATCGATTGCAGGAGCGCGGCCTGGGTCTTGGGCGGCGTTCGGTTGATTTCGTCGGCCAGCACCAGGTTGGCGAACACAGGCCCCTTGACGAAGCGAAACACCCGCCGGCCGCTGGTGCGATCCTCTTCCAGGACGTCCGAGCCGGTAATATCCGACGGCATCATGTCGGGCGTGAACTGGATCCGACCGAAGGAAAGGTCCAGCGCCTCGGCCAGGGTTTGGATAAGCAAGGTCTTGGCCAGGCCCGGCACGCCCACAAACAGGCCATGGCCGCGCGCGAAGAGCGCGATGAGCAGGTGCTCGACCACGTCGTGCTGGCCGACGATGCGCTTGCCAATCTCGACCGCGAGCGCGGCACGTGCATCCACAAGCTCGCGCACCATGGCCACGTCGCGGGTGGGAACGGCGCCGTCGCTGCTTGGCAAAGGCAGGCTCGGAATGGGGGGGCTAGGCATGGGCAAGGGCTCGGACATCGCGCACAGGATGCCACGCGCAGGGAAAGTGAGCAAAGGCACGTGTGGATGGCTACGGTGCCGAAGATCCCATGCTTGGGCGATAGCGTTCCCGAGGCGGCGCTTGCCCTCTGCGCATGATAAGATCCAAGTGTTCTGACTTTTTCGCGCCGCCTGCCTTCACGCCAACAAGGAGACTGAATGAGCACGTCACGGCCCTCCTCACTCATTCAAACCATCGCATCGCTGCAAAACCAAAACGTGTTTGCCGAGCTGTCATGGCAGGGCACGTTCGAGGACTACCTTGCCATCGTCCGGCAGAACCCGGCCGTGACGCGCACGGCATTTCAGCGTGTCTACGACATGATTCTCTCGTACGGCCATGAGGATTACCTCGACAACAAGAAGCGCCTCCTGCGCTTCAACTTCTTCAAGGATGCGCAGCATGGCGGCGCGGACGCGATCTTCGGCCTCGACATCCCGCTCATGCGACTGGTGAGCGTGCTCAAGAGCGCGGCAGAGCGCTACGGCACGGAGAAGCGCGTGATCCTTCTGCACGGCCCGGTGGGCAGCTCGAAGTCGACCATCGCGCGCCTGCTCAAGCGCGGCCTGGAGGATTATTCGCACACGGTGGAAGGCGCCCTTTACACCTTCGATTGGACGCTGCCGCCCGACTTGGCGCACGTCGCAGGCGGGCAGCAGGTCTTCCGCTGCCCGATGCACGAAGAGCCGCTGCACCTGATCCCCATCGACTGGCGCGAGCGCGCGCTCATCAGCATGGGCGTCAACACCCCCGACCAGGAACGGGTGCGGGTCGACGGCGACCTGGATCCGGCGTGCCGGCTTATCTTCCGCGAGCTGATGTCGTACCACAAAGGCGACTGGTCGAAAGTGGTCGAGCACGTGCGGGTGCGACGGCTGGTCTTGTCCGAGCAAGATCGCGTGGGCATCGGAACCTTCCAGCCCAAGGACGAAAAGAACCAGGATTCCACCGAGCTGTCGGGCGACATCAACTACCGCAAGATCGCGGAATTCGGCTCCGACAGCGACCCGCGCGCCTTCAACTTCGACGGCGAGTTCAACATCGCCAATCGCGGCGTGATCGAGTTCATCGAGGTGCTCAAGCTGGACGTCGCGTTCCTGTACGACCTGCTCGGCGCCTCGCAAGAGCACAAGATCAAGCCGAAGAAGTTCGCGCAGACCGACATCGACGAAGTGATCCTCGGTCACACCAACGAGGCCGAGTACAAGAAGCTCTTGTCGAACGAGTTTATGGAAGCACTTCGCGACCGGACGGTGAAGATTGACATCCCGTACATCACGCGCGTGTCCGAAGAGCGCAAGATCTACGAGAAGGACTACAACGCGCAGAAGATCCGCGGCAAGCACATCGCCCCGCACACGCTGGAAACCGCGGCCATGTGGGCGGTGCTTACCCGCCTGGAGGATCCGAAGAAGCACCAGCTGTCGTTGGTGCAAAAGATGAAGCTGTACGACGGCAAAACCTTGCCGGGCTTTACCCAGGACAACATCAAAGAGCTGCGCAAGGAATCGCAGCGCGAGGGCATGGACGGCATCTCGCCTCGCTACATCCAGGACAAGATCTCGAACGCCCTGGTCAGCGACCGCGGCGAAGGCTGCGTGAATCCGTTCATGGTGATGAACGAGCTGGAATCGGGCCTGCGCCACCACTCGCTCATCACCAGCGAGGAAGAACGCAAGACCTACACTTCGCTCTTGGGACTCGTGAAGCAAGAATACGAGGACATCGTGAAGAACGAGGTCCAGCGCGCCATCAGCGCCGATGAGGAAGCCATCGCCAAGCTGTGCGCAAACTACATCGACAACATCAAGGCGTACACCCAGCGGGAGAAGGTCAAGAATCGCTACACCGGACACGCCGAAGAGCCCGACGAGCGCCTGATGCGATCGATCGAAGAAAAGATCGACATCCCAGAATCGCGCAAGGACGAGTTCCGGCGCGAGATCATGAACTACATCGGCGCGCTGGCCATCGAAGGACGTCACTTCGACTTCCGCACCAACGAGCGGCTGCAGAAGGCACTGGAGCTGAAGCTGTTCGAGGATCAGAAGGACTCGATCAAGCTCACCAGCCTGGTGTCGCAGGTCATCGACAAGGACACCCAGGAAAAGATCGACGTGGTGAAGAATCGCCTGATCCGCAACCACGGCTACTGCGAGATCTGCGCCACCGACGTGCTCAACTTCGTGGCTTCCATCTTCGCGCGCGGGGATGTCAAGGAATAGCTTCCGGCCGAAAAGTACCCATGGCCCTCAGAATCAACGCCGCCCACGACCGCTTCCGCGACATCGTGCGCGGGAAGATCAAACAGAACCTGCGCAAGTACATCTCGAACGGCGAGTGGCTCAGCCACCGCGGCAAGGACGTCGTCTCGATCCCGGTACCGCAAATCGAGATGCCGCGCTTTCGCTTCGGCCAGCAGGGCCAGGGCGGTGTCGGGCAAGGCCCAGGCAAGGTGGGCGACAGCCTGGGTCCGGCCGAACCGAGCGAAGATGGGCACGGCAAGGCGGGCTCCGAGACCGGCGAGCACGCCCTGGAAGTTGAGGTGTCGATCCAGGAGTTGGCCGAGATCCTGGGCGAGGAATTGGCGCTGCCGCGCATCGAGCCGCGCGGTAAAGAGCGCTTGATCACGCAAAAAGATCGCTACGTCGGTATCCGGCGCGTGGGCCCCGAATCCCTGCGCCACTTCAAGCGCACCTTCCGCCAGGCGCTGCGGCGCCAGATCATGATGGGCAGCTACGACCCCAATCGACCCGTGGTGGTGCCCGCGCGCGAAGACAAGCGCTACCGGTCCTGGCGCACGATTCCCATGCCGCAGTCCAACGCGGTGATGATCTTCATCATGGATGTGTCGGGCTCGATGGGCGACGAGCAGAAGGAAATCGTTCGCATCGCATCCTTCTGGATCGATACCTGGCTGCGTTCGCAATACGACGGTCTCGAATCGCGCTTCATCATCCACGACGCCAGCGCACGCGCCGTGGACCGGGAGACCTTCTTTCGCACGCGCGAGTCGGGCGGCACGATGATTTCCAGCGCGTACAAGGTTTGCGCGAAGATGATCGAGAACGAGTTTCCGCCCTCGGAATGGAACATCTATCCCTTCCAATTCTCCGACGGGGACAACTGGTCCGCCGACGACACCTCTGCCTGCATGGAGGTCTTGAAGAAGGACATCCTACCCAAGGTGAACCTGTTCTGCTACGGCCAGGTGGAAAGCCCGTACGGCTCGGGGCAGTTCATCACCGACCTGCGTGGCGCCTTCCCCGACGACCCCAACGTGGCCACCTCGGAAATCGCGAGCAAGGACGACATCGCAGATTCCATCCGCGCTTTTCTCGGAAAGGGCAAATAGTGCCGTACCAGCCGCCGCCGCTGCCCGAGTCGCTGCTCGCCATCCAGCGATCGATCGAGGAGCACGCGCGCGGCTATGGCCTCGACTTCTGGGAAATCAGCTTCGAGATTCTCGACTACAAGCGCATGCAAGAAGTGGCCGCCTTCGGCGGTTTCCCCGTGCGCTACCCGCACTGGCGCTTCGGCATGGAATTCGACCACCTCACGAAGAGCCACGTCTATGGGCTCTCGCAAATCTACGAGATGGTGATCAACAACAACCCGGCCTATGCCTACCTCCTCGAAGGCAATTCCCTGGTCGACCAGAAGATGGTGATGGCCCACGTGCTCGGCCACGTGGATTTCTTCAAGAACAACTACTACTTCTCGAAGACCAGTCGGAAGATGATGGACAGCATGGCCAACCACGCCACCCGCGTGCGTCGGCACATCGAACGGCACGGCCTCGACAAGGTCGAGGGCTTCATCGACGTGTGCTTGTCGCTCGACAACCTGATCGATCCGCTGTCGCCGTTCATCGTTCGGCACGAGCCGACCGAACCCAAAGAGAAGGAGCCGCCTCCGGTCGAGGTGCCCCGTCTGAGGGCCAAGTCCTACATGGATAAGTTCATCAACCCGCCCGACTATCTCGACGAGCGCCGCAAGAAACTGCAGGAAGAACGCGACAAGCCCAAGCGCAACCCGCCCGAACCGGAACGCGACGTGCTTTTGTTCCTGTTGCAGCAAGCACCGCTGGAGAACTGGGAGCGTGACATCCTAGAGATTGTGCGCGACGAGACCTATTACTTTGCGCCGCAACGGCAGACCAAGATCCTGAACGAGGGTTGGGCCGCCTACTGGCACAGCAAGTTGATGACGGAAAAGATCCTCGACGCTTCCGAATTGATCGACTACGCCGACCACAATGCCGGCGTGCTGGCCGCCGCGCCAGGGCAGTTCAATCCGTACAAGGTCGGCATCACGCTTCTGCGCTACGTGGAAGAACGCTGGGACAAGGGCCGCTTCGGCAAGGACTGGAACGAGTGCAACGACTTCGATGCGCGCCGCGCGTGGGACAAGAAGCTCGGGCTCGGCCGGCAGAAAATCTTCGAGGTGCGGAGGCTCTACAATGACCTGACCTTCATCGACGAATTCTTCACCGAGGACTTCTGCTACGAGAATCAATTCTTCTCGTTCGCAAAAAACGCCAGCTCGGGCAACTACGAGATCGATTCGCGCGAGTTCAAGAAGATCAAGGCCAAGCTGCTCTACCAACTGACCAACTTCGGCGAGCCGTTCATGCAGGTCGAAGACGCCAACCACGACAATCGCGGCGAGCTGCTCCTGCGCCATCGCCACGAAGGCGTCGACTTGCACCAGGACCACGCACGCGCAACCATGGAATCCCTGTTCCGCATTTGGCACCGGCCCGTGTGTGTGCTGACCGCCGTGGAAGGAAAGCCGCGCATGCTTCGCTACGACGGAACCGAGCAAAGCGATCGGTCGATGTAGTCTGCGCTTATCGCTCGCTCTGGCCCCAAGTCCAGCGATTCCCGAGCGTCCGTGGATGTGGCCGGATTGATTGCGTCCGGTGAGGGCCCATCCGTCGAGGTGCGGAGGCGCGAACCCGAGCACGCAAGCGCGAAGGTGCAAGTCAGATACAGTCGCTCCCGCACGCTGGGGGCTAGTGACCGCCGGCACCTTCAACTTCCGGGCATGCGTGGCCCTGTTCACCGCAGGACGATGACCAGCCTAACCCGAAGCCCGGCGCGAGCGAAAGGGCCAGCCGGCCGGCTACGCCAGACGGCCTCTAGCATCGTGACGGTTACTGTCTGGTCCAATCGACCAGGGCCAGCGTGCTCGATACCGTGTACCTCTTGATCGCGTCGATCGTTTCGGCACAGGGTCACACCGAGGAGGTATACTCGACCTTGAGCGTGGACCTCTTCGCGGAGCTCAAGAGCCTTGCGGCCGGCCTCGAGGCTGGCGGGCTCGACTATGCCCTGTGCGGCGGGGTTGCCCTGGCCATCCACGGCGTGCCCCGGGCAACCCAGGACATCGATCTGTTGGTGCGGCCCGAGGACCTCGACCGTTTGCGCGCGATCGCCCGCGCGTTCGGCTTTGCCCTGGAATCTTTCCCCATGGATTTCGCCAGCGGCATCACCATCCAGCGTTTCACCAAGCTCGTGGAAGGACAGCCCCTCATGCTGGATGCGCTGCTGGTGGCAGGGCCCATCGAGCGCGTGTGGCAGGGGCGCCAGACGGCTGAAATCGACGGTGGTCGCGTGCGGGTGGTGTCGCGGGACGGGCTCATCGCGCTCAAGCTCGCCGCGGGCCGGCCGCAGGATCTGGTGGATGTGCAGCGCCTCCAGGAGGTCAGCCGTGGTTGATATGTCCGCCGCTGCTGTGACCGCCCGGCTGGTCACGATGGCGAGCCTGCTTCGTGCGCGAGGCTTCGTGCGCAAGGGCGTGGACATGTCGCCGGCGGAAGTAACCGGAAGGCTGCGGGTCATGGCCGAGCTGTCCTCGATGTGCCAGCGCCTGGGACGGGCGCGCTTGCAGGGACCTGACTCAGGCAAGACCCGCCCGGCCGACCCTTGCCGGGACAATCGCGATGGCGACTACCAGTTGATCAAGTAGACGCAGGCGTCGGCGCCCTTGGCGCGGCACGGACCTGCCCGGTGGTTCATGTGGTAGGCGACATCCAAGGCGCCCAGCGCCTTGTCAATGGAATCGATCGTGGGCGGGAATTTGGCGGCCTCCGGGATCTTCTGGCCAATGGCGAAGAGGGTTGCAGGGCCTATGTTTTCGGCGATGTCCTTGAAGGCATCGAGCCAGTTTTGCTGGTTGAACCATTGCCCAGGCTTGAGATCCTTGATGCCATGCCTGCCCAGAATCTGGACGCCTTTCGCTCTCGCCGCACCCATGCCATCCAGGACGGACGCCACGGCCTCGGCGGCAGGCCAAACGCGCCAGCGCCCTCCTGATGTCGCCCGACTCGTTCGCGACCTGAACACCACTGGGCAGCACTTTTCAGACACCCTTGACACGGTGAAATGCAATTCATCCGACCTTTGCCTGGCCGGAACGGTGCCGTACTTATAGCAGCATCGAGAACGTCAGGTTCGCGTCCGAGAACGCCTTGGTGCCGTCCCGCTGATAGACACCAATCCCGTTGACCAGGGCAAGCTCGAATCGCCTGGTGCTCCCGAAGCGGAACGTGAGGAGGGAGACCTCGGCGCCATACAACACGGCGGATTGCTTGTCGTAGATCCACCCGAAATTGGTGCCAAACGCCATTGTGTACACAGACCCGAGGTTGAAGCGCAGGTTGGCGGGAATCGTGAGGAGATAGTTGTTGTGCTTGGTGTATCCGATGCCGGTGCGGACTCCGATGCGAAGCTCGAGGACCCTCGCCAATCCGATGTTGGTGTAGACACCCGCCTCTCCTCCACCGCCAAAATGGTCGGCATCACGAGCCCACGGCCCAGCGCCTGCTTCCACGCCCAGGTGCACGCCGGCGCGCGCGGCGGCCGCGCGATTGGCTTCCGACGGCCTGGCCATGCTTTGCCGACTTTCGCCCGGGAGGAGATCGAGATCCTCTTCGTACGTGCTCCCGTCTTCGAATGTGACCACGAGACGGTGTGCACCTGACGCCAGGTTGGGGATCTGGGCAGGAGTCTCGCCACGGTATTGTCCATCGAGTGTCACCGCCCCGGTCCGGTCGCCGATAACCGTGAGCGTGGCAAGCATCGGTGCCGGCTGAGGCATGCCCAAGGAGGGAGCCGCCGACGTCGCCGGAGCCGGAGCTACGGCTGGGGCATACATCCCCGAGCTTTGCGTCTCAGCCTGTGTCGGGTCGACACATCTACCATCCTCGCAAATACGCGCACCCTTGCACTCCGAATCCGACGAACACCCCGCCTGTGCCGGTCGTGATTGGCTCATCGCCAGCACGGCTGAAGCTGTGGCGAAAATCATCGGACCCTTACTTCGAAAACCTATTGTCAGTGTTACTGCAGGGACCATCTTGATACCTCTTCTGCAAGTTCCCGGGATCGGGCGTGCATGTTGCCATAAATCACCGGTCCGTCGAAGGGCCTGCAACTTTTCTGGTTCCACAGGAGCGGTGCCCAGGTGGAGGGCCTCCGACCCGCAGTGTGGCACCTCCCCTCGGGCCCAACCACGAGGCATTTCAGCTTGAGAATCGGGAGGGAGGCATCAGAAATCTGACTGCGCGGCGAAGCAATGTCGTGGAACTACCGAAGGAATCCGCGTCGTCGTCCAAGAAAAGCACCGGCACGCGGCTTGCTATTTCTCCGGTCGGAGGCGTTCTGTGAAGAACACGACCATCGTACTCGCACTGTTGTTGGCAGGTTTCCTCGGGCTGGCCTGCGGCCAAAACCAGCTCGACTCGCCGGCATCGACCGGTGGCTCTCCCGCCTCGGGCGGTGTGCCGGGCTCGGGCGGTTCCGGCGGGGCTGCCCTGGGCTCGGGCAGCAGCGCCCCGGTAGGCGGCGCGGCCACCGGTGGGATGAGCGGGACGAGCGGCGGTGGTGCTCCTGACGCTGGCTGCCCACCCATTGCCTGTCCCGCCATCGCGTGCGTGGCCGGCATGGTCCCCAACCCGGACGACCCGTGCGGCTGTCCTGTGTGCCAGGTGGTTTGCAGCTGTCCTTTTGTCCCGGCTAGCTGTCCGTACGGATATCAAACCGGTCCTGCCCCGTGTGGCTGTCTTTCGTGCGCTCCGGCGCCCAGCAACGACGCTGGCAGTTGTACCTGGCCCGCGAATCTCACTCCGGGCAGCGATGAGTCTGCCGTTGGCTGCTGGGCCCATGCGGTTACCGGTGGAGCCGACGGCGGTGCGTTCACCTGTTCGTTGGCGGAGTACAGCTTGGATTGCGTGGGAGCCATGTCCGCTTCGACCATGAGCATCCCAGCGCCAGATTCCTCGCTCGGGTGCAGGATACTTCCCCTTCCGACGCCCTCGAATCGGCTGTACTACTGCTGTCCCTGTGACGGGGCGACGGTGGCACCGTAGTCCTGGACCGTTTCCATGCCAAGGCCTCGCCCTGCCCATCGCCGCCCGCTGCCAGGTCCACGAGTCTTGTTGGCCGCGCTGCTCGCGAGCGTCGCGTGCGAGCACCGGACGATGCTGTTCGGCCGCGACGGCGCGGTGGCGGTAGACGACGGGGCGACGACAGATGGGGCGGATCGCGGCGATGGCTCGCGGAATCGGGTACCGCGGAATCACCGGCCGGTGGCCGAGACCTGTGTGGCCGAGCGCGGAACCCTACCAGTGCCGGACAGCTGTCGGGCAGACGGCGGCTCACAGCTCACCCTCTGCCTGAGCGATTCGGACTGTCGCGCAGGCGGCAACGGGCGTTGCTCGGCGAGGCCAAGCGGCTGCGACACCGACTGCTCCTACGATTTCTGTTCGGCCGACTCCGATTGCGGCGTTCGCGTGCCCTGTCACTGCCGGACCTCACCGACCGACTTTTCCAATAGCTGGTGTGTCTCGGGCAGCAATTGCGCCATCGATTCGGATTGCGGCCCAGGTGGCTACTGTTCGCCCAGCCTCGTCGGAATCCTGGGCGACTGCCCCGGATGCGGGTCCGGCTACTTCTGCCACGCCGCCAGCGACAAGTGCGTGGACGATTCGGACTGCATTGCCGGGAGCAGCACGACCTGCGCTTACGATGTCCCGAGCGGCAGCTGGACCTGCGCGCAAATTGCTCCCTATCCCTAGAGCAAATACCAGACAACGCCATTGCCGTTCACCTGAGGGAAAACAGGGAGGAACAGAGAAAACGAAGACGGACCGAAGCTGGAGGTTTCCGGGATATTTATCAACCTTCCGGCTCTGTTCCTCTGGTTCTCCCTGTTGATACTTTGGAGTGTAAAGTCGGCAGCTCCAGTGACGGGGTCACGTTCGCAGGCTCCCAGACCGGGTTCGAGTGCAGCACCTCGCACTTCACAACGACGTATCGAAGGAGCTGCAACGACGGGTTCTACTGGGACGGCGAGAGCTTCATGGTCGTCCGTTGCTGTTGCGCCGATAGGCTTTGGGCCACCCGAGAACGCCGGCGCCCTCGCCAGCGACCGGGTCGGTCTTCACGGAATCGGCGGCCTGGCACAGCGGGTGACGGATGCCGTAGGTGCCATAACCGTAATGGCTCTTCGCGAGGAGTCCTATTACAGCGCTTCTGTTCAACGTATCTACACGGCCTACACAAACCAGAAATTCCATATCGCATCCCCGTACTTTCGACGGCTAATTGGCAGCCGTATTGAGTATGCGCTCACCGTCTTGCGAGATGAAAGAAGCCTGGCAGAGGTTGTGGGCACGAGAATACAGCTGGACACGGGCGCAGTTCTAGACTTTCTGAAGATCGTAGAGCAGAGTATCTTTGAAAGGAACAAACAGATATCCAGATTCATCGAGGCGGTCAGCGTCGGAAATATGCGACTAGCCCTCCAGATGTTCGCTACATTCCTAACTTCAGGTGTTACTGACGTTCAAAAGATGTTGTGGATCTACCAACGTGAGGGGGCGTATTACGTCGCCTATCACGAATTCGTCAAGTCAGTCATGCTCGGGGATCGCCGCTACTACAAGGAGAGCGAAAGCCCGATAATGAATGTTTTTGACTGCGGATCTGAGCGCAACTCAAGTCACTTCACCACCCTCAGGTTGCTATCGTTACTGCTGGCCCACCGGGGTGAATCCTCGCCTGAGGGTCAAGGTTACGTCGACATCGGTCGAATTACGGCTGCCTTTGAGGATCGGTTTGACAACAGGGAGGACTGTCTACGCTCGCTTGAGCGACTTGTGACACGGCAATTGGCCGAGACCGATACTCGGTCAAGCGCTTCGCTGAAGGGGGCAAATCAAGTTCGAGTGACTTCCGCCGGATGGTATTTTGTTCGATTCCTAATCAGCCGGTTTGCGTACTTGGACCTAGTACTTCAAGATACGCCCATCAGCAATGATGAGGTCGAGGCTGATCTAAGACGTTCCGTAGAAGCTGTCGACAACCTAGGGGACAGGGAGGAAGAGAAGCTTCAGAGGATCGAGGCAAGATTCGACAGAGTTGGGAAGTTTATCAAGTACCTCGAAGGAGAAGAGAAGTCCGAGCGTGATAGACTGAAGCTGAGAGAGGTTGATTCTATTCTCTCCCAAGCGATAGTTGCGGGTATTTGTGAACGATTCGAGCGGGAACGTGAGGAGATCCGAAAACGAGTTGCAGCCAATAGAGAGCGCTTTGCTGAGACATGGTCCCCTGACTTGCCTGCAGATGAAGCTGCGCTTCTGGAGTCGGGAAGGGAGGACGAAGACGATTCTATTCTGACCCCAGAGGTGGATTCCTAGGTATTTCTCATGGTTTCCGCCACCGAAAGGCTCTTGCCAAGGCGATGAGACGAGGCACTTTCCTATCCGCCCGCTCGCTCCGCCATTTTCCAGAACGGCGACTCTACCTCTGTCCACCCACCCCGCGCCTCCCTCGCGGGCAACCCCACCTGGGTCCGCCCATCTCGCATTACCACTCTGGTCACCCCGACCTGGGTCGCCACATGGCAGCGCCGCTACTTCGGGAAATGCTACCTGGGTCCACCCATCGGCCATTTCCAAGCTGGTCGCCGCTCCTGGGTGGACCAGGGGACGGTTTCCACGTTTTTCGGCCGCTGCAGGCCGGAATTACTTGCTCTTGGTGTCGGTGGGTGGTGTGGGTGGTGTCGGAGGCTCTGCCGCGGCGGCTTCAGAAGGAGCCCCCCTTTCCACGCCAGACGTTTGGCACCAGAGGAGCGATGACTGGTGGTCGTGATCGTCTTCGTGGTCGTCCACGTGGCCGTGGCCTTGGCCGAGCAAGATCACTCCGACCACGGCCACGGCCACGACCTTCGGGCTGAATTACTTCGGCGTGGGTGTGGGTCGCGTCGGGGTGTCGGCGCCGTTGTTGTTCGCCGCGTGGCCGCTGGCGAATTCATCGAAGTGCAGATCTTGTTGGGCGCGGTCGCGGGGGAACATCTGCCTGATGGCGCTTATGTGGGCGTCGTAGGCAGAGACGAAGCGCTCGCGCGCGCCGGATTCGGCGGCGCGGGCTTGGCTGACTTTGGTCTCGCCGGCTTGGCGGGCCCTAGCAAAAATAGTCGGCGGACTTGAAGGCCCTGAGTACCTTGTCGAAGTCGTCCATGGTTTGGGCCTTGACCTTGCCGGCGGCTCGCTTGGGCGTCGAGGCGCCCGCGCAAGGCAACGGTTGCCGTGACTTGGGATGCGCCGATGGGGCGCAGCTCGGCGTCGAGACCGTTGGGGAACAGCGCCTTGAACGCGGGGCCGCTGGTGGCGTTGTTATCCTCGGTGTGGGCGAGCAGCGCCACTTGCCGGATCGCGCGCTCGAGCGCGTTCTCGGCGGAGTCGCGTGAGTGACGGTGGGCTTTGCCCAACGTCACCGCCGCGGGAGTTGGTAAGAACCCTTTGAGGGTTCTTACCTAAGAAGACACGACTACGCGCGGATTGGTCATCGCCTTCTCGGCTTCCACGCGCGCCGCGGTCGCGGCCTGCAGCTCGTCCTGTGCGGGCTGAAATGCGCTGGTCCCCTCACCCGCCTCGCTGCGCTCGGCGACCTCTCCCCGCTGCGCGGCTCGTCCTTACCCAGAAAGCTAGGTGAGTGACCTACACCAGTGAGATGCGAGGGTGAGCGGGTCGAGAAATTGCCCTGGGGTTCATGTGGACCTACGGGTTGATACTCATGAAGGCGTTTCAATCGACCGCATGGGCAGTGTTGGAATTCGGGAGGGCCGACCTTGGGCATGCCGCGCGAACCAAACGAGCGGTGCGCATCGGGGCGGCACTGGTACAGAATCCCTCGTCGAGCATTCCGCGGTTCGCGGAGAACGCTCATCAGGCGAAAGGAGTCTACCGGTTGCTCTCGAATCCCAAGGTCAAGCACAACGACATTCTGTCCGGGCACATCGACCGAACGGTGGAGCGATGCCTCGGACGTTCTGCGGTGTTGGTCATCCAGGACACCACCACGCTGAGCTACACGGAGCATGGTGGAACGCGAGGTCTCGGGCCGATCAACGATAGTGCTCGGGCACGTGGCTTCCTGGCCCACACCGCGCTGGCGGTAAGTATCGAGGACCACGAGGTCCTCGGTGTGTTGGACCAGCACGTGTGGGTGCGAGGCGAAGGCAAGGTGACCCAGGGGGAGTCCTGCAAGGCGCGCAAGAAGCGCAAACGGGAAAGCGAGCACTGGGCGGCGGCCCAGCACCGGGTCGGCAAGCTTTTCCAGAGCGCGGAGAGACGGCCCCGAGTGATCGCGACATTTGACAGGGAGGGCGACATCTTCGAGGCCTTCGAAGCGCTCGATGGGTTGGGGCACAGCTGGATCATCCGCGCGACCCACAACCGATTGGTGGACAGCGATGGAGAAGGCAAGGAGTACTCGCTCGATTCCGTCGGGCAGGCGCCGGTTGTAGCTCATTACAAGGTCGAGGTGCCAGCGCGGCCAGGCCGAGCTGCACGGGTGGCGTCGATAGAAATCCGGGCCACGAGCTTGGCGATTCGGCCACCGAAGAATCGCGGGCGGCGCGGCGATTCCATTCGGCTCAACATCGTCGCGGCAATCGAGAGCCAGCCACCGGAGGGTGTGGAGCCTTTGGTCTGGTACCTGGTCACCCGAGAGCCAATCGAGACTGCGGCGGATGTGTTGGCGGTGGTGCGGGGATACGAGGCACGGTGGATCATCGAGGAGCTGCACATGGGCATGAAGACCGGGTGCTCGACGGAACAGCGACAACTCGATACCGTCCACGCTCTCCAGAAGTTCCTCGCCTTTGCCACGGTGGTCGCGTGGCAGATGTTGTGTCTGCGCGACGCAGCCCGCCGGCCTGAACTCGTGCGCGCCGATCAAGTGCTCACCCCGTTGCAGATGACAGTCTTGTGTGGCCTGCGCCCACGGCTCAAAGCCGACTGTCTCGCAGGTGAAGCGCTCCGCGCCATCGCCGTGATGGGCGGCTTCATGGGACGAAAAGGCGACGGCACCCCTGGCTGACGTACTCTCTGGGCGGGTTTCGAGAAGCTTCTCATGGCCGAGAGGGGCTTCCTGGTCGCGAGAGAAAGATTTGGGTAAGGACGAGCCGCTGCGCGGGGCGAGGTGGTTTTAGGGGAGGCCATTGCGGGTTTTGCACTTCGCATTGGCAACCTCCAGTCCCGCCCCCATGGCGGGCAAGTGACACGGATTGTTGTCGCACAGACGGATCGTGTCAAGAGGGGGTGGCGAGCGCACGCCAGGCTGTGCCTTGCACGAACCCGGGGCTGTATACTCTGGCCATGGCCCAGCCATTGCCCATGCCGCCTTCGGGATTCGACGAGCTCACGGTCGAGGACAAGATCGACTACGTCCAATCGCTGTGGGATCGAATCGCGGCCAGCGCCGATCAGGTTCCGCTGCACGAGTGGCAGCGTCAAATCCTCGAGGAACGTTTGGCCGCTCATCGGGCGGGTGATGCCGACGAGGCGAGGCCATGGGGTGAAGTCCTGGACCGACTCGAAGAGCGGCTGCGAGCCTCGTCGAAATGAGAGCGCTCCATGTCCGCCCAGAGGCGGAGTTGGACATGTTCGAGGCAGCGCTCTGGTACGACCGCGAACAGTCGGGGCTTGGCACTGAATTTCTCAAGGCTGTTCGGTACGTGCTTGGCCGAATTGAGGAAGGCGCTCTGCAGTTTCCGCTCGTGACGAATGACATTCGTCGAGCAATCCTCCGCCGCTTTCCATTTGGCATCTTCTTCGCTGTGGAGGACGAAACGGCCACCATACTTGCGGTCACGCATCTCCACCGTCATCCCGCTTCCTGGCAGAGGCGGCGCTAGACTGCGCTGAGCCCACCTAGATAGCCGCACCGACGATCGTCACGGCCGCAAATCCGAAGGCCAATCTTCTTCCGACACCGGGGCGGTCGGATCCTCATGGAATACGATCGGCCCCAAGGCCGGGTTTGGACGGAAACGCGCGGCGAAGGTTGTGTCGGCAGGCTGGGCCGCGCCCACGGATGCGCTGGACAGCACGATCACCTCGGCGTCGCCAGCGAGCCAGGGCTGCTACCTCTGCGCCAGCGCGATGGTTTGTGGTGCTACCTCCTCCCGGTTTCGCCAGGAGGAGGTGTTTTCTTCGCTTCGGCCCCTGCAGGCCGGAATTACTTGCTCTTGGTGTCGGTGGGCGGTGTGGGTGCTGTCGGAGGCTCTGTCGCGGCGGCTTCAGAAGGAGCCCCCCCTTTCCACGCCTGACGTTCGCGCCCAGACGAGCGATGACTGGTGGTCGTGGTCGTTTTCGTGGTCGTCCACGTGGCCGTGGCCGTGGCCGAGCAAGATCACTCCGGCCACGACCACGGCCACGGCCACGGCCACGACCTTCGGGCTGAATTACTTCGGCCTGGGCGTGGGTGGCGACGGCTACCGTGACTTGGGATGCGCCGACGGGGCGCAGCTCGGCGTCGAGGCCGTTGGGGAACAGCGCCTTGAACGCGGGGCCGCTGGTGGCGTTGTTGTCCGCCGTGTGGACTATTGGTAGATTTCGGCGCTTGTCTGGAGATTGCCGTTGCCATCGGCGCCGCCGACGATGAGTACCCTTCCGTCAGGCAACATCGTCGCGGTAAACCCAAGCCTTGCGCTCGTCATACTGCCGGTGGCCTCGAATGTCCCGGTGGCTGGGTCGAATAGCTCCGCGCTCGCGAGTGCATGGTTGCTCTCGTCGCCTCCGCCGGCGATGAGCACCTTCCCGTTCCCCAATAGGGTCGCCGTGTGGTTCGACCTTGCCTCGGCCATGCTACCGGTGACTTCGAAGGTCCCGGTGGCTGGGTCGAATAGCTCCGCGCTCGCGAGCACATGGTTGCTCTCGTCGCCTCCGCCGACGATGAGCACCTTCCCGTTCCCCAACAGGGTCGCCGTGTGGTTCGACCTTGCCTCGGCCATGCTGCCGGTCGGGGAAAATGTTCCGCTGCTTGGGTCGTATAGCTCCGCGGTCGCCCAGCCCAAGTCTGCCCCGCCGACCATGAGCACCTGTCCGTTGGCCAAGAGCGTGGCGGTATTCCAGACCCGATCCTTGTTCATGCTGCCGGTGGCAACGAATGTTCCGGCCTTGGGGTCGTAGAGCACAGCGTAGAGTCCTCTCCCTGGTACTGCGGCGTTCGCAGCGTCATCGGTCCCGTCGGCAATGAGTGCCATCCCGCTCGGCAGCAACGTCACAGTGGGAACTCTCCAATCGACGTCTGCGCCCATGCTGGCGGTGGGCGTGAACTTTCCGGTTTCTTGGCTGTAAAGCTCGGCGCTTGAAAAGCGCTCGTCACTCTGCAAACCGCCGACGACAAGGACCTTTCCATTGTTCATTCGGGTCGCCACTGGGCCTATCCTTCCGATAGCCATGCTGCCAGTGGCCGCGAATCGCCCGGCTCCGGGATCGTACAGCTCTGCGCTTGCAAGGTAGTCGTTTGGAAGGCCCGCACCGCCTGCGACGAGCACTCTTCCGTTCGGCAACAAGGTCGCCGTGTGAAAATACCTCGCCACGGCCATATCGCCGGTCGGCACGAATATCCCTCGCAACGCCGTGGTGCCGGTCGCACCCGCCGGTAGCTCGTCCAACGCCGTCCGCCCGCAGGCCAAGCCGGCCAGGGACAACGTTAGACCGATTTCCATCCAGCGGTACTTGCGGATCATGCTTGCCATAGTATCAGCAGAGAGGTTCGTGCTCTTGGCCTTCCGCCGAGTGCGACGTTTGGCTCGCGAGCGGCCAGCGCCGATCAGGTTCCGCTGCACGAGTGGCAGCGTCAAATCCTCGAGGAACGTTTGGCCGCCCATCGGGCGGGTGATGCCGACGAGGCGAGGCCATGGGGTGAAGTCCTCGACCGACTCGAAGAGCGGCTGCGAGCCTCGTCGAAATGAGAGCGCTCCATGTCCGCCCAGAGGCGGAGTTGGACATGTTCGAGGCAGCAATCCTCCGCCGTTTCCATTTGGCATCTTCTTCGCTGTGGTGCCCACGGATGCGCTGGACAGGAGGCCACGACCCTCGAGTGACCCGGGTCACGCCCCAGAATGGGGGACTTGGCGGACCCCATGTTTCAAGACAATATGCGCGCGCCGCTGTAGCCAAATCGGCTATCGTCCTCGCCAAGGCGTAGCACTCGAAGGAGAACCCCCGAATGTTGAGAAGCCGTCTTATTGTGATGGGCTCGGTCGTGGCAGTCTTGGTCGGGACTGGCTGCGGCGGCTCGAGCAAGATCGATGCATCCACGAAGGACGGCAGTGCTGCTGGGAACGACGCGCCCGTGCAGCCCGGAAATGGCGGGGCGGGTGGCTTCGCCGGTGAAGGTGGCGCGGGCAGAACCGCGCTGGGCAGCGGCGGCATCGGGCTCGGCGGCACGGGGGGAGGAGCGCAGGGCGGAAGTGGAGGCTCGGCCACCTGCGGTTTGCCGGGAACCGCCTGTTGCGACGGAAACCAATGCTCGGGGGGAGGCTGTTGTGTCAGCAGCATCTGCATGGCTCCGGGCGGAAGCTGCGTCGGCCTTGGCGGTGGTATCTGCAGCAACGGCGCCTGCGGAGCCTGCGGCGGCCCTGGCCTGCCCTGTTGTGGCTCGAATCCGAGCACGGGCGTGTGCACCGCCTCGCAGACCCGATGCAGCGGTGGAACCTGCGTGACCTGCGGGGATCTCGGCACAACCTGCTGCGCGGGCTCGACGGGCGCAGGCGTCTGCAACAGCCCGACCTCGATGTGCAACGGCAGCAACCTCTGCATCGGCTGCGGGGCTCCTGGGCAGCCATGCTGTCCGGGCAGCCAATGCGCAAGCCCAGGCTGCTGTTACAACAATAGCTGCGTCGGCGAAAACGGGACGTGTGGCGCGAACGGCGGGACCTGCAGCGCCGGCCGATGCTCGGGCTGTGGTTCGGTTGGACAGGGCTGCTGCTCGAATGCCTGCTACGACGGCCTAATTTGCAACGGCGGAAACTGCGCTTCCTGCGGGGGCTCCGGTGAATCGTGCTGTCCCGGCAGCTCGGATCGCTGCAAGGCCGGGTTGGCCTGCACCTCTTCGGGCAGCGACGGCGTTTGCGCCCGCTGTGGTGGCCTCGGCGATAGCTGCTGCTCCGGCAACGCGTGCAGCGAGGGCTGCTGTTCGGCCAACCGATGCGTGGCCAGTTGCTCGACGTCCGACGCAAGCGTCCCTGCTCCCGACGCAAGCATCCCCACCCCCGACGCGAGCATCCCCGACGCGAGCATCCCCGACGCAAGCATCCCCACCCCCGACGCGAAGGTCACGCTGGTCTGCACGCCGAACCAACCCATGTGCAACGGCGCCCTGGCGACCACTTGCAAATCCGATGGCTCGGGGTCGGTTGAAGGCGGCACGGATTGCGCGGCCACCAGTCAAGTGTGCAGCCAAGGCACGTGCAAGTCCCTGCAATGCACCCCATCCACCAGCTTCTGCGACGGCAACACGGCTCGCAAGTGCAGCGCCGATGGACTTTCGTCCACCGTGATCGCCACCTGTACGACGAACTACTATTGCGATTCCGTGAGCGCGACTTGCAAGCTCGAGGTGTGCACACCCAATCAAGCTACCTGCAACGGCAAGGTCGCCACGACTTGCAAGGCCGACGGCTCCGGCTATGCCGCGGGCGGCACGGACTGCAGCCTTGCGAGCCAGGTGTGCAGCCAGGGCACGTGCGAGGATCCGGTCTGCACGCCGAGCGCGTACTATTGCGACGGCAATGCGATTCGCCACTGCAGCAGCGACGGCCTCAGCGCGACCCTGTACACAACCTGTTCCACAACCCAGTATTGCGACCCGACGGGCCCCGCCTGCAAGACCCAACAGTGCAGTCCCAATCAAGCCACGTGCAGAGACACCGTGGCCAATGTTTGCAACGCCAACGGCTCAGGCTATGTGTCGAGCACGAATTGCTCGCTCACCAGTCAAGTGTGCAGCGCCGGCGTCTGCGTCACCCAGGTCTGCGCGCCGAAGACCTACTTTTGCGATGGCAACACCATTCGCTACTGCGAAAGCGATGGGCTTTCCTCGATCCTCTCCGAGACCTGCGCCACCACCGAGTACTGCGAGACGGCCACCCATCTGTGCAAACCTCAAGTGTGCCCGGCCAAACAGCCGGTGTGCAACGGCAACCTGGCAACGACCTGCAACGATGACGGTTCGGCCTATGTGGAGGGCGGCACCGACTGCACGTCTTCGGGCCTCCTGTGCGCGCAAGGCGCGTGCTCGACCTTCACGGTCGACACCATCGACCCCGATCCGCTCACCAACGAAGAGCAATCGGGGGCATCGACGGCCAACGAGACCCTCATGAACTTCTACTCCGTGACGGGATCGCACACGCTGCTCCGGATTGAACAGTTCTTCGATATCGGAGCGAGCACAACCTTCACTTGGGTCGTCTACGAAGCCGCAAGCCAGACCGCCGGCTATACACAGATATTTTCCACGACGACCGCCTCGACCATGGGCGTCGGGTATCAGTCCTCGGGCATCCTGAACATCCCGCTGCGAGACGGATACTACTACGCCATCGGTATAAGCTGGCCAAGGACCAACTCGGTATTCAGCTACTTCCACATGACCGAGGCTACCTTTCCCATCGCGACCAGCTTCGGCCAATTGACATCCGGAGACGCCTACCAGAACGCGCCCCCCAGCTCGATTGCCTACGCGAATTCGAACGGCTTCTGGTTCGCTCCGCAAAGACTGACGACCGCGCCATAGGATGTCGATCAGTACCAGTTGGTCGCGCGCGGTTCGCCGTCGATCGAGCTGGCCAGACTTCCGCCGACGAAATCCGGACGTTGGGCCGAGCCAGCCGTGCTCCCTAGCCGCTTCGCCCTTTGCCGTCGAGCGCGGCACGGACCCATCGGCCGAGGTCGTTCTTGGAGAACGGCTTCTGGATGAAGAGAACGCCTTCATCCAGCACGCCATGGTGGGCGATCACATTGGCGGTGTAGCCGGACATGTACAGCTTCCTCAGATGGGGAAAGGTCGACGACAGCTTGCTCGCCAGATCGCGTCCGTTCATCTCGGGCATCACCACGTCGGTCATGAGCAAGTGAATCTGGCCGGAGTATTCGGCCGCCACCTGGATGGCTTCGCCTGGGGTACTTGCCACAAGAACTTGGTACCGCAGCCGTTCCAACATGGTCTTGGCCAGAGAGAGGATGGCGGGTTCATCCTCCACGACCAAGATGGTTTCGGAACCGCGGTTGGCCTGCTTTTCCTGGCCCTCTTCCACGGCTAAAGCCGCATCCAGGTGGCGGGGCAAGTAGATTCGAAAGGTCGTGCCGTGCCCCGGCTCGCTGTACACGTTGAGGAAGCCATTGTTCTGTTTCACGATGCCGTAGACCGTGGCCAACCCAAGCCCGGTGCCTTGGCCAACCGGTTTGGTGGTGAAAAACGGCTCGAAGAGATGCGACTGCGCTTCCTTCCTGTACGGCGCCCGTGGGATCGGTGGTGCCAGCGGCGCGGGCAGTGCTGGCTCAGTTGAGATCGACGGCGGTCTTGTCGTCGACTCGGGGATCGGCGGTTCGGCTCTGTCCGATTGCACTGGGCTGGTCTGCGGATCGGCTGACAAGGAGACCCCAGCGTTCGCTCCGTGGGGGGCACAACTGCGATTCGTGCGCTAGGGTTCGCGTCAGGAGGTATTCATGAAACCAATCAGACAAGTCAGTCTGTCGCTCGCGTTCCTATTCACCACATCGCTGGCCATCGCACAGGACAAGGCGGCCAAGCCTGCCAAAGCGGAGCCCGCGGCAAAGGCTCCCCCAGCCGCTGCTGCGGCGGGCGCTGCACCGGCCGGGATGCCGATGGGCCCTCCGAAGCCTGCGCCCGAGTTGGACGCCACGTACAAGACGCTCGTCGGCAGCTGGACGTGCGACACCACGTTCGCGGCCAATGCCATGGGCCCCGGCTCGCCCGAGATGAAAGTGAAGACCAACATCAAGTTCAAGAAGGACCTCAATGGCTTCTGGTACCGCGGCGACTACGAAGCCAAGAAGACCAAGGACTTTCCCGGCATGAAGGGAACGGTGTACCTCGGGCACGACGGCAAGCAGCTACTGACCAGCAACGTCGACTCGATGGGCGGGTTCGGCAGCGGCACCGGCACTGCCGCCGGCGACACGCTGACCTTCATCACGGACAGCTACATGATGGGTATGAAGATGAAGGCGCGCGAGATCATCCAGAAAAAGAGCGAGAAGGAAATCTCTCACCGGTTCGAGGTCGACATGGGCAAGGGATTCCAGCCCATGGGAGAGGACGTCTGCAAGCGATGACCGCGGATTGAGTAGTCCCCTATGTCCATGGTTCGAACCCGAAATGCACGCGAAGAGGATCTGACGGTGGTTGGGCAACTTGCCGGGCAGCTTGTACGCATGCACCACGCCTGGGATCCCTTGCGCTGGATGATGCCGGCCGGAATTGAGGAGGGCTATGCGCGCTTCTTCGCCAGCCAGCTCGACGATCCCGACACCGTTATCCTGGTCGCGGAGAACGCGCTGGGCGAGGTGGCCGGCTATGCCTACGCCGCGCTCGAGCCTCGGAGCTGGGCCGACCTGCGCGAAGCGTGTGGCAAGCTGCACGACGTTTTCGTGGCCACGCCCGCGCGCCGCAAAGGCATCGGCAAGCAACTGGCCCGCGAAGCCATGGCGCGACTTCGCGATCTGGGCGCGCCCCGAGTCGTGCTGACATCGGCCTGGCAAAACCAAGCCGCGCATGCCCTGTTTCGCTCGCTCGGTTTTCGCGAGACCATGATCGAGATGGCCAAAGAGATGGACAGCGCATCGGGTGCACCATGAGCACGATCATCGTTTCCAGTGCCGCGCCTCCGCTCCGCCTTCTGCTCTTTGGCGCAACTGGCATGGTGGGTTGCCTACGACCTGACGATCGCCGCGGCCGAGAGGTTGGATTGGGAACCTCGCGCCTCTGGACGCCATCCGCGGTCTGGTTCAAGATGCTCCCGTGACCAAGGACGAAGCTCTCAAAGAACTACAGGACGCCGAAGTCGTTCCGTGTGTCACAGGCGGCATCGGCGACATCAAGGAGATCCTCGATGCTTGCCTGGCGGTGGGCATTCCCGCCTGCCTCGACCGGCAGGACGCTTGCGACAGCCACGGCAGTTGCGCGCCCCGCATCGATCTGTGCGTCCGGCCGGACGACCTGCCCAAGGTCATGGCCATGATGCACGAGCGCTGGCAGGGCCTGCTCGACCAGGAAGGGACCTTGCCGGAGTACGCCACCGCGCAGCCCGAGTCCGAAGAGCCGCCCTGTCCGGCTTGCGGTACCGCGGCCCCGCTGATAAACGGTGCCTGCAGAGAATGCGGGCTGCAGCTTGAGTAGGTTCTGGTGTGATTGCTTCCGTTGGGGCGTAGAATAGCCGCCTCATGCCCACCGAAGAACTGGCGCCAGGAATGCTCTTGGCCGCACCCAGCCTACGCGACCCCAACTTCATGCACAGCGTGGTGCTGCTCGGCCGGTCCGGCGACGACGGCGCGCTCGGTTGGGTGGTGAACGGACGCGAGCTGATGACGGTCAAGGAGCTTTTGACCTCGTCCGAGCTCATCAAGCCCGAGCGTCCGGTTCCCGAAACACCCGCCTTCGCGTCGGCGGTGCGGCTGGGTGGACCGGTGGCGCCGGCGGCCGGGTGGCTGCTCTACCGTCGTCTGGCCGAGCCCCTTCCAGGCGAAATCAGCGTGGGTCCTGACCTAGGAATCACGGGCGAATTGGCTGCTTTCGGCGTGCTCGTCGAGGGCCAGGGACCCCCCGATTTCCGCATGTTGCTCGGGTGCGCGGGCTGGGCTCCGGGACAGCTCGAAGCGGAGATCAGCGCCGGGGCATGGTTGCCAGCCCCGGTTGCAGCCGGGCTGGTGATGGATTCGCAGGCGGCCTTCGCTTGGGACGAGGCTTACCACCTGACCGTCGGCACCGAGCCCGCCGCCTTCTCCCGTCATCGCGGCAAGGCTTAGAAATCGGCTTCGATGTCCAGATCCGGCACCGAAGCCGGTTACGGATCCGACCCCGGCGCGGCTACTCCACAATGACCTTGCCCGTGCCGCCGCAGGCGATGCATCGGACGATCTTTCCGGTCCGGGCGCCCTTCTCGACGATCTCAAGCTTTCCGCTGCCGGCGCAGGCGTAGCAACGCATCCGAAGCACGGGCTTCGGCCGATACCTGTCTTGCTTGGGCGCATCATCCTCGTCGTCGGACTCGGTCTCTTCCCTGGCGCGCAGAAGTAGTCTCATGCGAACCTTCTCGGCGAAGGGGCCTCGGATGTTGCTTGCAAAAAAACCGACGGCGCTCGGGCGCCGCTTGCCCGGCGGAACGCGAGTGGGACATACTCGGCCGGCTCCAATGTTGACGACGAAGCAAGTCCTGGGAAGCGGCATGCTCGTGCTGGCGCTGGCCTGCAGCCGCAAGACGCCGCACGCGCCCGACCATCCCGAGTCGAAACCAGCAGCCGCATCGGCGGCAGGGCCCGCCCCTTCGGCGGCCCCCACGCCCACAGAGGAATTGGTCGCCCCGACCCACCTCCTATCGCTGCCGGTCTCGGCCTACGCCATTGTGCTCGAGCTCGACGGCGACCAGGCCTTCCTGTTAACCCGCACGGCGGCCTATTGCCTGGAGGCGGGCCAGCCCGCCCACAAGCTCGACCTCGATCTCGGCATCGGGCCAGTTCTTGCACCATCGGGCATCGTCTTCTGGTCGAAGGGCGCAATCTGGAGCGCGTCGAAGCAGAGCAAGACCGTGTGGCACCTGGCTGCGGCGGCCCAACAGCCGGAGTACTTCGTCGCATCGGAGACCGGCTTCGCTTGGCTGGATCGCGTGGACAACGGTCCCTACCGGATCCAAACGTTGCAGGGGCACAAGCCGCGGGTGATCGTCTCGTCCCAGGAAGAGCTCAGCGCGCTTCACATGATTCACGACTGGATTTTCTTCGTGCAGCGGATGCCAGGCCGTTCATGGCGGATCGGGCGGGTCGGTCTGTCAGGCGGTGAAGTCCAATATACCGACCCGCGCTCCAGCGCCACGCCCGCGATGCTGTCGGGCAAAGAAAGCCTCGCCTACTACGACATGGACAGGTCGGCGATCTTCCGCGTTACGCCAGACCTCAAAAGCGAGAACGCGTGGCTGAACGATTTTGTCTGCTCGCCCATCTATGAGGCCAAGAACATCTATTGCTCTCGCGTCGAGGGTCTGTTCGAGATCCTCGCGCAAACCAGCCAACCAAGGGTCCTTACCTTCGGCCGTCGCGAAACCATCACCGCTATCCGGGCCAACTCGAAGCAGATCGTTTGGACCGTTGACGCGGGACCTGACCAGCTGGTGGTTGAGATGTTGCCTGTCCAGGCGAGCGCTTCCGGTTCCTTGCCTATTGAGTAGGGCCGATCACACCCTTCGGGCCCAAGGACATGTCATAGCTTGTTGTGCCACGCACAAAACTTCTAGAGCCCAGATCGGCGCCGTGGGGTACTGTCTGTTGTTGGGTGCGGTCGAGTCGGCGTCCTCGTGTTCCAGCTGTTAGGAGGCAAGAAGATGCGTTCTCTTTCGAAGCTCGTTCTCGGCATCGCACTGGGTGCCCTGGTTTCTCCCGAATTCGGCTGCTCGAATGCGCAGACCGCTCCTCCCAGCGGAACCGGGGGAAAGTCGTCGGTCGCGTCCGGTGGTGCTAGCGGCGGCCATTCGGAAACTGGCGGGGCGCCTGCAAATGGGGGCTCACAAGGCAGCGGCGGCACGCAAAGCACTGGCGGGACGACCGGCGCAGGCGGAGCGGCCACCACAATACCGCCCGGCACGGGCGGGAAATCTGGCTCGGGCGGCGCGGTCACGACGGTCCCGCCCGGCACTGGCGGCGGGCCTGGAACAGGCGGGAGCGGTGCAGGAGGTATCGGCGGTGGTGCGGGAGGCGGCGGCACAATCACCACGTCCGACGCAGGCCCAGGAGGCGGCGGCAGGCCCGGCGATGCAGGCCCGGCGCCCGATGTTCGTGGCAGCGACGGTAGGACGGGCAGCGGCGGCACCCCGGCGAGCGGGGGCTCGACTGCGATCGGCGGGGCGACAGGTGCGGGTGGCTCCACTGGGACGCCTGGTACACTCCGCAAGTACTTCGGCAACATCGACACCAACGGCAGCATTCGGTCGGACTTCAAGACCATGTGGGATCAGTTCAGTCCCGAGAACGCCGGAAAATGGGGCTCGGTGCAGGGGGGCGGGCAAAGCTCGTTCAACTGGAGCTCGCTCGACACCATGTACAAATACACCCAGGACAACAACATCCTGTTCAAAGAACACTGCTTCTGCTGGGCTTCGCAGCAGCCGAGCTTCGTGAACAGCAGCAATGCAACGGCGGCCGTCCAGGCCTGGATGCAGGCCTTCTGCGATCGGTACCCCAAGACCGCAATGATTGACGTCTTCAACGAGTCGCTGCACAACTCGCCGTCGTACAAGGATGCCATCGGCGGCACCGGAACCACCGGCTACGACTGGCTTATCAACGCCTTCAAGTGGGCCAGGGCTGCGTGCCCGAACGCCGTCCTGCTCTACAACGACTACAACACCATCGAGTACTCGAGCGAAAACGGCAACGTCATCAAGCTGGTGAATGCGATCAAGAGCAATGGCGGCAACATCGACGGGGTTGGCTGCCAAGGCCACGACGTGGCCAAGGTTTCGGCCTCCACCGTGCAGACATATACCCAGAACATCATCACCCAGACGGGCTTGCCCGTGTACATCACCGAGATGGACATCGGAATAGCCGACGATAATCAGCAGCTGACTACCATGCAGGGCATTGTCACCCCGATGTGGTCCAACGCCAATGTGAAGGGCATCACCTACTGGGGCTATATCGTCGGATCCACCTGGCGAGCCAACACGGGTCTTATGACCAGCAGCGGCACGAAGCGTCCGGCACTGACCTGGCTGATGAGCTTCCTCGGCAGGTAGCATCGAGCTTGGCACCGCGTCCGACGGCGGCCGGCCCGCACGCGCCAGCCGCCGTTTGTGTCTGGGGGATGGGCGGTCAAGCACGACGTTGGTCGCCCATCTGCCGTCAGGCGTGGCCGCGCTGTATCGGGGCCTCGGGCTTCATGGTACAGTTTTCACAGGCGATTCAGCCTCACCGGTCAAAATCACATGCCAGAGCGTGTAATAGGTATTGATCTAGGGACCACGAACTCGTGCGTGGCGGTTCTCGAAGGTTCAACGCCAACCGTCATCGCCAATCGCGGCGGTTACAAAACCACGCCCTCGGTGGTGGCGATTGCCGAAAGCGGAAAGCGCCTGGTGGGGCACATCGCCAAGCGCCAGGCGGTGACCAACGCGGAAAACACGGCCTGGGCGGTCAAGCGCCTGATTGGCCGGCCGTGGACGTCGCCCGCGGTGCAGGCGGTGAAGGCAGCGGTGCCCTACCCGCTGGTCGAAGGTCCGCACGGCGACGTCCGCATCAGGTTGCGCGACCAAATGTTCTCGGTCCCGGAAATCGCCGCCTACGTGCTGCAAGAGATGCGTGCCATCGCGGAGGAATACCTAGGCAAGCCGGTGTCCAAGGCCGTGGTGACGGTGCCCGCCTACTTCAACGACGGGCAAAGGCAAGCAACCAAGGACGCCGGCCGCATCGCCGGTCTTGACGTCATCCGCATCATCAACGAGCCCACTGCGGCGGCACTGGCGTACGGATTCGGCAAGAAGGTGGACGGCAAGGTCGCCGTGTTCGACCTGGGCGGCGGCACCTTCGACATCTCGATCCTCGACATCACCAATGGCGTGTTCGAGGTCGTGGCCACCGCGGGTGACACCTTCCTTGGCGGCGAGGACTACGACAAGCGCCTGGTCGACTGGTTGGTGCAAGGTTTCGCCAAGGAGCACAAGGTCGACCTGCGCAGCGACACCATGGCGCTGCAGCGTCTGAAGGACGCGGCGGAGAAAGCCAAGTGCGATCTCTCGTCGGTGCGCGAGACGGAAATCAACCTACCCTTCATCATCTCCACCGGCCGCAATCAGGCCTACCACCTGCACCGGGTGATCACCCGAAGCAAGCTGGAAGAGCTGACCCTGGATCTCACCGAGCGCACGATCCAGATTTGCCGCTTGACCATGGAAGACGCCGGCATCAGCCCCGAGGACCTGACCGAGGTGGTTCTGGTCGGCGGCATGACCCGCATGTGCAAGGTGCAGGAGCTGGTGGGCGAATTCTTCGGCCGCGAGCCGTGCAAGGGCGTCCACCCGGACGAAGTGGTGGCCATGGGCGCGTCAATTCAAGGCGCGGCGCTGGTCGACGCGGCGGCGGCGCCCGACATGCTCCTGCTCGACGTCACACCCCACTCGCTTGGCATCATGGTCGCGGGCGGGCATTTCCACCGCCTCATCGAACGCAACACCACGGTGCCCACGGCCAAGAGCCACGTCTTCACCACGGTCCGCGACGATCAGACCTCGGTCAAGATCGTCGCTTTCCAGGGCGAATCGGACAGAGCCGAGGAAAACGAATTGCTGGGCGAGTTCGTTCTGTCGGGGCTGCGCAAGGCCGCCAAGGGCGAGGTCGAGGTGGAGGTCACCTTCGAGATCTCCGCCGACGGCATCGTCAGCGTGTCGGCGCAGGACATGGAAACCGGCGCCGAGCAATCCATCACCGTCACGGCGGCCAGCAGCCTGACCGAAAGCGAAATCGCGCGCATGGCGAGCGAAAACCAGGAGCACATGGTGGCCGCGCGTGCCGAGGAAGAGGTCGAGAAGGAGCGCCAGCGCATCGAAAAGTTGGTCGACGAGGCCGAGACCCTATTGCCGAAGGTCGAAGAGATCCTGGCCGGTACGCCATTCGGCGAGGACAGCCTGGACAACGTGCGCCTGATTCTCGACGATGCGCGCATGGCGGTGGAGCGCAGGGATGCAGGGGGACTTGAGCAGGTGGCCGAGCCGCTCATGCGAACCCTCAACATGTTCCGCGGCGTGGTGGACAGCGGAAGGATTCGCTAGGCGAGTAGGTCATCGTGGCAAGAGATGTAACGCCGGAGCTGCGCCAGCTTGTCCAGCGCGGGCTCGACCACCACGAGCACGGGCGCCTGCACGACGCGCTGGCGGACTGGGAAACCGCGCTCAAGCTCGACCCACGCCACGTGCAAGCCAAGCGGCTGGTGGAGTTCGGGCGTAAGCGAGCGAGAGAGATCGATGCTGGCGAGCACACCGCACCGTCGCGGCGGGACACGCTGGAATCGCCTATCCCGCAGTTTCTGGCCGCCCTGACCGAGCGAAAATCGGACAAGATCGCAGTGCCCACCGGGCCCCTGCAGGACGGCCCGACCCCCAAGGGACCGCTGGGCGAGAGTCCTTCGTCGGAATTCGACTGGGGCGGCCCGGACGAAAGGCCGTCCGCGCGCAACCGAGCCAAGACCGTGAATGCCGAAGAAGCGGCGGTACCGGACACGCTGGAGGATCTGCCCGTCACCGTTCAAGACATCCTCGCCAGCGCCACCGAGCTGGTGGGCGAGTGCCGTGCCGCCCTCAACGACAATCGCGCGGCACCCGCGGCGCTGGCCGCTGAATTGGCGATGCAACTGGCCGAGCGCGCGCCCCCGCCGGGAATCGACGATCTGATCGAGCAGTCGCGCGCGCTGTTCGAGCGCGCATTCCGCGCCTTTGCCGGCAATCCCCACGGCTGCCCGATCCGCGCGATTCCCACCGCAACCATCGCCGATCAGGGCCTCGACGAGCGCGCCGCCTTTTTGATGTCGCGGCTCGACGGCATGACCAGCATCGCCGATCTGATCGACAGCTCGGGGCTCCCGCGATTCGATGCCATGCGGGTCATTTCGTCCCTGCGCCGGGCGAAAGCGATCGACCTGTTGCCGCCACTGCAGTAGCCGCCCCGCCGCTGCGGAGCCGGCCGGTGGACAAATGCTCCAGTGCCGCGTGGGGCAAGCGCGCGGCACGTAGCTCCGAACCGGCTCGTCGAGCTCTGTCCGAGTCGGCGCCGCTTGTGTTTGTTACAGGCCGTCGTTCACTTGCTTCGCGATGTCCGGACGTTCCTTCTTCAGTGCCACGAGTGCCTTGGCTATGACCTTCTTGTGGCGCTGGCCCTGATCTTCGAAGGCTTGAATCGCCACCGGTACATCGCCGGGGCGATCAGCCAGCAAAACCTCCAGGACCTCGACAGCTTGGGCGATATCCTTCCGCGCCTTGGCCGCGAAGGCGGCGGGGCGGCGCTGCGAGACGACCAGCTTGTGCAGGGCGAAGCGTGCGGGGGAAGGCACGTTGACCAGCGTCCCGTCGCCGGCGACTAAGACTCCCTTTTCCGGCGCCTCGAGCAGGTACTCCAAGAGCTCCAGGGGATGAGCAGCCGCGTTCCAGCGCGAGATGAACACTGGTGCGTCCGATGTGCCCCGTTTCGGGCACAGCAAATCTACGCGCAGCGCCTGGCCGCGGACCTTGAAGGAGGTCGCGGGACGCTTTGGGTCGAGAGGTGGGACGGGAAGGAATCCCATCTCCAGGCTCTCGAGCACGGCGGGGACGTCCAGGGGTTCGTCCGAGACCGCCACATCGATATCGCGCTCATCGGCACCGACGTCCACATCCTGCGTCCGCAGCGATCCGACGGCCCAGCGAACTCCGAGCAAATTTCCGAGCACCGCAAAGGCGTGGGTGCCGACCAGAACGCCGCCCGCACTAAACAGGCCCGCTTCCGCCAGTCCTGCGATCACGCGCGCGGAAGGCGCGTCTGCGGCGGCTGCGCCACCGGCCCGCAACTGTGCCACCAAGCGGCCGGTTCGACTTTTGTCCTCCGCCAGCGTCGCGCGGTCTCGTTCAAAACGCCGCACCAACCGATCGAGCGCCGGAGACCTTCGTCCCAGATAGAACTGCCGTGTCTTTCCGCCGGGCTGCGATGCCTGGTGGTAGACGTACGTTTCGCCCTTCACCACTTTGCGTGTGAACGTCCCAGGCAGAAGCCCGATCGACCTCGTGGCCTGTATGCCGAGCAAGTGCTCAAGCAATTCGGCGTACAACGTCTGGGTTTCGAGCGGTAGCCGTTGGAACATGGTTATACGTAGCTTGCCACGTATCTGCGTATAACTCCATCTTTCGGCCGTGCGACACGCATTCCTACCCCTTCACGCACACCACCTGCTTTAGCTCGGCGACGATTTCCGCCAGGTCTGCTTGCTGGGCCATGACTTGGTCGATGCGCTTGTAGGCCTGGGGGGCCTCGTCGAGGACGTGCGCGTCCTTGCGGCATTCCACGCCTTCGGTCTGTTCGCGCAGGTCGGCCACGGTGTAGCGGCGGCGGGCCTCGCCGCGGCTCATGCGGCGGCCGGCGCCGTGCGAGGCCGATTCGAATGCGTGGGGATTGCCGAGCCCGCGCACGATGAAGGACCTGGTGCCCATGGATCCGGGAATGATGCCAAGCTCGCCGCTGCCTGCGCGGATGGCGCCCTTGCGGGTGACAAGCAAGGATTCGCCGAAGTGCACCTCCTCGGCGACGTAGTTGTGGTGGCACGAGATGGTGCGCAGAATTTCCATGCGCGGAAAGAACTGCTTTAGAACCCGCGACAGAAGAGTCAACATCATCTGCCGATTCGCACGCGCGTATTCCTGGGCCCATTTTAGGTCGTGCAGGTAGTCCTCGAAGGCTTTCGACCCAGCCAGGAACACCGCCAAGTCCGGATCGCCCAGCGCCTCGTTGTGGCGAAGGTGCGCGGCGACCTGCATGTGGTGCGTCGCCAGGGCGTTCCCGATGTGTCGGCTGCCCGAGTGGAGCATCAGCCACACACCATCTTCGGTGTCTATGCAGACTTCGACAAAGTGGTTGCCGCCGCCGAGGGTCCCAAGTTGGGTGGCGGTGCGTTCCGTGAGGCCGTGCGGGATGAAAGCCAAGGCCTTGTAGCCCTCCATCAGCGATTTGCCGACGGAGCGCAACTCGGGATCCTCTTCCCATACGGCGTGGCGGTGGGCGTTCTTGCCGACGGGGATTTCGTCCTCGATGGCCAGGCGCAATTTGCGGAGGCTCTCGGGCAACTGGTCGGCACGCAGATTGGTCTTTAGGGCGGCCATTCCGCAGCCAATATCGACGCCCACCGCGGCCGGCGCCACGGCACCGCGCATGGCGACGACCGAGCCCACGGTGGCGCCGCGGCCCAGGTGCACGTCGGGCATGGCGGCCACGTGGTGCGCCACCCAGGGCAAGGCCGCGACCCTCTTGAGCTGGTTTATCACCAGGCTGTCAAGCTCGTGCACGGGCGCCCAGACTTTGATGGGGACCAACGCCCCGTTGATGGTCGAGGACGGCATTAGATTCTTTCCTTCAGAAACTGGCGGCTGGCCGGATCGTGCCGGAACCGCAGGTCGGGGGTACGCTTGAGGGCCAGCGATTCCGCCAGGTGGCGGCGCATGAAACCCTTGGCCCGGTCCAGGGCAGGCATGCGATCGGCGTCGCCGTCGGCGCTGAACCACAGGCGCGCGCAGTCGCCCAGCAGCTCGACCATGGTGATTTCCACGGTCTCAAGGCCGGGATCCTGCATTTCGTTGCGCAGGAGAAAGTTGATTTCTTCGCGGATGAGCTCTTGGATGCGCGCGAATCTGGCGCCGCCGCCAAGCATCGAATCGTCGGATTGGGTTCGTTGTCTTCTGCCCATGGGCACACGCTTACCGTTTGTCCGACGGCCCAACTATCGGGCCAGGCGGATGGATCTTTACCATTGGGCGGTCGTGGCCGCACACAGGAGCGCTCCACGTTTGGCGGGTCACATGACCCGCACTACTCGCCCTTCGCTCCGCCTACTCGTCCCGGCTCTGTTACCCGCCCTTACCCGCCCGCGAGCTTCGGCTTGTCGCTGATCACGCCGCGGAAAAGGCGGGCGACTTCGCTGATGGCGGGCGTGGTGGAGGCGCTGCCGGGCGACAACACGGGTGCGGCCGGGACGGCGGGAACGTCGTTGCGGGGCGCGGTCCGGTTGAGCACCGAGCTGAGCGAGAGGACGCGATTGTTCTTGCGTGAGGGGGCATCGCCGAAGAACGACAGATCTTGCGGATCGCCGAAGCGGTCGACCATCAACTGAAGGATTGACGTGTGATCCAATAGGCCGTGAAATGCGCTGCCCGGCTCCACCAACGGCGAGACCACCAGGCCGGGCACCCGAACGCCCAGGGTGCCAAACGGGCTCGGGTCGCTCCAGTTGCTTCCGACCGGCGGCTTGAATCTCATGTCGGGAGGTGCCACGTGGTCGAAGAAACCGCCGTGCTCGTCGTAGCAAATGACCAGCATGGTGCGCGCCCATTTGGCGGGGTTCGAGGTCAGTGCAAGATAGACCCGCCGAAGCAGATCCTCACCGAAGGCAAGCGGCAGGGGTGGATGGTTGCAGTTGCCGTGCAAGCCGATGGCGGTGGCGAAGTCGTTGAAAAACGGTTCACAGTAGATCACGTCGGGGGCCGGATCCGCGCTCTGCCAGCGGGCCTGCAGCTCATCGAGAATGTGCGCGTTCTCGATCACGTGCTTCCACTGCGATTTCATCAGCAGAAGGCCCGACGGCGGCCCCACGTCGGCGATTGGTTTGGCGTCGACGTAGATCTCGAACGACTTGCCCTTGTTCTTCAGCCAATCGAAGAAAGTCGGCTGATCGGGCAGGAGATGCGACGGCGGCTTGATCACCGAGGTTGAATCGATCTGCGCGGTCCCGCTTAGCGACATCAGCCGATTGGGCCAGGTGTCGTCTGGCAAAGACGCAAACCAGCGGTCGCAGACGGAATAGCCCCTGGCCAGCGCGGCGGTGACGGGAACCTGGTCGGGGCTGCAGAAACGCATGCACACAGGGCTGCGATCCACGCTTTGCGAGGCGAAATAGGATTGAATGAATCCGTTCATTGCCCCGGCGTTCAGTTGCTGCGCGACTTGCGTGCGACTGTGGGGCAGATCGCACGGTAAATACCCGTCGCGCGTGGCGGTGGGCGCATACAGATTGCCCTGGGCGTCCGCATTGTCCCAGTCGAAGTTGTCGCTGTGTTGATGCAGCCCATCGATATCGCCGCGGCCGTCGAAGGATTCGTGACTTAGAAAACCGAGCAGGTGATCGAAGGATCGATTCTCCATCATCAGGACGACGATGGTGTCTATCAGTGCGCGAATGTCGGTCGAGGGCATGTCGCCTCCTTCAGGAGATCAGGTGAGAGGTCAGGGACATCCGAAGCCAAGCTGAACCCGAAGCTGCGGGCCGATGGCGCCGCCTTCGCCGGCCGGAAGATCGGCCTGCAGCGTCCAGTCCCCGCCCGCGGCGACCGCGACGTCGGCCTTGTCATCGCCGGAGATGCAGGTCGGGGCCAGCCCCGCGTGGGTCACGCAGATCCTGCCCGGCTGGACGCGCCCGCCCTGGACGATCTTGGGCGCCGCGATGGTCCGGACCTGCACGCCCGAACCCGCGGTCGCGAGGGTGAAGGTACCCGTGCATTTTCCGGATGCAGGGTCGCACGTGGCGTTGGCCGCCTTGAAGACCGGAGCCTGGGGCACGTCCACCGATTGCGCCGCGAACGATTGTCCGTCGGCCGGGTTGGCGTCGAGCGCCCTTACCGTGAAGGTGGTGGGCTGGCCCAGGTTGACCTTGCGCTCTCCTTGCGAGGACACGGGTTCCTCGCTACCCTGGTTGCCTCCGCTGTCGGTCCGCAACGAAGCCCTCCCCTGCACGTTCCATTTCACGTCCACGGCTTGCCCCGGACACACCAGGGTTGGCTCGACGGAAAACGCCACCACCCGATGGTGTGCGCACGAGGCCAGCAAGACCAGCGACGACAGCCACAGGAACGTGGCCCGCGCCCAAAACCGAGCCTCATGGTTGCGACCTGGCGAAACCTGACTCACTCTCATCTTCCATCTCCCACTGCGTAGACCGAGCCTGCAAGGTGAAGATGCACGGCAAGCGCATTGGATTCACGGAGATTGCACGGTCCGGGGATGGCGACCAGCTTCGCACGGTCCGCTCGGACCGTGGCCCGAGCGGGCCGCGCTCCATGGCGACGGCGTTTGCGAGAGTTGCGCGATCTACCGTTGGGTTTGCGCCGAGAGAATGCGCTGGCGTTCGGCACGGGCGCTTTCGAAGAGCGGGCCTCCCGGAAAGCGCTGGATCAGATCGCCCAGCTTGCGTAGCGCCGCCGAGTGATCGCCCCGGTGCTCGTCCGCCATGGCAGACGAAAAAAGGTTGTTCTGCTCGCCCAGGCTCGACACCGGCTCGCGACGAACCGGGGGCGGGGCGGCGGGAGCAACTGCTGGCAATGGGGCGGCGGACGGAACAATTGCAGGCGGGGCGGCAGGCGCAGAAGGCAACGGGGCGGCGGGAGCAATTGCGGGCAACGGGGCGGGCGGCATTTCGCTTACCACCGGGGCGATCTCAGGCCTCGGTCGAGCGCCGGCGTGGCGGAGCGATGGGCGCGAAGACGACGCACTCGGCAGTGGCGCAGGTGCAACGGCCGTGGTCGCAGGCGTCGCTGTCTCGGTCTTTGCGGGGAGCGACGGGCACGGCGATGTCCACGACTGTCCCGGGGTCAGCACGAGCTGGCCCGCGCGCGAGCGAACCCACACCGCACCCTCGCTGACTTCGACCCTTGATCTGACCGCTCGAACCGCCGTTCCACACTCGCTTCCATCCGCGCCCACGGAAACCCCGAACACGGTTCCACGAACCTCGACCTCGGCATCGGGCGTGGTGACGATGAACCGCTCATTTTGAACCAGCTTCGCCACGTGCGCCTGCAAGCGACCGGTCTCCAGCGCGAACCGCCTGGTCGAAGACAGCTGCTCGACGCGCAGGTGCCCAGCCTCGGACAAGGTTAGGCGGGTGCCGTTGGCGAAACCGAGGGTCGTCATGGCCCTAGCGTCGGCCTGGACGGTGTCCCCCTCCTCCAGTCGCGTGCCGTCGGCCAGAGGTTCGGGCGACTTGCTGCGCACCAGCCAACTTCCCGATCCCGCGCTCTTTTCCACCACCAGTGCCGTCGCTACGGCGGCGCCAAGCTGCTTCGTGCCCTGATTACGAGTGGACTTCACCATCAACGCCACCGCCGCAGCGGCGGCAAGAACCACCCCGGTCACGACCACGGCCCTGCGGCGGCGCCGCTTCGCCGCAATCGCCAGAGCCATCACCGCAACCATCTTGTCGCGGCGTCCATCGGTCACCTCGGGCTGTATTTCTTCGGCCTGGGTTCGCAGGACCTGCGCCGCCAGCCGTGCATACTTGTCCGCACCGTCACTCATGATTTCTCCTCCATGGCGTCCAGCCCGCCTGCCAGGTCGGGATCGCCAGCAATTCGTTCGTGCAACTCGCGCCGCCCGCGCACCAAACGCGACTGGGCCGCGGCCACGCTGGCGCCGGTGATGGCCGCAACTTCCTCAAGCGAATAGCCGTGCACGTCGTGTAGAAGAAAGGTCCAGGCCCGCTCGTGAGCCATCCCTTCCAGGTGCTGCATCACCCGCGCGACCATGCCGCGCAGGACCGGCTGCTGGCGCGTGGAAAGGGGCACCTCCTCGGGCGCAAGCTCACGCGAGAAAATCGAACGCTCGAGGCTGCGGCGGCGGATGTGCTTGTACACAACGTTGGCCGAGACGGTCGACGTCCAGGTGTCGAGCGAGCACTCGCCACGAAAGCGGTCCAGCGAGCGAATCAATTCGATCATGGCGATCTGGACCAAGTCGTCAAAGTCGGCGTCGCGCGAGCCGAGCAGGCGCTGCACGGTCCGCTCCACCGTGGGCCGGGTGCGATCGTAGAGGGCTCCCGCCATGGCCGAGCTTCCGCTGCGCACGGCTGCCACCAACCGGGCATCGTCGGGTTGCCCGCCTGAGTTGCCGGCGGCCTCCTCGCCCTTGACAAGTCGCAGCTTCGGATGTTCTTTCGTCACGATGACCCTGTACCGCGGAATGATTCCGCGCAGGCGGCCATGTCAAAGGGCCATTTCTAGACCCACCGCAAACCCCGGCCGCCAGCGCGAATAGGCGACGGTGGTCTTCGTATACTCGCCGTAGGTAACGGACATGCTTCCAGACAGGACGTGATCGCTTGCTTCGCCAAACAGCCGCAACCACCGCCAAAGGGTGACGCGGACGTGAAGATTCGCACCGGCCGCAGCACTGGCCTTGGTGGGCGACGAAGACTCTTCGCCCGTCTTGAGGCTCGCGGATTCGTAGAAGAATCCCCCGACCAGGCCGATTCCTATGGAGATGTGTTTCCGAACGAAGCGCAAAGGATCCCAGTCCACCCCCGCGGTCAGCCCCATGTAGCGATAGGTGTTACGGCCGCTGAATAGCGCCATCCCGGCCGCCCGAGCACGAAAGGCCTCGGTGAGCCCGAATCCATACGCCACGCACGGTCCCCAAGCCCATGTGCTCTGTCCCACGTACTGGGATGCGAACAATCCATCAACTTGCAGGCGAGAGGGGCCGAGCACAGTCAACGCGCCGCTTTCGTAGATTCCATCCGCCCACGCGGCCGTGGGTGACGAGCGCAGAGCCTCGGCAATGACCAGGCCGATGGCTCGACCGCGCTCGGACTTGCCGTCCTGAGCAGCGAACGCCAATTCCCGGACTTCGTGAAGTGCGTTTTCCGACGAATCGGAGCCGGGAAGAAGCTCGACCTTGGCCTTGTCTTGGTTCTGCCACACCACGTGGGCCACGAAGCGCGCGCGCATTTGGGCGTGTTGGCCCTGCCACATCGACGGCGTCATCAGGGCATCCGGCGCGATCGCCATCGACACCTCGCCGAGCTGACTGCGAAGTGCTGCCTGGATTCCCGCGGCCATGTCGCCCGCCGTGTCGGCGGGGGGAAGAAGGAGAAGAAGAAACAGGCTGGCGGCTTCCATTGCCATCGTGGCTCAAAAGGGGCGACCTATCGGTACTAATCATCACCCACTGTCAGGTTAGCGCAAGTCGCAATTCTCTCCTACTCCGCGACGAATTCGTCGGCAACCAGCGCACCCTGGCTGGAATCGTCTTGCAGCACCAGGGTGACCGGCTTGCCGACCCATTCGCTGGTGTTCCATTCCACCCAACCGGGCTGGCCGGACGGGGTAGCGGACGCCAGGGTCGTGTCCCCATCGCGTAGGCTGACCTGCAAGCCTGAATCGGCGGGGCCGGACAGGACGAAGCGAAGGCGGGAGGAGTCGACCACGAAGGGTTGCGACCGAAGCACGCCGTGCGCGGCGGCTCCGCCAAGACTCGAATCCGCGGCGAAGCGACCGTACATGCCGACAGGCGCGGGCGCGGGGGAGCTACCGAATGCCGAGCCCTCGACCGAAAATCCGGCGAAAGTTCCGCTCTCGAAGTCGTAAAGGCGCCGGCCGCCGGGCGCGAGCGGAGGCGGGGCAAGGCTAGGCAGCAGAAGCTGCCGCGGCGAGGTCTGCGCGGCGGCGAAGGTGCGCACGGCATCCACGCCTTCGTGAAATTCGTGGACCGCGTGGTAGCGGCTGTCGAGGTATGGCCACTCGCCGGGGTAGGACTTCCAGTCGAGCACGATGGCGGCGAAGCGCTGGGCCTGCAAGGCTTGGTCGAGGCCCTTGGGACGACCGAGCGCCGCCTCCACGTCGCGCACGCCCATGCGATGGACGAAGGGCTGCTTGCCCACCAGCACGGCATAGTACGGGTGGAACGGGATGAACAGCGGACCCGGCAGCGCGCGTAGCTCGTCGAGCATGCGCGCGGCTGCAACGCGATCCTGGGCGCTGGGAACAGCGCTGGCGAGGCTCGGCAGGGCGTCGGCGAGTCGGGGCCAGCCGCGAAATAGCGGCAAGCCGGCGTGGCCGCGAGCGCCGGTGGGCTCTTCGGTGTGCAGACTCTGACTGGCGAAAAGGGCGGTCGCAAGCGCCGCGACGACAAGCGCGCCCCACCTTCGCCCGGACAGCGCCACCTCGCCGAGGCGTGCCACCAGCACGGCGGCGGCAAAGGCGGGAAAGAACACTGCCGGAATGAAGGCGTTGAAGTCCGCCCACTGGGTGGCGAAGCCGATCAGGGCGGCGATTTCACCGCCCAGTGCCACCGCCCACAAGACGGCGTCGCTTCGGCGCAGTCGTCGCGACAGCGCAAGGCCGACGGTGGCCAGGATGAGCACCACGAACATGGGCCAGCAGTACTGATACGTGAACGGCCACGCCACGACCGTAAGCGCGTCCTTTCGAAAGGCGTGGCTTTGATGAAGCTTGAAAATGTAGGTCCAGAACCAGCCATGCGAGGTCAGGGTCAAAAGCCCCACGCCGCCCGCGAGGACCAGCGCTGCCGCCGCGCCGTACACCAGGCCACGCTGGACACGCGCGACCAGAAGGCCGACGCCGACGCCGACGCCGACGATGGTCGCGGTCTGCTTGGTAAAGAAGCCGAGCGCGATGAGCACCCCGGCCAGGGCAGCGCTTTTCCAGCCGCGCCCGCGATAGGCGAGCCACACCACCAGCGCTTCGATGGCCAGCAGCATCGAGTCGGAACGGACCAGGTCGTAAAAGTGACCGCCGAAGGCGAAACCCGCCACCACTGCACCGGCGCCGGCCAGCCCGACCAGCGATGCCAGCGCTTTGCGGAATCGGCCCGCCCCTTCGCCAGTCGCGGTGACCACGATCATCGCCACGGCGACAGCAAAGGCCAGAATCGAAACCACCCGGCCGAGCGAATAGCCGAGCGGAAAGACAAAAGAGAGCAGCGCGAGCAACGCCGGGTAAAGCGGCGTGTACAGAAACGGAATGAAGTCCAGCGACGGCGCCACGTAGATGCCTTGCCCGTGCGCGATCCGCTGCGCGTGCAGAAGCGTGCCGCCTTCCATCCATTCGAGGTCGAGCGGAAAGGTCGCCCTACCGGCGAACAGACGCGCGTGCCAGACGATCTGCACCAGGGCCGGAATGGCGCCTGCGACCACGGCGGCCACCAGCAGGCCGGGCAGGATGTTGCGGCGGACACTCTGCATCGCCGGTCAGCCTTTGAGGGACACCACGCTCACTCCGTCGCCGCCTTCGCCCGCGCCCCCGGCGCGGTAGCGTGCCACGTAGCCCGAGGTGGCCAGGTATTCGCGTACGACTTTGCGAAGCGCGCCGGTGCCGTGGCCGTGGATGATGAAGACGGCGTCGGCGCCTTCCAGCGCAGTTCGGTCGAGAAAGGCTTCCAATTCCACAAGCGCGTCGTCGGCACGCTGGCCGCGCAGGTCGAGCGTGTTGGCCCGCGACTGCAGCACCACGGGCGCTTCCTTCCTGGCCTCGGGCTGCCGCGGCGGGCTTAGCGGCGGGTTCTTCTTGCCGCTGCCGAAACCTCGGTTGGCCAGCGCCTCGCGCAGCTTGCTCACGTTGAGCGGCGGCGGCTCGGGCAACTGCGCGGTGACTTCCTTGGCCTTCTTGTCGAGCGCCGTCCTTGCCGCCTCGACAGCTTGCGGGCTGCGCTCGCGCCGCATTTCTTTCACGATGTCGGAGATGGCGTTGCGCGCCTCGCGCACGGCCGCGTCGATGGCTTCGCGCGATCGCATGGCCAGCTCGCGCTCGCGCCGGGTGAGCGCCTCGGCCGCCGCCTTCTCCGCGCCGGCACGATCCTCAAGCTCCAGCCGCGCCTGTTCGAGGTCTTCTTTGGCCTGGTCAAGCTCTTGGCTGGCCCGCTCCAGCGCCTGCTCGCGCTCTTGCAGATTGCGCACGGTTTCTTCGAGGCCGAGGCTGCCTTCGTTCATCAGCGATCGCGCGCGCCCCAGCACGGCTTCCGGCAGACCGATGCGTGCCGCAATGTCGAGCGCGTACGACCGGCCGGGCATGCCGTCTTTCAACTTAAAGGTCGGGCGCAGGTTCGCGAGGTCGTATTCCATACCGGCGTTGCGGAAACGCGCGTCGCCTTCCGCCAGCGCCTTCAAGCTGTCGAAGTGCGTGGTCACCACGATGAGACCCGGCGTGTCCGCCAGCGCCTCCAGCATCGCCCGCGCCAGCGCCGCGCCCTGCTCCGGGTGCGTGCCCACCATCAACTCGTCGCAGAGAATAAGCAGGTTCTCGTCGACCGCGGTTTCGGCGATTTCCAGGATCCCCGACAAATTCGCGAGGTGGGCCGAAAAGGTCGACAGATCGCCCCTCACCGATTGCTGATCGCCGATGTCGGCCAACACCCGATGAAAGAATCCGACTCGGCTACCGGCCGCCGCCGGAACGTGCAACCCGGCGCGGGCGAGCAGCGCCGCAAGTCCAATCGACTTGAGCAGCACGGTCTTGCCGCCGGCGTTGGGGCCGCTCACCACCAGGGCCTTGGCCGTGCTCGAACCGGCCACCTCGCCCAGCACCAAGCTGTTGGCGGTGACCTTGCTTTTCTCCTTCGCCGCGCGCAGGGCCAGCAATGGGTGCCGAACCGAGCTGAGATCGACGATTGCCTCGGCCACGATTTCGACCTCAGAGCCCGCGTAGGCCTGCGACAGGCGAGCCGCCGCGCCGATCACGTCGAGCCTGGTTAGCGTCTCGCGATCGTCGCGCAGAAGCGGCGCCGCGCCGGCGATGGCCGCGGCCAGCTCTTCCAGAATGCGCCGGCTCTCGCGCCGGATTTCGATCTCGGCCACCTTCAGGCGGTTGTTGAGGTCGACGAGAGCGGTGGGCTCGACGAACACGGTTTCGCCGGTGCGAGAGGTGTCGTGCACGATGCCCAGCCCCATCGACTTGAACGACGCGCGCAGGGGCAGAACGAAGCGATCCTCGCGCAACGTGACGAACTGGTCCATCAGGTACGGCGCGTAGTCGTCAGAGCGCAGGATCCGTTCGGCCTGCTCGCGCGCGCGGGCCCCAAGCTGGTCGCGCTCGTAGCGCAGGCGGGCCAACTCGGGCGAGGCGCTGTCGCGTAGCTCGCCGGTGGCGTCGAAGGTCTCGCGCGCCAGGTGGACCAATTCCTCGTGGTAGCCGAGCTTCGCGGCGAGGCGTGAGAGGCGCGGCGTTTGCAGCGCCGCCTCGGGCTGGATGCGGCCGAAGAAGCGCCGCGCGCCCGTGACCACCTCGCAAAACTCCGCCACCAGGCGTAGCTCTTCCGGGCCGAGCGGCACGCCCTGGGCCACCGAGCGCAGGTGCGCCTCGATCTCGGGGAAATTCAGCGCCGGCAGGTTCTCGCCCGCGCGCAAGATTGCCACCGCCTCCGACACCTCGGCCATGCGCTCGCGCGCCTCTTCCGGCGATTCGCATAGCGGCAGGGTCTGGCACACAGTCACCCCGCGCGACGACTCTGCGCGCAGGGCCAGCTCGGCGCACACGTCGGGCCAATCGAGAAACTCGAGGTAACGGCGGCTGAGGTCGGGTTGTTTGGCGGACGGCATTCGCGCCGGAGTGTACCCCAACGGGCAGCTTGGCGCGGAGGGGGGATTCCGCTTATCCTGGGCCGCCGGAGTCTCTCAAGAACCGCGAAACAACTGACGATCGACAGTGGTAACCGCCCCATGACCGCGCCGGAAGGCCAACTACCCGACTTCTTGCCGAGGCTGTCGATAGCCGTCCTGCTGGCATTTGTGCTCGCCGGATGCTCCGTCGACACGAGTAGGCTGCGCGCGCCCACACAAAGGGATGCCGCGGTCGAACGTTCATCCGCGGACGCCGAGGTCTCGCCCGGAGCGAATTCGGCCGACGGGCCGCTCACGCCGGTCGACAGCGCCCAGGAGGCGAGCGCTGGGCGAAACGACGGCCTGCTGCTCGACCTGGCGGTCGCGGATCTGGGGGTGCGCAGCGAAACAGGAGCGCTCGATACTTCGGACCCGGTTCCGGAAGTTGGCTCCGCGGCAGACTCGCGGGCGGGCGAGACGACCGTCGCGCCCGACGCGGAGGGTAACGAGGTCGGAGCCGCCGGCGACGACTCCCTCGCTGACGACGGAGCTCCGGACTTGTCCGGCGCAACCGGCGGCGCCGGGGGAACGCCCGACCTCCCCGGTGACACCGGCGGGACCAGCGTCGATGTGCCCAACGCGACGGGCGGCACGGGTGGTAGCGCGGACGCCACCTCCGGAGCGGGCGGCGGGGGCGTGGACGCGGCGGACGCAGGAGGGACCACGAGCGCGGGCGGTACCAGCTCGTCGGGCGGCGCGGGCGGCGCGGGCGGCGATGGCGGAATTCAGGGAACTGGCGGCATGGTTGGCAGCGGCGGCATATCGGATGGCGGCCCACCGAACGGCGGCGATGCCCGCAGTGACGGCGGATCTGGGTACTCGATCAACGAGTACCAACTTCCAGCGGGGAGCAGCCAACCTTGGGCGCTGACGGTGGGCCCCAACGGCGACCTCTGGATCGCCGAACACACCAGTGGCAAGATCGTGCAGTTCACCATCGCGACTCATAAGTTCAAGGAATTCCAGGCCGTCCCACTGAACACCACCATCGAAGGCATCGCGCTGGGCCCCGACGACAACCTTTGGTTCACGGAATACAGCGCCAACAAGATCGGTAGCATGTCAACCGCGGGCTTCCTCAACGAATATGCCACGGCGGCAAACAGCGGCCCCGACGGCATCGTGGCCGGCCCTGACAACGCCCTCTGGTTTTCCGAGATCACCAGCAATCGCATCGGGCGCGTCACCACCACGGGCAGCGTGTCCGAGTACAACATCGTCACACCCGCGGGCAGCGAGCCGGCTCGACTTGCCCTCGGCGCCGACAACAACATCTGGTTCGCCGAGTACGCAGGCGATCGCATCGGGCACCTGGCACCGGCCACCCCAACCAACATCGGGGCCTACGTCATCGACACCGTGGGCGGAGCTCCCTCCGGGATTGCGGCCAGCCCTGACGGATACCTGTGGTACTACGAAACCAGCGCCAACAAAATCGGCCATGTCTCTACCACGGGCACTGTGTACAGCGGATATACGATTTCCACCCCGAAGAGCGCGGGCGCACGCGGGTATCTGGTCGTCGGCCCGGACGGCAATATCTGGTTCACTGAGTCTGCGGCCAACCAGATTGGCCGCATGACGCCCTCGGGCTCGTGCTTGGAGATCCCGGTCCCCACCAAGAGCAGTACGCCCAATGGCATCGTGGTCGGCCCCGACAACAACATCTGGTTCATCGAGTCGGACGGCAACAAGCTGGCAAGCATCACGCTGTAACCCGGTGGCCACCGGGTGATCTCGACCACACCCGACCTTAACGCGGCTTGCGACACGGGATCGCTTGCAATAACGAGTTGGGAAGACAGAAATTATGTGCCTTCTGTTCCCGGATTGTGAGTAGATTTGGATACCGTGCTCGGTTCCGCTTCGCAACAGGAGCTCTCATGCAATTGCAACATCGCCCGTGGTGGGCGACCACAATTCTGGCAACGCTGATGGCTGGCTCCGCGTGCTCCAATCCCGGAACCATCGGGGGCCCGTCCACGGGCGAAGGCGGCTACGCCGTTGGGCACGGGGGCGTAGGTGGAGGCGCCGCGGGCGCCACCGGCGCCACCGGTGCCACCGGAGGCTTCTCCATCATGCTGGGCACGGGGGGGAAATCCACGGCCGACGCCGCCCAGGATGTTTGCGGTGACGACTGCAAGACGGTGGTTGCGTATTGTGGCGACGGCATCATCAATCAGGACAGCGAGAAGTGTGACGACGGCAATTCCGTCGGTGGCGACGGCTGCACGGCGGCGTGCGACCAGATTGAAGAGGGCTGGGCGTGTCCGACGCCTGGCCAGCCCTGTGTGAACACCGCCGTGTGCGGCGACAAGAAGGTCACCGGCAAGGAAACCTGCGACGACGGCAACACGGTAAGCGGCGACGGCTGCAGCAACGACTGCCAACTGGAGAAGGGCTACATCTGTCCTGTGGTCGGCGCTACGTGCAAAACCCACTGCGGCGATGCGATCCTGGTCGGCAACGAACAGTGCGATGACGGCAATACCACAAGCGGCGACGGCTGTAATTCCCATTGCCAGCTTGAGCCCGGCTACGTGTGCGACAGCTCCGGCAGTTGTAAGAAGACGACCTGCGGGAACGGCGACAAGGAAGGCACTGAACAATGCGACGACGGCAATACGTTGCCCTTCGACGGCTGCTATCAGTGCGTTCTGGAGCCCGACTGTTCCGCCGGAAGCTGCAAGTCGGCGTGTGGCGACGGGCAACGCTTTTCCGACGAGGAGTGTGATGACGGTAATCTGTTCGACGGGGACGGATGTTCTTCGGCCTGCAAGATTGAAACCGGATTCCAGTGCACAGACACCCCGACATCGACCCCGGCCGCTACCAAGGACATCCCCGTGGTGGTGCGTGATTTCATCGGGCTTGGACGCCAGACCAATCCCAGCAGTACCAACAGCAACTATCACATCGACTTCAATCGCCACTACGGCGCCGGGAGCAGCATCTTCATGTTGGTCAAAACCAGCTTGGGAGCGGACGGCAAGCCGACTTGGCGCTGGCTGCCCTACAAGACCACCGACATCACCACCAGCAGCACGGCTGACAACAATCCCATTCCCACGCCATTGGCCAATTGCAAGTGCGACGAAACGGCGCCTCAGTCCTCGTGGACATCCGCTAGCGAAACCTGGACCGGCGGCGGCGAGGGGGCGCCGGTCACCTTCACGTTGGCGCGTCCGCCGTGTTCCTGCAGCGACGGCACGAGCTGCACCTGCGACAATCCGGGCCACTTGTTCAAGGACAGTTGCGTCTCTAGCTCCAACCGCCGCAATCTTTCCACGCCCGGCAATCTGGCCCAATGGTACACGGCGGTCGACGGAATCAACCTCGTTCTACCGTATACCCTGACACTGACCCTGTCCGACGCCAAGTCCGGGACCTATTCCAACATCACCTCCGTCGGCGCGACCGCGTTCGACCCCATATCCACCCAGGGTTGGATCGCGGCCGGGAAGGAAACCTCGTCTGGTTGTGGCAATTCCGGCGCCAACAACGTTTCGTTCACAACCGAAACCCATTTCTGGTTCGAATACCAAGGCGGCGAGCAATTCGCCTTCTCGGGTGACGACGACACCTGGGTTTTCGTGAACAACGCCTTGGTGGTGGATTTGGGCGGCTTGCACGGCAAGGAAGACGGCTCATTCACGCTCGGCGCCTCCGACGGCAGCGCTGTCTCGGTCAATTCCGGCCAATACTACGACGGCACCGGCTATAGCTACACGCAGGGATCGAACGTTCGCCTCGGGCTGGTTCTGGGACAGGTCTACGAGGTGGCCATGTTCCAGGCCGAGCGCAACCAATGCGGCTCGAACTTCGGCGTCACGCTGAAGAACTTCTCCAAGCCCAAGTCGATCTGCAAGTCGGTCTGTGGCGACGGCATCGTGGCCGCCGACGAATACTGCGACGATGGCACCAACGCCAGCGTCTACAATGGCTGCGGCCCCGGCTGCATCCCCGCTCCGTATTGCGGCGATGGCGCGGTTCAGTCGCAATTCGAGGAATGCGACGACGGCCTCAACATCAGCCAGTATGGCGGCTGCGCCCCAGGCTGCAAGAAGGGCCCGTACTGCGGCGACGGCAAGGTGCAGGCGCCGTGGGAAGACTGTGACGACGGCCTGAACGCCGGCGGCTACGGCAAGTGCAGCCCCAGTTGCCACTACGGCGAACGGTGCGGCGACGGGATCGTCCAGCCCGACTACGAACAGTGCGACGAAGGCGCCAACAACGGCCACGGCACCTGCCTGCAGAACTGCGTAATTGACCGGATACAGTAGCGAGAGCACAGGCCGCCGGTATTCCCTCACTGGCGCCGTCTACGAACGGGCCGTCTGCCGTTGCTCGCGCCTTACGCCGGCATCACACGCAAAGCCGAAGCACCTCCGCAGCCAACCCAGCCAAGGGAAGTACCTTGTGCACGCCTCCACGCTTGATGGCTTCCGCGGGCATACCGAACACGACACAGGTCTGTTCGTCCTGGGCCAGATTGGTGGCCCCCGCTTCCCGCATTTCCGCCATGCCGGCGGCACCATCGTCGCCCATTCCGGTCATGATGACCCCGACGGCGTTCCTGCCCGCATAGCGCGCAACGGAGCGGAAGAGGACGTCTACCGACGGCCGATGCCGCGAAACCAACGGACCATCCTTCACTTCGACGTAGTACCTGGCACCACTCCGCTTGAGCAGGGTATGTCGGTTGCCTGGGGCGATGAGCGCTCGCCCGCGAATCATCGTATCTCCGTCCGCAGCTTCCTTCACCTGGACCGTGCAGATCGAGTCCAAGCGCTTGGCGAAGGCTGCGGTGAATTTTTCGGGCATGTGCTGAACGATAACCAACCCGGGACAATCCAGCGGCAGCGCCTGAAGGAATTCTCGCAGGGCTTCCGTGCCGCCCGTCGACGCTCCGACCGCGACGATGGTCTCGGTCGTTTCGATCATCGCATGGCTTGATCCTTTTGCAATGACCGCGTCGGCAGTGAGCTTGGGCTGGACCGTGATCAGGGTGGGCGCCTTCTCGCGAGGGCGGGCCCCAGCGGCAGCTTTGACGGCGTCACAAATCCGAACCCGCGACTCCTCGAGGAACAGCTTGGTTCCGAGCTTCGGCTTGGTGATGATATCTACCGCTCCAAGATCGAGCGCGCGCAGGGTGGTATCGCAACCGTCCTCGGCAAGACTCGAGCAGATGACGACCGGGATGGGATGTTGGGCCATCAATTTCTGCAGAAAGGTGAGGCCGTCCATGCGAGGCATCTCGATATCCAAGGTGATGACATCGGGCACGAACGAACGCAGTTTGTCGGCGGCCACGTAGGGATCCGATGCAGTCTCCACTGATCCAACATCCCCGTCGGAGCTGAGAATCTCCGAAAGCGTCTTTCTGACGACCGCCGAATCGTCTACAACGAGGACCTTCAATTTGCCAGCCGTAGTCATCGTAGACTCTTTCGGTAGATCGTGGGCGCGATCTGAGCAAGCGGCACCGAAAGCCCGGTGACCGTCTCGGAGTGACCGAGAAATACGAAACCGCCGGGCCGGAGACAATCGACGAAGCGAAGCAAGATCTGCTCCTGCGTGGCGCGATTGAAGTAGATGAATACATTGCGACAGAAGATTACATCGATAGGACGTGGAATGTCGTAGTGATGATCCAGCAGGTTGAGGCGTTGGAACGTCACCTTGCGCCGCAGCCCGGGGACCACGCGCACAAGCCCCTGGCTGCGATCGCGGCTGCGAAGCAAGTACCTGGCCTTGAGCGCGGAGGGAACAGGAGCTACAGCTTCCTGTCCGTAGATGGCACGCCGGGCACGCGCCAAAACTGCGGTGCAGATATCGGTCGCGATGATTCGCCAGTCGATCCCGTGCGCCTCCGAGAACTCGCTCAGGACCATGGCCAGGGTGTACGGCTCCTCCCCCGTCGAGCTGGCCGCGCTCCACACTGTCAGAGGTTGCGTCGTAGCGCCGATGCCCATGTCGACGAGCTGGGGCAAGACGTGCTGTTCGAGGTACGCGAAATGGTGTGGTTCCCGGAAGAAGTCCGTCTTGTTGGTCGTGACAGCATCGATGAGGTTGATGATTTCCTCTTCGTCGCGCTGTGGTCCCAAGACGCGCGCGGTGTAGGTATGGAAGTCTTTCAGACCAAGCGCGCGCAACCGTCGGCGCAAGCGGGATTCGAGCATCACCCGCTTGGCGGGCGGGACTTGGATGCCGACCTCTTTCTGGATGAATGCGCTGAGCACGGTAAAGTCGCGCGAGCCAAGTCGAACTTCGGTCCAGCTGAGGTCAGACAGCGATCGAGCAGAAGTCTCGCTGGCCATGTTACGCCGCCAGCCGCACGCTGCGAAGCAGCGCAGGGACATCCACGATGAGTGCCAGGGTTCCATCCCCGAGGATCGTCGCGCCCGACAACCCCCGCACACCTTGATACATTCGTCCCAGGGACTTGATCACGGTTTGGTGCTGTCCAATCACGCCGTCGACGACGAAGCCGTAGCGTCTTCCTTCCACCGTGGTGATCGCAATCTGCTCGATCGGTGGACGCTCACCAACGCTGCCGATCCAGTCGCGAAGACGAATGTACGGCACCAGGGTACCGCGTACGTTGGCCAGCCGATTGTCGTGCGAGCGCTCGATATCGAGATCCGTTAGCTCCACGCATTCTTCGACCAAAGCCATCGGTAGGACGTACCTGCCTTCCCCGACCTGAACCAGAAGTCCGTCGATGATAGCCAGCGTGAGCGGAAGCTGGACGCGAATGGTAGTTCCCTTCCCCGGCTCGCTACTAAGGTCGATCTGTCCACGCAGTGCCTCCACCGAGCGTTTGACGACATCCATCCCGACGCCCCGACCGGACACGCCGGTAATGGCTTTGGCGGTAGAGAACCCAGGCAGGAAGATGAGCTTCAACAGGTCCTGCTCCGAAACCTGTGTTTTCTCGTCGAGAAGGCCCGAAGCGACGGCCTTGCGGCGGATAGCCGCGGGATCAAGGCCGGCGCCGTCGTCCCGGATTTCGACGAACACGTTCTGTCCAGAATGATACGCCAGCATTCGGACAGTCCCGACCGGGCTCTTGCCAGCCTGACGACGAACTTCCGGAGGCTCGATGCCGTGGTCGCAGCTGTTGCGGATCAGGTGAACGAGAGGATCGACGAGCCGTTCGATCACCGTCTTGTCCAGCTCGGTCTCCGCGCCCTCGGTCTGAAGCTGGATGTCCTTGCCGAGCTCCGAGGCGAGATCGTGCACGAGACGCTTGAAGCGCACGAAGGTGGTGCCGATGGGGACCATGCGGATGTCGAGGGTGTTGTCGCGCAATTCGGCCGAAAGTCGGCCGATGTCCTCCGCGACGGAGAAGAGCTGCTCGTCGGCGCGGGTCGAGGCGAGCTCCGCCAATCGCGCCTGCGCGATGACGAGCTCTCCGACTAGGTCCACAAGGCTGTCGAGCTTCTGGGCAGAGACACGGATGCTGGACGCCGTCTCCGCCGACCGGGCGACGACGGGGCCCTCGGCGGTTGTCCTGGGCGCGTTGACGCCTGGGATGGGAGCGGCCGTGGCCTTGGGATCGGCGGGGGTGTCGGTGACATCGCCTTCCGCTCGCTTGATCGGCGTCACGGACAGACGCAGATCGCAACGATCCTCGACGAAAATGAAGACGTCACGAATGTCGTTCTCGCTTCTGCTTGTGCGCATGGCGATGTCGAAGCGCAGGTAGCAGGTTTCAGGGTCAAGATCCTCAAGGCTGGGAAGGGCTTCAAGGCCGGTTCGGATCTGACAGGCACCCATCTCATGCAGCTCTGCGAGGATGCCCAGGGGATTGCTGCCGTTGCCGAAGAAGTCGGGATGCGGCGTCCAGGTGATATGCGCCTCCGCCAGGGATGTCTCTTCGAATATCTCGCGCTGCTCGCGCGGAGTCTGTGGCGTCTCCGCCGCAGCCTGGTCCGAATCCTTTGCCAGGATGGCCGCGAAAGCGGCGCGCAGACGCTCGTGCGAGCCCAACGAAACTTCGCCCTGCGGGTCGAGCAACGCACGGATCAGATCCTTGGTCTCAAGGGTCAGGGCGATGATCCGCTGCGTGGCCTGCAACTTGCCTTGCCGTATCTGCGCAAAGACGGATTCGACTTCGTGGGCGATCCCGGCGATGACGTCGAAGCCGGCCATGGCTCCTGAGCCCTTGATGGTGTGAAGCGCGCGGAACGTCTGCGAGATGAGCTCGCCATCCGCCGGCCGCTCCTCGAGCTCGAGAAGTGTGGTCTCCAGCACGGCCAAATGCTCGGCCGCCTCTTCGCGAAAGAGCGCTGCGAGTTGATCGTTGTTGGCCATAGGTCTTGTCCTATCCGATGATGCGTTTGACGACCGAGAGGAGCTGTTCGGGTGTGAACGGCTTCACCATCCAAGCGGTGGCGCCGGCGCTCTTCCCCTCTTGCTTCTTCGTGTCTTTGGATTCGGTGGTGATCATCACGATAGGCGTCAGACGGTGCTTGGTCCCCGCACGCACCTGTTTGATCAAGGAGACGCCGTCGAGGTCGGGCATGTTGAGATCGGTGAGAATCAGATTGAAGCTTCCGACCTCCAACTTGGCCAGGCCATCGCGCCCTCCGGTTGCAGAGACGATGTCGTAGCCGGCCTTCCCGAGCACCGACTCCTCCACTTGACGGATGACCGCCGAATCGTCAACGACCAGAATCTTCTTTCCCATGGCTTCGGTCCTCGTTGCTCCAACTGTCCCCGGTCAAGCCCAACATGCGAAAGCCTGAAGCGACCGCGGGCCCGTGAAGCTCCTGCGGGAAGTAAACGGGTATTTTCGCATTGGCCGCGCTCTTGAAGGCCGCGAGCAACACCTGCAGGCCGGAGGCATCCGCATCCGTCACCTGGCTGGTGTCGACCTCCAAAGGGCCCCCCTGGGCGAGAGCTTCCAAGAGCCGCACCTTGACTTCTGCGGCAACTGTGATGGTGAGGTCACCTGTCAGCGTACATTTCATCGAGGTCCTTTGCACTGGTGGCAATAACGCGCTCCTCTTCCTAGAAGAACTCAATCGTTCCTTCTGCTGACTCCTCATCGGCAGGTTTGCGACTTTCCGCAGTAACCACTGACGCCCCAAGGCTCAGCGCGCCATGCTGAATCCGCCGTTCTTTCTCCATGGTGTAGCGGTGATTCTCGGCTGCTCTCCTGTCGGCTGGTGGTTCGGCGCCTTGGGCCTCCTCCAGCGCGGTCGCGTGAATCTTCAAGAGCTCGCGCGAGATCTGGCGTAACCTCGCGACTTCTTCGGTCAACCCGCGCAGGGACTGACCGATCGCCGTGACATCCGAACGCAAGGTGGCGCTGCCGGCGACGAGCAGCTCAACCGCCTGTCCCAACGAAGACTGGTAGGCTCCAAGACCGCGCACGAGATCCTCAAGCCCAGACGCCACCTCGTCCCCGCTCCGCGCCGATGCGTCTTCGCCCTTCCCCGCCGCACCCGCCATCTGATACGCTTCCTGGCTCACGGTTCGGATAATGGTCGCGGCCGACGAAGTAAGGGTTTCGATCTCGTCGGAAACGTCTTGGATCTCTCGCGACAGCACGGTCAGAGTCAGCCCTGCCTGTCCGACCCGGACGGCTTTGACCATGGCGTTGAGGCCGATGAACCTGGCGTCTCTGCCGAGTCTCGCAACCTCGTCTACCAGCGCCTCCACACCAGAAACGGTCTCGGTCACCTCATCGAGGGCTCGCATCATGGACGCCTCTTGCGTGTCGTGCTCACGAAGCGTCTGCGTGGTTGCGCGAATGCCTCGTTCAAGGTGCTGGAGCGCAGAGATACTGCGGCCCTTCCCTGAGAAGGTCGAGCTTGCCGTGGCCACACCTGCAAGCGTGGATACGATCGATCGCAGGGAGCTGTCGACCTCGGTCAGGCTGGCGAGGAAGCGATCGCAGACACTGTCCAGTTGCGCCGCCTCCACTCGGCTCACGACGGCAAGCTCGGCAAGCCACGAGCGAAAGACGTCGCCCGTCTTCTCCTGATCGACGACTTTGCCGGCGCTCTCGGCGAATTCTCCCATATTCTGCACGATATGCTCGATGACCTGGCGGACGATGTCCTGCACCTGCAGCGACTGCAGAACCTTCTCCACGGCGGTGCGAACCCCCGAGACGCCCTCAGCGGACTTGTTGGCCAACACGTACGAGGTGTTGCAGGCATCCGTCATCGTGGCCAGGTGTCCTGCGGTCTGCTTGCGAAGATGTGTGACGTCCCGGCGATGCCGATCCAGGAACGTACTGGCTTGCGCCAGTGCGGACTGGGCGGTCGTCTTCACGTCGTGACCTCGCGAGAGCACCTCGCCGAATTTCGGCCTGAGCTGGGCCGCCATGGCACGCAGATCGTTGACCACCGTATCGAAGCCCGCGTGCTTTGCGTTCCATCTGGAATTCTCAAGACGGGTGGTGGACGCCAGGGCCTGCAAGGTGGATACGATTTGGTAGAAGCTGCGGTCGAGGCGGGACAGACTCTGGATGTCGCCCAGCACCGCGGTCAACGACTGCATGCCCCGTTCGGTATCGGCTTGGCCCTGTTCGAGTCGGCGGTCGAGCCTTGCCAGTCCCTCCCGAAGATGCTCGGCGGGATTGTCCTGACTTGTTCCCATACGAGTGGCGTCGGAGGATTCCACGAGGAGGCGATTGGCCTCGCTTTCAAGATGCTGGAGCTTCGCCCCGGTTCTTAGGAAAACATCTTCGGAGTCGGACATGAAGAGATTGAGCTCGCTAACCATCTCTCGGAAGCGACGGATGGCTAGCTTGAGTGACTCCTTGGCATCCATTGTCCGAAAGATTGTGTGGCGTGCGACGCAGCCAGGTTTTCTAGTGCGCAGCCGGCTGGACTACGGCGGCGGCAGTCGATGCGCGCAGCTCATCGGAGGTGAAGACACGGTCGAGGTCGAGGATCATGATGAACTCGTCGTCTCGCCTTCCCATGCCACGAATCACGGCGGCATCGATGCGACTGCCCATGTGCGGTGGCGGCGCGACGCTGCCGGATTCCAGGCCGATCACCTCCTGGACCGAATCCACGAGCGCCCCAAGCACGGTACGCTCTCCGTCGACCTCCACCTCGGAGATCACCACACACGTGTCGACGGTCTTCTCGGTCATGCTCAAGCCGAGCTTGAGCCTCATATCGACGACCGGAACCACGTTGCCGCGCAGATTGATCACCCCACGCATGTAATCAGGCGTGCGCGGCACCTTGGTCATCGTCGTCAGCTCGAGGACCTCGCGCACCTTACCGATGTCCACGGCGAAGAGCTCCTGGTCGAGCCTGAACGTGAGGTATTGCGAAGTCGAAGCTGCTGCTGAGGTTTCCATGGCTATTTCTCCACTGTGGAAAACTCTTCGAAGCCGGCATCCTCCGCGTCGCCCCCCAAGTGAAGGGTCACGCCTTTGCCGTTACCCCCTTTCCTTGGCGGGCGCGCAGGCGCGGGCGCCGGAAGAGAAGGTCGCGGCTTGCTGATTCCCGCCGGAGCGACCTTCATGGACCGCCCGGAGGAATCGTTCACACGGAAGAAGGCAATAGCGGATTGTAGCTGTCCGGCCTGGCTGGCCAACTCTTCGGAGGTGGAGCTCGTCTCCTCGGAGCTTGCGGCATTTTGCTGAATGACCTGGTCCAGCTGCTGGATCGCCTTGTTGATCTGGGCCGCCCCACTGTCTTGTTCACGGCTCGCGGCCGTGATCTCCTGCACCAACTCCGACGTCTTCTGCACATCGGGAAGGATCTTGGACAGCAGCTCACCGGCCTTCTCCGCAACCTTCACACTGGTTCCCGACAGCTCGGTGATCTCGCCGGCAGCTTTCTGGCTGCGTTCGGCGAGCTTGCGCACCTCGGACGCAACCACCGCGAAGCCCCGGCCGTGCTCCCCTGCGCGCGCTGCCTCGATCGCCGCGTTCAGGGCAAGCAGGTTGGTCTGGCGCGCGATCTCCTCGATGATGGAGATCTTGCTCGCGATTTGTTTCATAGCGTCCACTGTGCGAGCGACCGCCTCGCCGCCTTCCTTGGCATCGGACGCCGCCTTCAGGGCGATCTTCTCAGTCTGCATCGCATTGTCTGCGTTTTGCTTGATGTTCGAGCTCATTTCTTCCATGGAAGATGAGATTTCCTCGATGGAGGATGCCTGCTCGGTTGCGCCCTGGCTTAGCTGTTGCGATGACTCGCTCAGTTGCCCCGAGCCCGCAGCCACGTTGTCGGAAGAGCCTTTCACCTCGACGACCACCTCGGAGAGTCTTTTCACCATGTCCGCCAGGGCCTTCATCAGCTCGTCGGCGTCCGACCGCGGCTTGACCTCGACCTGAAGATTCCCGCGCGCAAGCTCCTGGGCCATACGCGTGACCTCTTGCAAGCTCTTGACCGTCATATCCATCGTGCGAAGCAGCTGCCCAGCTTCGTCCTCGCTGGGACTGTCTATCTTGATCGACAGATCGCCCTGGGCCATGCGCCGGGCCATGTCCACGCCGGTGCGCAAGGATCGGCCTATCATCTTGGCGATGGCCAGGGCCAAGATTGTGCCGAGAGCGGCGCCTAGGATCATGACCGCCGAGATGAGCAAGCGGGCGCTCTTGTAGATTTCGGCGGAGTGACGAGTCGACTCGGCCGCTCCCTTCGAGCTGATTTCGATCGCTTGTTCGAGAGCCTCCATCGTCGCGTCGAAGGTTTTCAGGTTCCCTGCGTTCGCCGCGGTGGCCTCTTGCTTCTTCATGCTTCGGCTCAATGCCAGAACCTCATGGTTCGCCTCCAAGTAGGCAGCCCAGGACTGGCGCATTCGCTCGTAGCTTTTTCGTGCCTCATCACTGCTGATGAGCTTCTCGTACCTTTCCTCGGTTTCTCGGAGCTCGGTCGTCGCCTGGTCCATGAGACGGTCGTAGCGAGCGATGGCGTCCTTGTCGGTAACCAGGAGATGGGCGAGTGTGGCCCGACGGAACAGGTTGATGGCCATGGAGATCTTCCCGAGCAGTTGCGTTTCGGGCAGCCAATTTCCCGAAATCTCCACACTGACGTCGTTGACCTTGGAGAGTTGGACCACCGAGAAGATGCCGAGGACGGTAGTCATCGCCACCACCGAGAGCACCGCGACCATCAGCTTGACTCCGATTCTCAGATTCCTGAAGAACTCCATTATTTGCGCTCCTTCCTAATCCCCGATCGAACAGCGTGCCGGACGAAGCATCGTCAGATGGTTGCGAAACTTGACTCGCGAAGTATTCAGGTCGGTCTTCCATGTGCCGATAGATAGACAGGAGCCTTATGGCAACGACGCTCAGCAGCCCTACCGAGCCGACCGTCGGCAACGCGATCAAACGCGCGCGGATCACTCTTGGTCTCGGTGAGGTTATTGTTGCCAGCAAGCCGTCCATCGTAAGAACCGTCCTCGGGTCCTGCGTGGCTGCCATCCTCCACGTTCCACGCCTCAGGATCTCGGCTCTTTGTCACGCTCAAATGCCGGAGAGGCACGGCGACGGACGCTGTCGCGACTCTTGCCCGCATCCGTGCTTTCTTGAAGCTCCCGCCACCAACGACCGCAAGTACGTCACATGCTGTGTCCGCCACATGCTGCACGAGCTCCGGCGGCGCAGAGTCAGGAATGACGAGATCGTCGTCACGCTGGTGGGCGGCGCCAACGTGTTGGCCAACATCGATCCGCGCTGGTCGGTCGCAAGTCGCAACGTTGAGGTCGCCGAAGCAATGCTGGCGCAAACGGGAATCGTCATCGCCTACGCCGATACCGGCGGAACACGCGGACGGGTAATCGAGCACGTATCGGACCTGAATCACACGAAGGTGCGCTACCACGGCTCCGAGCGATAACAGACTCCCCTAGCGGCGGTGCTCGGCTTCGCACTTCCGCCATAGATCGAGCACGCTGTTGACCACCGACGCGGTTCCCGCCATCTTCGCTACGAAGGCATCGGGCTTGATCTCGTCGAGGTGACTTTGTAGCGCATCGCCAGTGCTGCCCGACACCAGGACGACGAGCTTGCGACGGCCGTCGGCCAGATCACGAAACGTGCGGCAAAGAAGCGTGACGTCCAGGTTAGGCATGAATACGTCGCTCACCAACACACAGGGCTGGAAGCTGTTGAGCTCGGCGATAGCCTCCTCCATGGTGCTGACCGAGCGCACGAGGAAGTCATGCGCCAAGAAGGCATTGCTGAGCGCGACGGCGGAGACGCGGCTGTCATCAGCGACCAGGATCTTACGCTCCCTCACCTCCTCGGGGCTCGCCTGCGGGCTTGGCTGCTCGGCCTCGGCGCGCAGGCCTAGGAGCAGAAGATGCGCCAGACGATGAACAGCGCGCACGCAGGCTACGTGGTCGCTCCCCGTCCCGACCAAGAGATTCTGTGTTGCCGCCTCGGCCTCGTCGGCAGCCTTGACCAGATCGGCCCGCTCGTGTTGTGCCGCCTCAAGCCTGATTGATCGAAGATGCTTGGACAGCTCCGCAATTCTCGATTCGCTCGGCCTTTGCAGCGCAGCGAGCCCCGCCGCCGCCTGACGTAAGCCTGTCTCATAGAGATGAGTCGGCATGAAATCGAACCTCCACCTAACTCAAGCGAGCCTCATCGGCAGTTGCGAGGTCGACTTGAGATCGCGCTTGCGCGCTCGCCCGAGAGGGATTTCGTTTGTCGGGCAGCAGCAGAACCCAGATGACGTAATCGGCTGTGTGGCGGTCATGCGCCGTGATAGCCTTGGGCTGGCCGTCGACTCGACACATCGTCAACCTACAACCTCTGGACTCGCTCATGCCATTGCTTGGACGCGACACCATGGTCACCGGGCCCCTGCCGGAAGGCGTGCTCTTGCTCGAAACCTTTCAGGGCAAGGAGGCGCTGGCAGCACCTTACACATACCACCTGACCCTCTTGTCGGAGGAGCCCAACCTCGCGGTCGACGCGGTTTTGGGACAGATTCTTACCGTCCACATCAAGCTCGATTCCGGCGCCTTTCGCTTCTTTAGCGGCGTCGTCACGTACTTCGCCAAGACCGGGATCAGCATACGGCACACGCGCTACGCCGCGGTTCTGAATCCGAATCTGACGCTATTCGACTACACCCGTGATTGCCGTATCTATTTTGACTCCACCGTCGACGACATGGCCAAGCTGGTGCTGACCCATCCCAAGCATGGTGCCAACGTCGACGCGGGCTCGCTCGCCGGCAAGTACCGCATGCGCGAATACTGCGTGCAGTACCAAGAGAGCTACTTCAACTTCATTCAGCGGCTCTTCGAGGAAGAAGGCATTTACTACTTCTTCAAGCACGGAAATGACAAACACACCATGATCCTGGCGGATTCGACCGCTGCGCACGCCAAGGCTCCGGGCTACGAAAGCGTGATGGTCGTGCCCAAGGAGCTCAAGCAAGTGATCGAGGAAGAGCACTTCTGGTTCCTGCAGGTTGCAGGATCGCTTTACCCCGGCAAGTTCTCGACCTTGCAAGCCTACGACTACACCAAGGTGCGATCCAAGCCCGCCCAGCTCCATTCCAAGCCCTCGGCCGCGCCGCAACCCGGTGCCGATTTCGAAGAGCTCGACAATCCCGGCGCGCTTTCGCAAAAGTCCGACGCCGAAGCCGACGCGACCGTACGTGACGAGATCGACTGCGTGGCCAACACGTTCATCGAGGTGGAAGGTAACACCATGGGACTCGGGGTCGGGGATCTCGTGACCCTGGCCAAGCCGGCGAGCGAGATCGCCTACAGCCCATTCTGGAACGACGCCGATTTTGGCAAGGAGTACCTCGTCACGTCCGCGACCTATTCGATCAGCATCAACCAGCACGAAAGCGGAGACACCGTACCATCGGACGAACCCTTCCGCGCCACGTACACCCTGCTCGACAGCAAGACTCCGTTCCGTCCCCGGCGGCGCGCGCTCAAACCGAAAATTGAAGGACCGCAAACCGGCGTGGTGGTGGGGCCGTCCGGTGACGAGATCTACACCGACAAGTACGGCCGCGTGAAGGTCCAGTTCGACTGGGACCGGTTAGGCCAAAGCGACCAGAAGTCGTCGTGCTGGGTGCGGGTGGCGCAGGTGTGGGCGGGCAAGCAGTGGGGCGCCATCCACATTCCGCGCATCGGGCAAGAGGTCATCGTCGAGTTTCTCGACGGCGATCCGGATCGGCCCATCATCACGGGTCGGGTCTACAACGCGGAAAACATGCCGCCCTACCAGCTACCCGAGCACAAGACCCAAAGCGGAATCAAGAGCCGCAGCAGCAAGGGCGGCGGCGCGAGCAACTTCAACGAGCTCCGGTTCGAAGACGAAAAGGGTAGCGAAGAAGTCTATCTCCAGGCCGAGAAGGACATGAACATCCTCGTCAAGAACGACGAGACGGTGACCATCCACGGCAACCGCACCGAGACCGTGGACAAGGACGAAACCATCACCATCCACGCCAACCGCACCGAGACCGTGGACAAGGACGAAACCATCGCCATCCACGCCAACCGCACCGAGACCGTGGACAAGAACGAGAGCATTACCATCGCGGGTGCCAGGACCGAAACCGTGGGTAAAGACGAAAGCGTCAGCATTGCGGGCGCGCGAACCCATACGGTCGGCAAGGACGAATCTCTCACCATCGGCGGCGCGCGCGCGAAGTCCGTGGGCAAAGACGAAACCATCAGCGTCGCAGGCGCCCGAGCAGCGACCATCGCCAAGGGCGACACCTTGACCGTGAACGGCGGCGGGCGAACCATTGACATCACCGGTGACGACACGGTCAAGATCAGCAAGAAGCTGGTCGTGGACGCCGGCGACGAGATTACTCTCAAGTCAGGGGACGCCAGCATCACGTTGAAGAAGGACGGCAGCATCACCCTCAAGGGCAAGGACATCACCATCAAGGCGTCGGGCAAGATCAACGCCAAAGCCGACGGCGACGTCATCATCAAGGGCAGCAAGGTCAGCGGAAACTGACGCCGGGGCGGCGCGATGGCGCCCGTCAGCACTTGTAGACGCGGCAGATTTCTTTTAGCACCTCGTCGGACATGAGCCGAAGCTGCCCGATCGCGGCCGAATCGAGGACCGAGCGGGCGGTGAGCAAGCATTCTCGATGAGCGCCACGGGAGTCTTGGCGTTCAGTTGAGCTCGGCCGAAGGCCTGAGCAGCAACCTGCCCTGGATGGTTCGCGTGGTGGTCTCGACGAGTACGTGGTCGGGGATGTATCGAAGCGGACGCATACCTGGTTCTCGGCTGGAGTTGCCGAAGTGTTGCGTGGTCGCGAGCCCGAATTTGGGAAACTCGCGCTGGTGGGTCCTCCGAACCGCAGAACCCGAGCTTCAGACCTGTGGTACCTGCGGGGTCAAGATGAATTTGCTTCGAAGGGCTGTTTCCTTAGAGGCCTCCGGATCCGGCTGCTCGAGCCACCCGTGGGGTGGTGCCCCGTGGGGTGGTGCCAGGGACCTGTTCGCGGCCAGGGACCTGTTCGCGGCCAGGGACCTGTTCGCGCGGGGGACCTATTCGCGCGGGGGATGCGTTACTCAGCCCTCTTCGCACTTCTCAAAACGGACTTGGCCGCCGATTTCAAGCTCTGCAGCGAGACCCTGCTCATCAAGAGCGAACCCATCGCCAGGAAGCTCCTGGTCGCCATGCATCTTGTCCCTTCGGGACCTAGGGCCTACCCACCCTGCCCCTGCCCCACGCGGCTGCGCCGCGCCCGTCGCCCGCAGAAGTTCCCGAGCTTCACCCTGCGCGTCCGCCTCCGGGACGCGATCGGAAGGCGCAGGAAACGGAAGACCGGGTGAACTGACCGGCGGCCCTGATCGGGTCGCGACGGGGACGAGTGCGCCCTGGGCGAGAGATGCCGACAGATGCTCCCTTGTCTACCCTCCGCCCACACCATGATCCGCCAGGAGATCCACACGGCGACACACCGGCGTTGGGCCGGACCTGAGTGGAAGGGGTTCTCTGACGCAGAAAAACCTGGTTCGTTTTGACTAGGCACGGAGAGGTGATGTCGACGATAACAAGCCTTGATTCTGGGAAGACCAACCTGGAAATTACGGTCCCCGACCCGAATAGCACAGCCCCCGACTTGGCGCGGGGTTTTTCAATCAAAGGAGCATACGGCCATGCCTGAAGTCGATACCAATGCCAAAGAGAAGCAGTACCATCCCGAGATTCCGCAGAAAATGGACCCATTTTTTCTGAAGGGATCGGGTTCCTACGACTGGGGAATGAAGAACCGCCTGGCGCGCACTTTCGATCCCCAAAGCGGTCGGACGGTCATGCTCGCGGTGGACCACGGCTATTTCCAGGGGCCGACAACCGGGCTCGAGCGCATAGACCTTTCCATTGTCCCCCTCATTCCCTATTGCGACGCGCTCTTCTGTACGCGCGGCATCCTTCGCTCGCTCGTTCCTCCCCAGAGCCCCAAACCCATGGTTCTGCGCGCAAGCGGCGGACCGAGCATCCTCAAGGAGCTTTCCAACGAGGAAATCGCGATGGACATGGAGGACGCGCTTCGGCTCAACGCCAGCGGTGTTGGCATTCAGGTGTTCGTAGGAGGAGAGTTCGAAACCCGCTCAATCCATAACATGACCCGCCTCGTCGACCTCGGTGTGCGGCACGGCATGCCGGTCATGGGCGTGACCGCGGTTGGCAAAGACATGAAGCGCGATGCCGAATACTTTCGCCTCGCCTGTCGAATGATCGCTGAGCTCGGGGCCACCTACGTGAAGACGTACTATGTAGAGAAAGATTTCGAAACCATCACCGCCTCCTGCCCGGTACCCATCGTGATGGCCGGCGGCAAGAAACTGCCGGAGCTCGACGCGCTCAAGATGGCCTCCAATGCTATCCTCGGTGGTGCATCAGGCGTGGACATGGGCAGGAACATCTTCCAGAGCGACGATCCGGTCGCAATGATCCAAGCGGTGGGTGCGGTCGTGCACAAAAACATGAAGCCCGAGCACGCGCTCGATCTGTACCAGAGCCTGAAGCGTGACCGCGCCGCAAAGAAGAAGGACTAAAGCAAAGACCTCATATGAGCACTGAAGCAACGACGATGAAAGCCGCAGTCTGGCACTCCAACCGGGACATTCGGATCGAGGAACAACCTCTCCGTCGGCCAGGCGATCGTGAAATGTTGGTGAGGGTGATGGCCTGCGGCATCTGTGGCTCGGATGTGGTCGAGTGGTACCGTCTACCACGCGCGCCGCTCGTCCAGGGCCACGAGCTCGGCGCCGAGGTGGTCGAGACGGGCTCCGAGGTGACTGGCTTTCATCGGGGCGACCGAGTCTTCATTGCGCCGAAGGTTGCCTGCTTGGAGTGTAAGTACTGCCGCGGCGGCCACTACCCCCAATGCGTTGGCATCAAGGAACGGCTGCCCGGGGCATTCGCCGAATATGTCCTGGTTCCTGAGGCTCTCGTCAAACACGGCACGCGCCCACTCCCCGATTCGATTTCGTATGAACAGGCCACTTTCATCGAGCCGCTCGCCTGCGTTGTCCGCGCTCAGCAGATCGCCAAGCTGGAAGCCGGACAGAACGTTCTCGTCTTGGGCTGTGGTATGTCGGGGCTACTCCAAGTTCAGCTTGCCAAGCACAAGGGGTGCCGTGTTGCAGCCACTGATGTCGACCCACGCAAGCTCGAGCGTGCCACTGGCCTCGGGCTCGACCACGCAATACTGGCGACTGACAATGTCGCGCAAGAAGTTGAGAAGTTCTTCAAGGGCAAGGCCGACGCGGTGATTCTCTGTACGGGTGCTCTTCCGGCGGTAGAGCAGGCGTGGGCAACCGTCGACAAAGGCGGCACAGTGGTATTCTTCGCCGTGCCCGGGCCGGACAAGACAGTGACCATTCCGGTCAACGCATTCTGGACCAGCGAGATCCGCGTACTCACTTCGTATTACTGTGGCCCGAAGGACATCGAAGAATCCATGCGACTGCTCGCCGCGGGAGACATCGAGGTCGAATCGCTGGTCACGCATCGGCTCCCGCTTCACGAGATCGGCCGAGGCTTCCGCCTCGTACTCGAAGGCAAAGAGGCGATCAAGGTTATTATCGAACCACAGTCGAAGACTGACTAACACTCGCCCACAAGGGCGGAGGGATACGCGATGCGCATCATGCATATCGGACTTGCCTGTAGGAACGAGCGGGATGCGGATCGTTTCTTCCGGGACGTTCTTGGCCTAGTCAAACAAGAACCCAAGACGATTCCGGTCTCGATCACCAATCCGCTCTTCGGCCTGAGCTCGCCGCTTCCTGCCGTCAATTACATTGGCGCTGGGCTTCACTTCGAGGTGTTTCTCACGAATGCGCCCGGTGACCCGGCCGGCCGGCTGTCCCACGTCTGTCTCGAAGTCGGGAACCTGGGCGCCATGCTAGACCGGGCCACTTCGCTCGGTCTGACAGTGACTCGTGTCCCCAAAGGCGACGGCTGGGTCGTGTTCCTTGACGATAGCGACGGCCACCGCTTCGAGATCAAGGAAGGCGTTGCGGGTGAAAGCGCAGGGATTCCGGCGAAATACTGACAACGTTACATTCGGATTGAATCGTCGTTTTCGCAGAGCCCCATCGCGAGGCGAATCGGACAACAAGGTCAACTTAGAGCGAGCCGTCATGACTTGTCGATAATTTGCGGTCGAGACGCGGTCGTGGTGTCTACTTGTCCATGCAAGCCGACTACGCCGACGTACCTGATGACCTTTGGGAACGCGTGAAGCAATGGAT
>Ga0265314_10000276_pt1 | contig 74723 bp, 54 predicted proteins | sample 4126metaG_FD_203106 | JGI IMG/M metagenome (GOLD analysis project Ga0265314, IMG submission 203106) | Rhizosphere microbial communities from Carex aquatilis grown in University of Washington, Seatle, WA, United States - 4-1-26 metaG | ecosystem: Host-associated > Plants > Roots > Rhizosphere >...
TCTGCAACGGGCAGCCCTGGCTGCCATCACGACGCCCGGCACGGTCACGCTACCCTCGATGGCCGAGTAGTCTGGGGACCGGTGGTGACGGTCATGCCGGCACCCTGGGGGAAGGGCGAGGTCATACTTAACAACGTGCCCACGGCTGCGGGTGGTGGCTGGGACGTGTTCCGGGGCTCCATCTGGAGTCTTCACGAAGGCACCGTGCTGACGGATTTCAGCACGGGGACCGTGCCGGTGGTTCCCGCAGGGACCTATTACGTTCTGTGGCAGATGAACCAGGTCTTGCAGGGTGAGTTCAACCCAAACGACAACGTGGTCCACAGCGCCTACACCCTCAACGTGTTGGACTGCTGCTCGCCAAGCTGCCGCTCGACGTGCACTTGCATCCCCCCAAAGCCGACCGTTCAAGCGTCAATCAACCTCCTCCACGGCTTCGGTTCGCCCCCTACCATCAGCTTGGGCTGGACGAACGGCAACGGCGAGGCCACCGCGGTGTTCATGGCGGCGACGTCCACCGGAGTCCCTGCCCCCGTCGACGCGACCGTGTACCTCCAGGACGCGTCGAATCCCTCCATGCAAGGCTGGCAGAATTCGACCTTCCGCCAAGGCACGCAGATAGGCACCAGTGGATGGTACTGCGTCTACAACGGCCTCGGCAGCGGTGGCGGTGGGGTACATATCGATGGGCTCCAGCCTGGAACGATCCATCGGGTGATGGTGGTCAGCTATAACGGCTACAGCACGGGCGTGCCTGCCTACCTTACGACCACCACAAGCAACAATCCGGCGAACTGGATCCAGCAGGCCAGCAATGTGGCGGCAACTTCCTGCGCGTCGTCCAATGGCTCGTGCATGACTCTTGGCTGGCAGAATGGCAATGGCAACGCCACGGCGGTTTTCATGTCCAAGGACGGAACCGGCAACCCCTTGACGGCCGGCCTGGTATGGGATGGCTACCAGTACACGGACGTCATGTACCACGTCCCTGGGAGTCAAAGCAGCATCTTCGGCCAGGGCACCCAGCTACCTGGCGGCAACTGGTATTGCGTCTACAACGGTGCGGCCACGTCCGCGACAGTGAGCGGTTTGCAGCCTGGAGCCACCTATCGTGTGGCGGCGGTTTCCTACACGGGGGCGTGGAGCAATCCCACGTTCCTGCAAAACCCGTCCGATGGCTGGATCGGCAATCCCATAAGTTTTCACGCACCCCCGATTGGCTCGAGCGGCCAACCGCTCCAGGGCTTCAACCTGCCTCTTCCGGCTCTGCCGCTGGGTGGACTGGTCGCCCTGGCCGTGGCGCTTGGCGTGGCCGGACGGTCTCGGCTTTCGAGGCGGTCCAAATCGAAATGACCGTCGGCCACTGATATGGCGACACGAAGGAAAGGCAGGAGGAACAGGTCACCCACCGGGCTTCCCACCAGCGACCCGACGCCGAGGCCCTTTGCCTGGCGCTATCCGCTGATAGTCGCGGCCATTGCGGCCCCGCTTTTGGCCATCTATTTCTATCCGTATGCCGAAGACGGCGTGATGGCCGCGGGTATCCATTCCTATCTTGCTGTTTACGCCAAAATGGTCGGGGCTGCGGTCTCGGTCTTTGAACCGCACGTTCTCGTCACTGGTGACCTCGTCGCGGGTCCAAGCAATTCGATACGGATCGTCAAGACCTGCGACGCCATGGAGGTGAACATCCTTCTCACGGCGGCGCTCCTCGGCTTTCCCATGTCGTTACGGCGGCGTCTGGTGGCTGTGGTGTTGTCTGTGGTCCTCTTGGTACTGGTCAACGTCCTACGAATTTGCTTCCTCTATTGGCTGGGGGGCCACGCCCCGACCTTGTTCCATCGAGTGCACCAGACCTTTGCACCGCTGTGCTTGATCGTTTGCGCGACAGTTATCTTCCTTGTCGCCATCTCGCAAATGGCACCGAGGCTCCCTGAAGGCGAGGTCGGGAAGCAGGCGCCGTCATGACCGTCGGCGGGCGCAGAAACATCTTTCGTTTTGCCGGGACTTTGACCGCCTTGCTTGTCATCTTGGGCTGGCCGTATTCCTTCGTTGGGCGGGGTTATTGTTCTCTCGTGTGCAAGGCGGTGAACGGCCTTCTCCTCAATCCCACGGACAGCCCGAGGGTTGCCCAACTCGTGCCCGACGAACGCCCCGGCTTCGAGTGGGAGGCGATTGCCACGCTTCGGAAGCAAGGCGCAAAGTCAGTAGACTCGCAATTCAATGTCGAGGTCCATCACCTTTTCTACTTGCCCACGGTTGTGTTCTTCGCACTAACCGTAGCGGGGAAACTCGCGTGGGGCGAAAAGCGGGTTGTAGCAAAGCTGCTCCTCGGCATTCTCCTCCTCCACCTGCGGGGGAGCTTGCCGTTTGTTTGCCTCGAACGCGTCGCCACGGGTGTCGCGCACGACGGATGGGTCGATAAGATGCTAGTGCTCGCCAATGAGAGTTTGCTGGGACCGCTTGGTATGACCTTCGCGATACCCCTTCTTATGTGGTTCTGTTTATTCCACCCCGTGCTGGCTCGGCCTCGACAAACCAAGGTGGCCTGACGCATCCGCGAGCCGGCGATGTCTCAGACGCCGCCGCCGGTGTTGGTTTCCTGAATCTCGACCGAGGCGTCCGGGTGCTCACAGCATCCGGAACACGCGCGGCGGAATGAACCACAGAAGAGCCGCGTGATCGAGGCTGCGATCCGACTCGATGAGGGCCGCCCCGCCCTTCCGGTATCGGAACGCGCGCCCCGACTTGCCCGCGAGCAGGCGCGCCGTCCAATCGGACAACCAATTCTCGTGTCCGACCAAGACCACCGTGTCTTCGTCGCGATAGGCGCCGAGCGCGCGCCGGATCCCGTCCCAGTCACCGTCGGCCAGCGCCGTCACGATCTTCGGCCGTGGCCCGCCAAAGGTTTGCGCTGCTATCTCGGCAGTCTGGCGGGCGCGCACCAGCGGGCTGGTCAGAATAGCCCGGGGCGCTGGCACGAGCCGGGCCAACGCAAGCGCCACAAGCCGGAAGCGCTCCTCCCCTCGCTCGGTCAACCGGCGATCCGCGTCGCGTGTGACCTTACCGCCCAAGGGTGCCGCAATCGCGTGTCGAACCAGCAGCAATCGCATAGGCGTCCCTATTGTGCTCGGGCGGGCGGCACGTAGCCTGCCGCACGCAACCCTTCTTCGATCAATGCCAGGGGCTTTGCCGCCAGGAATTCGGCGTGCAATCTGTGCACGGCTTCACGCGCCCACGCAGCCTCCGCGCTCGCGACCGCGGCCAGGGCCGGGTTGCCGCGCTTCCTGTCGGCCTGTGATTGCGAATCGAACCACTCGGAAAGCACGTGATGGTCATGCACGACACCGATCAGGTCCTGCAGCGTCTTCCACGGTTTGGTGGCCGCCGATGCCCCGGCGAACACTTCGCCGTGGACCTCGACTGCATAGCGCATGCGACGCGCGCGCCGGCGCAAGCCATGCAAAGCCTCGACGTCGAGCACGGCCCCGAGCGCTGCGAAGCCGTCGCACAGCTTGCAGCTCTCGCGGTCGCACAGGGTGAGAAACTTCTGCTCGATCGCCATCGTGTCCGAACCGGCCTGGGCAGCGATCTTTGCGAGATCCGCGCGCAGACGAGCGATATCCAAATCGAGGAGTCCCTGCACCATGCGCACGCGCGAGCGGCGACGGGCGGACGCAAGCCGTCGGCGCAGTTGTCGCTGCTCGGGACTGGGCCTCGGAGCTTGCTTGAGATGGTCCACGAAGATTTCCAGCAGCACGTCGAGGTCGCGGCCCGCACCGGCGGTTTGGGTCATGAGCTGCAGTAGCTGCTGCGCCCGATTCGCTCGTTTGCCATGGGGCTTCGATGCGAGCAGCCTAAGTGCTACCCGCAGGCGCCGCCCCCACACCCGCAGTTGATGGATACCTTCCTCGTCACAGGCCAGGGCGGCGGGGAAGTGGCGGAAAAGTGTGGCGGTCTTCTGGCGCAGCAGTTTGCCGGCAAGGTTCAGCCGACCGGCGGGCTTTGTGGTGACGGAGCCGACGGCCACCACGCCGGAGACAGCGGGCGCCGGGTTTGCGATCGCAGGTTGATCCCCCACTGGCGGGGACAGCGCAAGCTTCGCGACCCGAGCCATGGCCTACTTGCCATTCTTGCTGAGGGCAACCCGAGCTTGGGCCAGCTCCTTAAGCCGCGCCCGATCGACTTCGGGGTACCTCAGATCCAGCGATGAGAGCGTCTCGATCACGACCGACGACACCACCAGCCGCGTGAACCACTTGTTGTCGGCGGGCACCACGTACCAGGGCGCGGCCTTGCTGGCGGTATTGCGAATCATGTCCTGGTAGGCTTCCATGTAGTCATCCCACGACTCGCGCTCGCGCGCGTCGGCCGGCGAGAACTTCCAATGCTTCTCCGGGTTCTGCAGGCGCTCCAGAAACCGGCGCTTCTGTTCCTTCCTCGACAGATAGAGGAAGAACTTCCGCACCACGATCCCGTTGCGATCGTAATAGCGCTCGAAGTGACGAATGTCTTCAAACCGCTCGTTCCAGATATGCTTGCCCAAAAGGCGCGGCGGCAGCTTCTGCCTGGCCAGCAACTCCGGATGCACGCGCACGACCAGGGTTTCCTCGTAGTACGACCGATTGAAGATGCCAAGACGCCCCCGCTCGGGCAGTCGCTTGCTACAGCGCCACAGGAAATCGTGGTCCAGTTCCTCGTCGCTCGGGGCCTTGAACGAATGCACGTCGCAGCCCTGTGGATTCACGCCCGACAGCACGTGCTTGATGGTGCCATCCTTGCCGGCGGCGTCCATCGCCTGAAAAATCAGCAGCAAGGCCCACTTGTCCTGGGCGTAGAGCATCTCCTGCAGTCGCGCGATCTCCTGGACGCCCCGGCGCAGGGCCTCGCTGGCTTCGGGCTTGTCCTCGGACTTGATGCCGAGGGTGTCGCCGGGATCGAATTTGTCCAGGCGAAAATTCTTTCCACTTGTGACCTCGTAGACCGAGGCAAACCGTCGCGCGTGCTTGAGCAGATTCTTCATGGTGATGTCCCAGCGTTGCTAGCACCACGTCTTAGCCCGAGGTCCGCCTCCGGTCCAGCCTTCCACGTCATAACCCGACTCGGAGCGATATGAGCTATCTGCCGCAGCGAACCTGTCACGGCGCCTGCGCGATTTGCTCCAGGTCGTATCGCACGCCGGCGCTGTCGCACGAGACATCGATCCACGCCCAAATCGTATTGCTCTTCCCGGCGCCAGGTGCGGGCCAGGGCGGAGGCGGGGCCAGGTAGGTCCCGTCGGGCTTGCGCATGTGCGAGCGATCCGAAGCGAGGCCGGCCAGGTAGTCGGCGGCGGCGATCACGCGGAAAATCGGGCGGCTTCGCGGATGGCGCATGGGCGGAAAGCTCTCGAAGAGGTAGCGCGCAAGCGGGCAAGGAAAGGGCAGGTCCGAGTCCAGGTCGAGAGCAAGGCGGGTCCCGTCTGCGTCGTCGACCATGGCGAAGACGTGGTAGTCCCAGCCCACGAGCCCGTCCCCAGGCCTCCCGGCTTTCTGACGAAGTGTCACGATCTGGCCGGACAAGCTGGAGACGATGACCGCCCACGCGCGACGGCCTGCCAGCTCGCTACGCGCCAGGAGACGCCAGACGTTCTCCTCGCAGTAGCGGGCCTGGTAGTCGAGGGACGGCCAAAGAGAGTGCCAATCGATGCCGAGCACGAGTCCATCCTACGCGCGGCGGGGCCCATGAGATGCGCATATTCTTTGTTGCGCAAATCCCTAAATGCGCAAGGCCCATGTTGCGTGAAGCTTCGCATCGGCCCGCCACGGCTCGACGAAATCAGTGCCAGGTCTCGGCGAATCGTCACTTGGCACGCGGCTTACAGGTCCGACTCTTCTTGTCGCAGGTCAATCCGGGACAGCAGGATTTGTCCTCTCGGCAACTGTCCCCCTGGTTTGCGCACGGGCCGCATTGGTCAAGCGTGTTGCACACCAAACCCTGGCAACAGTCCTCTCTCCGTTTGCACGGCTCCTGTTCGTCTCGGCACTTCGCCTGGCACGCGCCCTGGTTTTGTCCTTTGGGCGCCTTGCACGCAGAGTAGGTCTGGCAAGCGGGGGCCCGGCGATCGTCCACCAGGCACGGCTCGCCGGGCTTGGGCCGGCACAGGTCGTCGTAGAAGACTCGCTCCAGCGCGCCCATGTCCACCGGCGGGGCGTGATAGCGCGACTGACGTTCGTCCCGGGGGCTGTCCAGGAACATCAACGGCAATTCAGCCTCGGAGAGGCCGACGGGATCCACGCCCGCCACGACCCGCGTGGTGGCGAGGGGCGAGCCGCCGTCCGCGCCCGGCACGCTTCTGCGCGAAGCCCACTGCCCCGACGGGGCGTGCGCATCGGCCAGATCGAAATGCCCCGACTCGCCTTGCATCCGGGCGATGGGTAGGTTGAACACGCGCTCGAAGGATCCCATGGGTACGCGTACGCGGGCTTGCAGATCTCCGGACAGCACCGACGCTTCCACACCGGCGCCGTGCTCGTGCGCGAGGGTGAAGCGGTGGCGCTTGGGCGCGCCGAAGACGAAGTCGTTGTCCTTCAACGCCACCGGCTGGCGCACGTCCGCGGGCAACGGCCGCGTGTCGAGGAACGCCTCACGGTCGAGCGCCGCCTCGACGAACATGGGCAGCGTCGCGCTTGCCAAGGTCATGGCTCCGCCGGGTTCCGCGCCGATGCCGAGACGGGCATAGGCGGGATCGATCCCGGCGGAAACGCCGAGCGAGGCCGACACCGTGGGCGCCAGCGTCGCCGCCACGCGCACCAGCCGGTTGGTTCCCTCCGGCGGGCCTTCGAGCCACAGCGGGAATTTCCAATCCAGCTCGAACCGTCCAGAGATTGCGTAGCGGACAGTCAGGTCGATCTTCGCGTTCACCGGGATGGATCCCACACTCAGGGGAATCGTCGCGACCGTGCGTGTGGCCTCGCGCATCTCGCCGACGAAGCCGCGGTTCACGGCCTCCTCCGCGGCAGCGCCGAAGACGGCCGACGCCTTCCAGAAGGCGTGGGCAACGGTCCGAAGTCCCTCGGCCACACCGAGGCCCGCCGGATTGTAGAAATAGATGAAGCGTGAGGCGATCGCCTCGATGGGCTCGTTCTGGTAGCACTTCGGCCCCTCGGGGAACCCCTCGACGATGGGCTCCGAAGCCTCAATGGATTTGCAAAGTGGCTCCTCGTTCAGTCCCTGGGCTTGGTGAATCTGCCACGCCAGCTGCTGCCCGTCCCGAAACGACTTCTTCGCATAGTCGGCATGGTAAAGAAACCGGCGCAGCGCCCCCTCGCACGCCGCCGCCTTGGCATGAAGCGGGCTTTGCGGATCGTCGGTGTCGATCCACGGGATGTACGCGGGACGCTGGGTTTCGTCCCCCAGCACGCGCAGATCCCTCATCCCCGCGCGCAGGCTGCAGCGGCTGGCCACAATTTCCAAGCTCCCCTTGAGCAAGCCCATGGATCCATGGATGCCAAGGAATCCGTCCGCATCCGCCGCCGCCTCGAAGGCCACCTTCGCGCGTAGATTGGGCTCGACCTCACCGAAGGGATAGGGCACGGGATCGGCCGCAAAGGATACGTCGGGGGCGAGCGTGACGGACAGGCCTTGGGTGCGGCCTCGCACCACGCGGCCCAGGCTTTCCAAACGAACCGGAGCAAGCGACGTAGGATTCTGCGTAGACATCCGGCACCAAGAATGGCCGATGCCCTTACCAAGCGGCGGATCACTGTACGCCTCGGACCACGCGAGACTCGGAAGGCCGGACGGAAACAGCTCGGCTGTCGTCACGATGCGAGGGCGGCCGGACTCGGACGCAGCCAGCGAAACACGCCACGGCTCTTGCTTGGCGCACAGGTCGACCTCGTCGCACGGAACGGCCGAAGCTGGACCGAGGCAGGCCGAGCCGACCGCGGGTGGACGCACGGCCACGCCCGTAAAACGTCCTTGCTTGGCATCGTCGAGCTGCCGCTTGAAAGCCTCCAGTGCGACGGACGCATCCCGAGACTCCGGCGTTGAAGGGAAACCCGCATCGGCGGCCTCGACGCACGTCCGCGGTTCCGGCGCGCTGACCTTGGCGGCGCTTTCCGACCTTGGCCGCAGCTGGTATTGGCACACGAACCCCAGCTTGGTCCCGCAGCCCGCCTCGATCACCGCCCCGTCCACGTCGTCGAGTGCCCGGCAGGATTTGGCTCCCGCCGAGCCGCCGATCCACGCCGGCGACGAGAGGAGGCGCGCGAGGAAACGCCCTTCCTCCGGCGATGCGAAGCTGGCCAGCGACATGCCCGCCTTGTCGCAGGCTTTGGCGGCATCGATACGCGGAACGCCGGTCTTGTCAGCGCAGAACCAGTACACCGATTCTCGCCAGGGGAAAGCCCGGCACGACGCCGCCGGCGGACACGCCTTGCCCGACGGGCACGTGGGCAGATCACCGCGCCGCAGCCGCGCTAGGCAATCGGGAATACCGTCGCGATCTGCGTCCTCGTCGGGGACACCGCAGCCACATGCCCCGGGTGCGCGCTTCTTCCCATCGGCCGGGCACGCATCGAGGTAGTCCGGCACGCGATCGCGGTCGTCGTCCTTGTGGGCAACCCACCCCTTCCACCGGAAGGTATCCCATGCGAAGGGCGACGCTTCCAGGACGGTGCCGGGAAGGACGTCGATGTCCCGGCCCACGAACCCTCCACGCAGGGTCGTGCCCTTCCCGCCGAGGACCAGGCGCGCGTTCGGGGCGAGCACGGTGCCCGAGAAAAACTGCTCGATCGCGAGCCTGCGCGCGCTGAGCATGACCAGCAGGAAATGCGCAGCCCCCTTTTCCTTTCCCACCTTCCCGTGCAGCTCGACGGCGCCCGACACGTACATCAGCACCGGCCAGTACTCGTTTCCTTGGTGCTCGATTCGCCCCCGGCTCTCCACCTTCAAGGAGCTCACGAAGTAGTCCCCCCGCGAAAGTTGCAAAACGCCGCCGTCATGCACGGTCACCGTCCGGTAGGCGCCCGGCGCGAGCTTCCTGATCTCGTCTTTCGCGACAACGACGTCGCTTTCTGCTTTCCCGGGCGGATGGACGGTCCACGAGCTTTCGGCAAACGGGAGCAGCAAGGCATCCCCGCGCGTTTCGCCGGTGACCTTCGCGCGGGCCGCCACGCCGACGGTGCCGGCCCCGCGCACATCGCCCGTGATCTGCGCGCCCGCCGCCACGCGCACGGGCCCCATGCTGACCACGCCACCGGCCTTGGAGCCTTTCTCGATCGCCGTCGCACCCTTGCCAAGGTTCGCCACCATGCCCCGCCCTTCCTTGCCAGGATTCACCGCCACGTCGCGCCCAAGCCGGAGCGAACCGTCTGCGAGCAGAGCGACGTCCGGCATGCGCAGTCCCCTCGGGAAACGGAGGGTGATGCGCGTGCCGCCATGGGAAGGAGCGTCCCGAACCTGCGCCCACGCCGGCACTGACGCTAGCAACGCGCCCAACCAGCAAAACCTGACAAGGCGACGCACATTTTCCTTCATCGTTCAGACTCCTCGGGCGAACTTGATTCAAACACCCTCGCGGGACCGGCGCTAATTTCGGCCGCGGTTCACGAATCGCCTCTACCGCACCTCACCATCTACCATGGCCGCAGGCAACGTAGCGACTCTCTCGGTGTGCGGCCGCCTGTGAGTCGTTCTGTAACCTTCGCATTCGTTCATCATCAAATCATTCAAGGTTAAATCAATTAGGTCGAAACGATGGCCACACAACACCAGGGAAGCGAGCAGGAGAAGAGGGCGCTCAACGCCTTCATCACGTTGATGCGCGCGGCGGGCTCGCTCGGCGCGAAGCTGGGCGCGGGCCTCGCCGAGCACGATTTGACGGCAAGTCAGTTCGGAATCCTGGAAACCCTGCTGCACCTGGGTCCGCTTTGTCAAAAGGAGCTGGCGCGAAAGCTCCTGGTTTCGGGCGGCAACGTGACCCTGGTGGTGGACAACCTGGAAAAACGCGCCCTGGTGACCCGGGAACGCAGCACCGCCGATCGACGCTTGGTGACGGTGGCGCTGACCTCGGCCGGTCGCAAGCTCATCACGGCGGCCTTTCCGCGACACATGGCGACCATCGTTGACCAGTTTCAGATTCTCTCGCCCGCCGAGCAGGAGACCCTGCGCCGGCTGTGCCGCATGCTTGGCACGCAAACCCAACCCTCACGGAGATCCCATGACTGACAACAAAACCAATGTCCTGGTCCTGTTCTATTCGACCTACGGTCACATCTACAAAATGGCCGAGGCGGTGGCCGAAGGCGCGCGCGCGGTGGCCGGCGCCAACGTGGTCGTGAAGCGGGTTCCCGAAACCCTGTCCGACGACGTGCTGGAAATGATGGGCGCCAAGGCCGCGCAAGGCGCGTTCGCCCACGTCCCGGTAGCCAGCGTCGACGACCTGGCGAGCGCCGACGTGGTCATCTTCGGGGTGCCCACCCGCTTCGGCAACATGGCGGCGCAGATGCGCACCTTCCTGGATGCCACCGGCCAGCTCTGGGCCACCGGCAAATTGATCGGCAAGGTGGGCAGCGTGTTCACCAGCTCGGCCACGCCCCACGGCGGCCAGGAATCCACCATCCTCAGCTTCCACACGACCCTGCTCCATCAGGGCATGGTCGTGGTGGGCCTGCCCTACAGCTTCACCGGGCAAATGCGCATCGACGAGGTCACGGGCTGTTCGCCCTACGGAGCGAGCACCATCACCGGCGGCAAGGGTGAACGCATGCCGAGCGAAAACGAATTGGCAGGGGCCCGCTTCCAAGGCGAGCACGCCACCAAGATCGGTGCCAAGCTGCGCGCATAGCGGGCGTGCCTGGCAGAAGCCCGGGGCCGGCCCGGTCACCGCATCGTTGGTCGCCGCGGTAGAGAAGCTGTGTTGCAAATTCATTGCAAATACGTTGCAATCGGGAGTCGCAGCCGCCTCTAAAGTCCCGCCCGGTCATGTCCCCAATGCGAGTTTGCTGCCCGACCGCACCTGAGCCACGAGGGCAACCACACGGATCCGGAACGAAAAGAGTCATAGCAACCCTCGTTGGCCTGCTACTCCTGACCGCAGCAGCGCCGCCACCCGCGTCCGCCGCCGGCTGGCCGGACCTTTCGCTGCCCGCGGCTGGCAAGGGTGGCGGCGAGAACGATGCCGCGTTGGTCGTGGGTATCGAGAGCTACGCTGCCCTTCAGGCGGTTCCGGGCGCGGTCCGGAACGCGAAGGACTGGGCCAACTATTTCGCCCAGACCCGCAACCTGCCCTTCGGCAGCTACAAGGTGCTGCTGAACGATCAAGCGACTCTGGACGACATCAAGCAAGCCGCCGAGGACGTGGCCGCGAAAGTGAAACCAGGCGGGACCCTCTGGTTCGTGTTCATAGGACATGGCGCGCCCGCGAAGAATGGGGACGATGGCTTGCTGATCGGCTGGGATGCCAAGCAAACCGCCGCCAGCCTGTATGTACGCAGCCTGCCGCAAAAGAGCCTGGCCGAGATTCTGGGCAAGGGCACCCAAGCCCGAACCGTCATGGTGGTGGACGCGTGCTTTAGCGGCAAGAGGCCGGATGGTGGGCCGCTGGTGGCTGGGCTCCAGCCAATCCTGCTGGCCCAGATGGCGCCTGCCCTCGGCAACGCGGTGCTGCTGCTTGCGGCCGGGACGGACCAGTTCGCGGGGCCCCTGCCCGGTCAGGCCCGTCCTGCCTTCAGCTACCTGGTCCTCGGCGGCTTGCGCGGATGGGCTGATGAGAACGCCGACGGCATCGTCACCGGCGCAGAGGTGGCCAAGTTCACCCAGAGTGTGCTGTGGTCCCTGGTCAAGGATCGCATACAGACCCCCGAGGTGGTCGGCGATGGCAGCCTGGCACTGGCGACCGGTGCGCGCGAAGCGAGGCCGGATCTCAGCGCCATCGCGCTGGCGATCGCGCAACCCGCTGGCCCGGAAGCCACGCCTTCTCCCACAGTTCATCAGGCCGGGGGCGGCAATGCTTCGACCGTCGGTGAGGTGGCTCTGGATTTCAGTCCGAAGCCAAGCAGCGAAGGACCCGCCGCGGTGACAGAATCCAGCAGTCGCTGGTGGCTGTGGACCGGCGTTGGCGCCGTGGTTGTCGGCGGAATCGTGACCGCGGTCGCGCTATCGACCCGAAGCTCAGGGCGGGATGGTACCTGTTCGCCGGGACTCAATGGCTGCGTTGTGGTGGGGAACTGAGAGTCATGGGACGGCCAATCCTGTTCGTTCTTGCTGGGCTGACGACACTTGGTGCCTGTCAAAGCAAGCAGCGGACTCAGCTCGTCGTCGAGGTGGGCAGCAACCTGGCAATATCGAGCGAGCTCGACAAGGTAGAGTTGGCCATTACCGCAAACGGGAAGACCCAGCACACGCCTTACTCCTTGGTCAGCGACTACAAGCTGCCGCTCCTTGTCGGGGTCGTCGAAGGGGGTGGCACAAACAGCGTGGAGATCGTCACCACCGGCTACCTGAATGGTGTCCCCATTGTCAATGAAACTGCAGATCTCAGCTTCATCGAGGACAAGTCGATGCTGCTCAAGCTGTTTCTTGCGGCCGAGTGTCGTGGTGATCCCTGCACCGACCCAGCTACGACCTGCACCACTGGAGGCATTTGCCGGAGCAAAGCCTTCACGTCCGCCGACCTTACCCCGTTCGACGGAAACACGCCGGCCGAGCGGGCAGATGCCGCTCCATCAGCAGACGCGGTCCCTCTCGGCTATCCGGACAGTCGCCTCGTTGTGACGGACGCTGGGCAGGACCTTGCTATGGGCTCGGGAGGTGGCCTGGGCGCCCCGGATTCCCGCGCGGACAGGCCGCTCGACCTCGGCAGCGGAGGAGTCTCCGGCAATGCGGGAAACTCAGGCAATGATGGTCCTTCCGGAGCTGGCGGTATCGAGGACACGAGCAGCGGCCTCGACGCCTCAGGCACTGACGGAAGTCCTTCGACTGGCGGAGTCTCGGGCACCGGCGGGCGTACAGGGAGTGGCCCCGACGCATCAGTGAACCGGCCCGAAATTTCCGGAGGCAACAGTGGTCCCGACGCCTCGGGCGCTGACGGAAGTCCCGCGACCGACGGAGCCTCTGGCCGCGGCGGAAGCACGGGGAGCGGCGGAAGCACGAGTGGCGGTCTCGATGCCTCAGGCGCTGGCGGGAGTCCTTCGACTGGCGGAGCCTCTGGCGCTGGCGGGGGTACGGGCAGCGGGGGCGCGCCCGACAGCGGGGGCGCATCCGGAGCTCTGGATATCTGCACCGGACTGACAGCGGCAGAGTGTGATCTGGCGATTCGCAATTCGCCGTCTGAGAGTGACGAGGTAGCTCAGGACGTTTCTTCGACCAACCCGCCGAGCTACCTCGTCTGTAGCGCACCTTAGCCAGAATCCTACTGGAGCCGGCCATGATCCAATCCTTCATTCCAAGCACGGTGCACAGTCGAACAACCTGCACCCGGGTCCGGCCAATGCAAAGCGATCGATCTTCGGTGAAGAAGCTGACGAAGCTCCTGGCCGCCGTAGCGTTTTGTGCCGCCGGGCTCTGGCCGATCGCCGTGGCCGCGCAAACCACGTCGGTAGCCTGCAGCGATACCAGCGTGCTTCCCAACCCAATCTATCTGGCTGGCAGCAGCGCCTTCGAGCCGATCCTGTCCCAGCTTGCGTTGCGGATCGCGGCCAACCACGGCATCACGGTGGTTTACTCTCCCATAAGTAGTTGCAGTGCGGTGAATGACATCGCCGACAATACCCAAGTCCTGACTGGCACAGCACACTACTATATTCAGGATTCACGTTCTTCGAATGCGATAACCAAATCATGCACCCTCGCGAGTAACACCAAGCCTCTCATTGGGGTCTCCGATGTCGGCTATGACACGTGCACGGCGGCTTCATTGCCGGCGACCATTGGAGACTGGCACGGCCACGTACAGGCCTTCGTCATCGTCGTGCCCGAGGCAAACGTGACGACAACCGCGATCTCCGCCGAGCAGGCGGCCGCAATCTGGGGTTGCGGCGCAAAGGGGAATCAGGTTCCCTTCATCGATGAGACCGCGATTCAACAGCGCAGCCCCACCTCCGGGGCGCAAGTCATCATCGCGAGAAACACCGGAGTGCCCGAGAGCGCCTTCAAGGGGAAGTCGAATGCTTCGGCGACTAGCCTCGTGACGTCGTTGCTTGCGGTGGCTGATCCACAGACGGCGATTGGCTTCATAGGGGCAGACGCCTACGCCACCTTGCGAAGCTCGCTCAACGCGGTGGCATTTCGAACGTTCGGGCAAGCCAAAGCATACTACGCCGACTCCGACTCAGTTTCCGTGAACAAAAGGAGCGTCCGCAACGGACACTACGGGCTTCAGGGCCCGATGCACTTCATGACCGCATTGATTGGGGGCCAACCGACCGCGACGGCGAAACAGATGATCGATTGGTTGACGGGCACCCAACCCATAGACCCGAGCGACGTGAACAATACCGCCTACATCACCACCGTTGCTTCGTTGGGCGACGTCCCTCAGTGCGCCATGAAGGTGCAGCTCGACAAGGACGGCGGTAGGTTCTCGTCCTTCGTGCCCGCGACCTCGTGCAATTGCTTCTTCGAGAAGGCGGTCACGCAGGCCTCTTCCGCACCGGCGGCCTGCACTGCATGTACTTCGGACGCCAACTGCAACGGTGGCAAGCGCTGTCAGACCGGATACTGCGAATAGCGCCTGACCTGAGACCGCGCACTGGCCCGGATGTCCCTGGCCCTCGTCCCGTGCATTCCCTCCCGTCTCAGGAAGTCCCCAGGTTTAGCCCAAAGCCTCAGATCTCTCGGGCCTCGCCTTCGACATCGCCCTCTGGCCTCTCCGCCGGCCAGCCGATCATGCTTAGAAACAGGTCGAGCACAAAGAGCGCGATTGCGAGATCGTTGAAGAGAGTGGCGCGGGGCGAGTCCGGCCAAAGCTGGTTGGCGGCCCAGAACAGAAACGCCATGGCGAGCAGGATGGCCTTCAGCAGATCCTTGTGCCCAGGACGAAGGATTACCTGATGCACGAGGTAGGCGAAGGCAATAAGCGCAAGCGCAAGGACGCCCAGCATATCGTGGACGCGCGCGCGAAACAGCGAAGGAACCACATCCCAAGCCATAAGGGCCGCGGCGGATGCGAGTGCAAGAACCCCGAGCGCCCTGGGAAGCAACCCGCGCGATGGATCGGTTGAGGTGAGCATGGGTCAATACTAGCGCGGCAGAATCGTCTCACAGCTTTTCGGCTAGCTTCGCGACGTCGAAGGTCTCCTGTAAGTCGAAAAACGCGCCATCGTTCGGGGAGCCCGACCGGTCGTTGGCAATGAAGGCGCCCGCTCCCAGAGTGGTCGTGTTCGTGACGTTGAGAATAGCGCCGACGTAGGTATCGCTGATCTCGCTCACTCCCCCAAGGTAGTCGATCATGAAGCCTAGACGTCCGGCGATCAGCGGGCTCTCGTACGCCGCCATCAGTGCACTCCGTGTGTTATGAAAGGGAAACGTCCCGTTGAACTGTTTTCTATTGCCGGCGGTGAAGCCATACCCCAGCGTCAGGCGGCCGTAGGAGGTGGCCTCGGGTGATGCCCGCAGCGTCTTGGTCGCTGCGATGAACGTGAAATCCATGCTGTCATGGGAGGGCGCGAGCTCCATCAGTCCGACGGCGACGCTCGGGGTGTAGACGCCCTCGGTGACCGCCCCGAGCTTCAGGTTCAGCACGGGCTTCACGATGGCGCCAGTCGACGTATCGAAGGGCGTGATGATGTCGACCCCAACCTCAAGCCCTCCGAACGAAACGCCCGACTCGCCATACTTCCACTGCGGCAGCAGTCCGCCCTCGATACCGAACCACGATGAGCCCGGCGTGACTCGGGGCGAGAAGTTGATCGCGCCGTAGGCGAGAAGCCCGACCGTACCCAAAGGCTTGGCCTCCCCGTTCGGACTGAACACGATGGACGATGGATACGCGAACGCGGTCGCGGGAAGAAACGGGAGGAGCAAAAAACCGACGAGTGTTCGCAATCGCGCGCTCACGGCAAGCCCCTGGTGCCCACAGCCTGGCGGACCTGTTCCACGGCGGTAAGGTAGGCTGCGAGGGCTTGACGGTAGCCGATCTCGGTCGCCCGGTAGCTACGTTCGGCGTCGAGGAAATCGAACAGGCTGGAGGCTCCGCGCTTGTACGCGTATTCGCTGATGTCGCGACTCTTGCGCGACACATCGAGGTAGCCGGAACGATAGTACTGAGCGATGCGATCGTTGCGCTGGAGGCCCTCGTACGCGTCGCGCACGTCGGTCTTCACCTGGCTGCGCACCTCCGACTCCTGGAGCTCCGCTTGGGTCACCGCCACACGGGTACGGGCGATCTCGCCCTGGTTATAGTTGAACACGGCAAGCGGAATGCTGATCCCGATCGACGCTGTGTTCGCCGTCTTGTCGCCGCCGAGCGGCGCTCGATTGTAGCCCGCGGACACCGTGAGATCTTGCACCCCGTTCGACTTTGCCAGGGCAAGCTGGCTCTTGGCAGCGGTGACCGACTGCACGGCGGCCCGCAGATCCGGACGGTTCTGCTCCGCTATCGTCAGGAGCCCCTCAAATGTTGCAGAGAGCGGCAGGTAGTCGAACCCGCCTGCAACGTCATAGTCAGGGGGAACGGGCTCGTAGCCGAGAAGCTGGCGTAGATCGGACAGCCCTTGGGCTCTGTCGAGCTGAGCTTGCTCGAAATCCGTCTGGAACTGGAGCAATTGTAGCTTGATCTTGAGATAGTCGTTCTCGCTCAGGCCTCCCGACTTGAACTTGGATTCGCCGATCTCGACCGCATTCTGGAAGCTCGTGAGGTTCTCCTTGGCGAGCTCAAGGGTGGATTCGGCGAGCTGCACGTTGATGAATTGCGAGGCCGTTTGAAAAACCAGAGTCCGCTCGCTGTCCGACACTTGCGAGCGCGTGACCGAGGTCGCGTCCTTGGCGGCGTGAAGACGCTCCCAACGCTTGGCCCCGCGTTCGAGGGTGTAGCTGAGCCCGACGCTGGCGCCCGAGGAGTCTTTGAGATAGTTGCCAAGCCCTTCATCAGGCTTGAACAGCGGTAGCGGCGACCACCCGACCGATAGCCCAGGGTTCGGGCGCAGGTTGGCCGTGGTTTCTTGGTGCTGACTTTGCTCGATGGTGGTTCGAAGGGCGTTGAGGGCTTCGTTGTACTTGAGGGCCATCTTGATGGCCTCGTCGAGGGTGATGCGGACGGTTGCCTTGTCTTCGGCGCCGTAGGCAGGTGCAATCATAAGCGCCAAGCAACCCCCGATTGTCGTGCACACGCCACAGACCATTTTCAATTGGGTTCTCATAGCGCCTTCTCCGGCTCGGGCAGCGTGTCGTGCTCGCGCGCAATCCAGACGTACAGCGTGGGCAGGAAGATCACGCTCAAGAGGAGGTCGGCGATGAGCCCACCCACAATCACGATGGCGAACGGTCGCTGCGAATCGGATCCAATGGCGTGCGACATGGCTGCCGGGATGAGGCCGAAGGTCGCGACCAGCATGGTCATCATAATCGGGCGCAGCCTTAGCAGTGCGCCCTCGACGGCGGACTCGGCAATGGAATGACCGCGCGCGCGCATCTGGTTGATGTATTCGAGCATGATGACGCCGGTCTGCACCGAGACCCCGAACAGCGCCAGAAAGCCCACGCCAGACGACACGCTGAAGTTGGTGCCCGTGAAAAGTAGCGCCAGAAGGCCGCCCGCGCGGGCCATCACGACCACACTCAGAATGAGAAGCGCCCATTTTACCGAGCGGAACATGGTGTAGAGGATCACGAAGATGATGAAGATGGTGAGCGGCACGACGAACATGAGCCGCCTGGAGGCGCGCTGGGCGTTCTCATATTCGCCGGCCCACCCGATGCGATAGCCGGGCGGCAGCTTGACCTGCCGGTCGACCTTGTCCATGGCTTCCTCGACGGTGCTGCCGAGGTCGCGCCCGCGCACGCTGAAGGTGATAGCCAGGTAGCGGGCAGCGCCTTCCCGGTAGATGTCGTAGGCGCCGTCGTGGACATCGACGGTCGTCAGATCTCCCAAAGAGATGCGCTCACCCGATGGGGACACCAATCGGACGTTGGAGATGGCTTCCTTGGTGTTGCGAAAGGGCTCCTGGTAGCGAAGCACCAGATCGAAGCGCTGCTCGCCTTGCAGAATCTGGCTGACCGCATTGCCGCCCACGGCGGTCTCGATGGCGTCCTGGATGTCCGCGACGTTGATGCCCCAGCGAGCCGCTTTCATGCGATCGATGGTGAAGTTCAGGTTCGGCTGCCCCATCAAGCGGTAGAGCTTGACGTCTTCCATGCCGGCGATGCCCTTCACGGCGGCCACGACCTCCGCGCCCTTCTCGTCGAGCACGTTGAGGTCCGGCCCGAAGATCTTGATCGCGGATTGCCCCTTGGTGCCGCTCACGGTTTCGCCGACGTTGTCTTCGATGGGTTGCGAAAAATTCCAGTTCGACCCTGGCAACTTCGAGATCTCTCGGTTCATTGCGGCGATGAGCGCCTCCTTGTCCTGATGAAAGACCGGTCGCCATTCTTCCTTGGGCTTGAGATCGCAGAAGAACTCGACGTTGCCGAAGCCGCCGGTGTCGGTGCCGTCGTCGGGCCGACCGGCCTGGGATAGCACCTGGGTTACCTCGGGAAACGAGGCGAAGATCAGACGGGCCTTGTCATTGAAGCGTTTGCCCTCGGTGAGGCTGGTGCTGGTCGCCAAAGCGCCGCGCGCCCAGATGGAGCCTTCGTCGAGATGAGGAAGAAATTCCGAGCCGATGACGCCGCTGAAAGCGAGAAAGCCCGAGAGCGCCACGCACGCGCCGCCGACCACGAGTACGACGCGGTGGTGGCTGACCGCCCACTGGAGCTGTTTGCGATACACCTTCGTGACCAAGTCCATGAGCGGGTTGTGCCACTCGCGCACACCCTTGCGGAAAAGCCAACTCGCCAGCACGGGCGCGATCAGGATGGAAAAGGTCATCGCGCCGAGCAGCGCGAACGCCACCGTCCAGGCCATGGGCTTGAACAGGCGCCCTTCGATCTGCTGTAGGGTGAAGATGGGCAAGTAGGCAGTAATAATGATGGCGATGGCGAAAAAGACCGGGCGCTGCACCTCGTGCGCGGCGCTGCGAATGGTGTCCCCCACGCTCTCGGTCTCCTTCCGCTTGCTCATACGGCGGACGATGTTCTCGACCATGACCACGGCGCCGTCCACCACCATGCCGAAATCGAGGGCGCCGAGTGAAAGCAGGTTGGCCGGGATCTTGGCCAGGTCGAGGAAAACCGATGCCACCAGCAGTGAGAATGGAATCGTGAACGCCACCGTCAGCGCTGCGCGCACGTTGCCGAGGAAGAAGAGCAAGAGAATGGTCACGAGGATCATGCCCTCGGTGAGGTTGTGCATCACCGTCCGCGTGGTGTGGCGAAGCAGATCCGCTCGGTCGATCAAGGGCACGACCTTCACACCGGGCGGCAGGACCTTCTCATTGAGCTCCTTGACCTTGTCGTGAAGAGCTTCGAGGGTGGGGCCGGCGTCGGCGCCCTTGCGCAACAGTACGATGGCATAGATGACGTCCTCGTCATCTACGATCTGGCCGTCATCGCGATGGATGGCCTTGGCGATCTGCCCGAGGCGAATCTTCTCACCCTGCGCGACTTCCGCGATGTCCTTGACCCGAAGCGGAGTCCCGGTCTGCGTCTTGAGAACCGTGTTCTCGATGTCCTGCACCGACCTCATGAGACCGATGGTGCGGACATTCATTTGCTGCATGCCCTGTTCGATAAAGCTGCCGCCGGCATTGATGTTGTTGGCCGCGAGCTGTTGCTCAACCTGGCCGATGGTCAGCCCGTACGAGATGAGCTTATTGGGATCGAGGCGGACCTGATACTCGCGGGTCGCGCCACCGAAGGTGCTCACATCGACAATGTTCGGTACCGATTTGAAGGCCTTCTCCAGCGTCCAGTCCTGCAGGGCTTTGAGCTCCAGGATGTCGACCTTCGGATTGGTACTTTTCAGTGTGTACCAATAGATCTGGCCTACTGTGCTCCAGTCTGTTCCCATGGACGGCTGCAAGCCCTCGGGTAGATTGACCTGGGTGAGCCGTTCCAGTACGTGCTGCCGGTTCCAATCGTTCTCCGAGGCATCGTCAAAGATCATGATGACGAAGGAGAGACCGAAAATGGATTCGGAGCGTAGATGCGACAAGTGGGGAATGCCCGACATCTGGATCTCGATCGGGATCGTCACCTGTTGCTCCACCTCCTCCGCCGCCCGCCCTGGCCATTGCGTAATAACTGTAACGTAGTTGTCGGCGATATCTGGGTACGCTTCGACGGGTAAGTTGTGGAACGAAACGGCTCCCCAGGCGAGAAGCAATACCGCCGCTGCCAGCACCACGAATCGGTTGGTCAGGGCGAAGTCGACGAGCTTGCGGATCATGGTACCTTTCTTGTCAAGGGCACACGGGTAGCGTTTGCGCGTATAAGCGCATCCGGCGCACAGCAGGCGCTGCGACTGGAGGGTCTCTAGGCCCGCTTCTGCCGCGGTTTACAGCTCGATTGCACGATCAAGGACCATGGCCTCTTTGACCACGGTCTGTCCCGGCACGAGGCCGGACTTGATCTCTTGCATGCCCTCAGGCAGCGTACCGCCGGCCACGACCTCGACCCGGCGGAACTGGTGGTCCTGCGTGGGCAAGTACGTCCAGTCCCGATCGTGCAGGCGCAAGACCGCAGAGGCCGGCACCGCCGTGTAGGTCACGGGACTCTGTGCTTTGAAGTTGGCGGTCACGAACATCCCCAGGCGCAACATTCCTGGATTCTTCACCTCGATACGGACCTTGGCCGTGCGCAGGCTGGGATCGAGGACCGCCCCGATGTTGCTCACCTTGCCAACCAACGGCTCACCTGGATACGCATTGAGGTGGATGGTGGCGTCATCCCCAAGGTGCACGTTCCCAAGGTCCCTCTCGTAGACATCGCACACCACCCAGACCTGAGAAATATCGGAAATGGTGAAGGCGGTCGAGCCCAGACCCTGCAGACCGGCGGCATTGGTAACCTGTTGGTCAGTGATGATGCCCGACACCGGCGCACGGAGGTCGACGACGCCATCGTCCCGCTCTGGCTTTCCGCCAAGTAGACGCAAGTGTTGTGCCTTGGACTCAACGTCGAGCTTGGCCTTGTTTTCCGCATTTTCTGCGACTTGCACATCGTTCATCGCTATTGCGCCGTGAGCGTAAAGATCCTTCGACCGCTCGAGTTGTGTATGCGTAAGCAGCTCATCGGCCATGGCCTTCCTCAGATCGGAATAGCCGTTGACCACATCGTCGCTGCGCACACTGAGCAGTACCTGCCCCTTCTTGACCACGTCGCCCAAGCGAGCATGGATGCCTACTACGCGGCCGGCCGCGAGCGAAGTCACTGGCACATTCCGTGTGGTGTCGACCATAACCGCACCCGTCACCACCAGCTCCGGCTTGGTAATGCGCGCAATGGCGGTGGCCAGCGCGAACCGCTCGGGCTGGTCCACTTTGAACACGGTAACGTCCATCGCCTTGACGACCTTGGCGGAGGGTGGCGCCTCCGCGGACAGATCACGCGCCTGTGCCTTGGCGCAACCGACTGAAGGCAAAAGGCCAAGAAGGCAGATGCCACAGAGGGCTATTTTTAGAGTGTCGTTCTTCATTGGAGACTCCACTTCATTGGGATGTTTACGCTTCCGCTCTCTCGTGCAAGACTTTCTTGTGCAAGACTTGCGCCGCCATCAATTGGCCGCCGCTGTCTCAAATCCGGACCATCATGTTGATTGTGATTCGGTCTTCGTTCTTCTGTAGGTCCGGCGCCCAACCAGTAATGGTTCCGGTTGGATTACCATCGTTGCTGTAGACTCCCGAAGGAGCACCCGCGACTGGCGGGGTTACCCCGCCGTGCCCCGCAAAGTAAGGAAAGTTGGCCCAACGATGCACATACTCGGCGCGGAAGGTGATGTTCTGACTCGGCATGTAGTCGAACGTTTCAGTAGTATCCCAGGCTTTGAATCCTAGGCCGGGCGTCTGCGGAAAGTACGGGCTCTGCGCGTAGGCCGTCGCGCCATCAATGGGCGGAGTCAGCACCAGGTAGCGTCCGGGGTTGGTCATCACGCCGCCGCCGACCGTGAGGCCGAGCAGGTCGTGATAGAACCAAAGCCGGTTGTAGAGCATCGCGCCCAGGAAGTACTGCGAGGGCGTATTCGAGTCGCCGCCCGCGCACTTGACCCCGCCTCCGTCCTCACAGCCTGCGTCGACGGTCAGCGAGAAGGCGCCCTTGGTCAGGAACGAGTTGGGCAGGTTCAAGTACTTGATGAGCAGGCTGTTGTCGGTGTGAAACCGATTGCGCGCCGAGAGGCCCATCGTGTCCTTGCCGTAGTAGCCGCTGAACACCATGGCGATTGCGCCATTCGGCCGGTAAGCGATCTGGAAGCCAAAACCCGGCATGTTGTTGAACTCGCCGTATGACTGCCAGCCGTTGATGATCCATGGCTCGATCTTAAGCTTATCGGTCGGGAACCACTGGATACGGATACCATTGAAGAACCAAGGCGTGTTGGACGACACGTACGAGGCTTGGTCGGTCCAGTTCTCGTAATTGTAGTAGCTACACAGACCAACGTAGGACAAGAAGATTCCGGCATCGAGATTGATCCCGCTATTGACGTCCCAATGGTAACCGCCATAGCCCTCGGTGATATACTTGTAGGCGTCGCGCAAGCTCCATTGGCCGAGGTCCGGGCTGGCGTCGTTACGCGGTGTCATGGTCGAGTAGAGGCCGAGCTGGGTCATCAGCCGGCCGCGGGCGCCATTGTAGTTGACATCGGTGCCAAGGCCGAGGTGCATGATTTGGAGCTCATTTGACCGTCCGGACGAGGTCGATCCGACGATCGTATGGTCCACAGGATGGGAGAATTCGTAGTTGTAGCCGACGTCGATAGTAAACATCGGATTCAGGATCTTGCCGGCCATCGGATAATCGATCTGTCGGCTCTGACCGTTCATCCAGCCGAAGTCGGCAAACACGAACGGATCCGGCGCCTTGGCCTCGGCGGCGGGCGCCGTGGTCTGGGTGGGTTGCATTGCCGTTGGCGGCTCCTGCGGCGGTGGGGGCGGGACAGGTGAAACCTGTGCCGGTGTCTCTCCCGGCGCGGCTGCTGGTGCGGCCTGCTCGGCCTCGGCCTGCGCGTCTGCTCTTCCGCTCCATGTCGCCAAAGATGACGTCGCGAGTGTAACTATCAATATCCTGAATTGCCTTGAGCTCAAAATGCCCTCCATCGACTGATTGTCACTGTTGTTGTTGATTGAATATCGCATCCTATTGATGACCAACTGTAGTCACGAGAGAGTTAAAACAACGTTAAGATGGCGCTGTTGAGGCGTCGCCAAATCAAGATTTTCACCATTGAAATTCGCGCGATACATGCAGGAAATACCGTGCAAACTCCAAGCGTCGGAGACGACAGAATTGCGATTTGCAAGGGTCGCCGCCGCGAGCCTGCTTACCCTCAACCCTCTCCGATCCGGACGCGAAGGACCGGTGGATCTCGCGTGCTGGCTATGCGCAAGGACAGCAAGTACTCGACGCATTCAACCGACGAGCAACGACGCCAGCGCGCGAAAGACCAAGCCGGACGGTTGCAGAACGTCGCGGTCGAGGCACTACCCGGCGGCTTCGATCGGGGTCGAAGCTTCGTTCACGATAGTCTTCACGTCGATCTGATGCTCTGCGATCATTCGCCGCACGGTGGGATAGGGAACCCCCAGTGCCCGCGAAATGGCGGCGCGACGGCCTCTGAATTCCCGAATCAGAAGGACGAGGTAGTCGCGCTCCAGCTCGGCGAGTGTCGGTATCTTGGGGATTCCGCGCTTGTCCGTTTTTGAGATCGATTGCTGAAGCTCGGTGCGCACGTAGATCGGCTCGGCCTCGTCGAACACGACGATGGAATCCGCACCCACCTCGTCGGACGTCGCAAGCGCCGCTGCGCGCTCGACCAAGTTGCGCAGCTCGCGAACATTCGCGGGGTAGCTATGGGCCAAGAGCTTTTTCTCAGCCGATTCCGTGAAGTGCAGCAAGGGTCTTCGTTGCCACTTGGCATAGTGGGCGAGAAATCGGCGTGCAAGCCACAAGATATCTGCGGAGCGCTCGCACAGAGGCGGCAGAACCAGCCTGCCCACGTCGAGCGAGTGGACCAGCTCTTGGCGAAGGCCGGGCTGGCGAAGCAGCTCGCTGACGCTCAAACGAGATCCCGCGATGATTCGCTGGGGACGTTCCGACTGAGTGCGGTTTGCGAGCAGCTCCGCGAGCCACGCCTGCGCCGCTGGCCGAAGATTCTCGAAATCCTCTACAAACAGTGTCCCGTCGGTCGTCCACCCGTGCATGTCTGGTGGATTGACGGTGGCTCCGCCGATCGTCCGCCAGTGTCCCATGCTCGCGACTGGGTCCGCATCGTGGATGAAGCGTGCCAACTCGGGCACGCCACTGCCGCGCTCGCCTTCGATGAGTATGGGGGCGCCCGGGGCCCGGGCGAGTCTTCGCGCCAGATCGAGAACGGGCGTCAGGGTTGGCGAGTCCAGCATCCAATAGCTGGGAATCTCGCCGGCCATTCCCTCGGCCCGTCGCTCCTGAAGAACACGCGCGATCTTAAGGGTTGACTCGGATTGGGCACAAGCCCCGCGCTCTGGAAATGGCGTTGTCACTTGCCGTCACCTCTCCGTTAGGTTCACTGGGGTTCAACGTAGCAAGCGGGTAGTTAAGAATTGGTTAAAATGGCATCCGATACAGTCGAACAGGTCGGACTGGCCGACGTGCTCAAGCGGTAACCCAAGCCAGCCTCGTTGAGGATGTACTTTGGCTGTGTCGGATCGGTTTCGAGCTTTCGGCGAAGGGCGTGCATGTACACCCGAACATAGTCGGCCTTGTTCCGGTACGCCGAGCCCCAGGTTTCCTTCAGCAAGACATCCGTCGCAACCAGCATCCCAGGGTGACGTGCCAGGGTCCCCAGCAGCCTGAATTCGGTCGGTGATAGGTGAACCCGGTCGTTTCCCCGCAAGAGAGAACGCGCGGCGAGATTGAAGGTGTAGGGTCCAAACTCGACCGTGGTTGCGGTCCCGTCGAAGACTCTCGCGTGATTGCGGAGCGTCGCACGCATGCGCGCCCGCAGCTCTGGCACCGAAAACGGCTTGGTCAGATAGTCATCCGCGCCCGCGTCGAGCGCCTTCACCTTGTCCGTGTCATCTCCGCGACCCGAGACGACGATGATGGGTGCCGCGCTGTTGGCTCGAATCACGGGAACCAGGGTCAAGCCGTCGGCATCGGGGAGCCCAAGGTCTAGCAGCACGATGTCTGGGTTTCGGGTCCTGACCTCCTCGATGGCGCGCTGGCCCGTGCCGGCATCGATGGTGTGATAGCCGTCGGCCTTCAAGGCCATGGAGAGCGTGCGATTCAGGTTGCGGTCGTCCTCGACAACCAATACGGCCGGCCCGTTGCTCATTTGACGGTCTCCCTTCTAAGAATCGCGAAGTTTCGGAAGCTCTGCGACTGTCCCAGACAGCTAATGCAAGACAGGAGCCGACTCTGCAGTGGCGATCTATCGACTTTTTGCCCTGGCGGCTGGCGCCTGCCGTCACCACTGCGCAGTTTGCAGGGTCCACGGTCCGGCATCGTGCAAATTGCCAGCAGGGACGCTATTCAGAGGTACACAGTCGATACCCGAGACCAGCCTCGTTCACCAGGTACCGAGGTCGGGTCGGGTCGGTCTCGAGCTTTCGCCGCAATGAATGCATATAGACTCGGACATACCCCTTCTTGGCCTGATGCGCTGTTCCCCAAGCTTCTTTGAGAAGCGTGGTTGCCGTGACGACCTCGTCCGGGTGTCGCGCCAAAGTTGCCAGGAGCTTGAACTCGGTCGCCGAGAGAGGAACGTGCTGGTCCTGGCGTAGAAGTCTTCGCCCGACCAGATCCAAGCGGTAGTCACCGAACGAGATAATGGTTCGAGGGAAAGAGCCCACCTGAGCGTGACTACGAAGCGCCACCCGAATACGAGCCAAGAGCTCGGGAACGGAGAAGGGCTTGGTCAGGTAATCGTTTGCCCCCGCATCGAGGGCTTTCACCTTGTCGGCGTCCTGCTCGCGCGCGGAGACCACGATGATTGGCGTGGCCGTGTGCGATCGGATGGTCGGTACCAGCGCCAGACCGTCGATGTCGGGCAAACCCAAGTCGAGGAGAATGACGTCGGGGTTTTGCGTGCGAACCTGCTGGATGGCCTGTTGACCGTTGCTAGCGTCGACGACGCGGTAGCCCTCGGCTTCCAAGCTCGCCGAGAACACGCGCAAAATCTTGCGATCGTCCTCGACGATCAAGACAGAGGTTTCGCCATTCACCGGCCCCATGCCCGCGCGCTTTCGCCTGGCATATTCTCCTCCAGCAGCGTAGGCGCTCCGTTTGTGACGGGCAGTGTGAACTGCACGGTCAGCCCGCCACCGGGTGTGGGTGTCGCCCAGATTCTGCCTCCGTGAGCATCGACAATGCCTCTTGCGAGCGTGAGCCCGAGTCCGAGGCCAGGGCCACTGTCACCGCTGCTGCGGTAGAACTTCTCGAAGATGCGCCCAAGCTCGTGGTCGCGGATGCCTCGGCCATGATCGGTCACTGAGACCAGAACGTGGTTTTCGTCGTGCAAGGAGACGTTGATTTCGATCGGCAAGTCGGTCCCTGCGTGATTGAGCGCGTTGCTGACCAAGTTCAGTAAGACCCGTTCGATGAGGACGGCATCGATCTCGACCAGCGGCAGGTCGTCTGGTAAATGCGCCCGCAGTCGCCACTTCCCCTGCCCGGTCTGTTCGCCGACATGCCGTAGTACGCCGGCTACCACCTCTTCCAGGCTTTCCCAGTCACGGCTCACGGACAGTCTTCCCGCTTGCAGACGGGTGACGTCGAGCAAGCTGTTGAGTAGCTCGCTCAGGCGTTTCGCCTCTTCGTGGATAAATCGCGACATCTCGGTGCGAGTCTTGGCCTGCAGCCGATCGCTACCGTGCTCGGCCAACATGCTCGACGCCGACGTTATTACGGTGAGCGGCGTGCGAAGCTCGTGGGAAACGGCGCTCAGAATCGCGCTGCGAGTTCGCTCGACTTCCGCTTCGATCTCGGCGGCACGCTTTTCCCCGGATAGCAGTAGCCGTTCGATGGCCATCGCCATTTGCCGGGCCATGGCTTGCAGGAGGGACGAAGGTCGGATGTCCGCGGTCGAGGCATTTCCGTGAGGCCGAATCGCCAGTACGCCGAGGCATCCACGCTCGGCAATCAGCGGGAGGTAGCAGTCTTCGCCGGCAGGGTGAGTCGGCGTGCCCGGTCCGACTGGCTCCAAGCAGTCGGCAACCCAGGCCGCGTTGGCCAGATCTTCGCTGGTCGCGGCTGCGGGGCCGTTACTGCAAAACGCATCCCAGGAACCCTTCAATCCGTTCGCGAGAAGGATGCGTGCCGATACCGCTGCGACGGCCTCTATTTGCCGCACCCCTCCGACGAGCAGGTCGGTCATCGTGTGGGCATCGGCCAGGTCCTTCGCCAATGCGTAGAGCGACTCCGTTCGGCGTTCGCTGAGGCGTGCGGCCCTTGCTTGCTTGCGCAGCCTCTCGTTGAGGGTGCTGACCAAGATCGCGACCCCGAACATCGAAAACTCGGTCACCAAATCCCGACCGTTGTCGATGTTGAAGCTGCCGTACGGGGGAAGGAAGAAATAATCAAAGCAAAGTGCGCTGGTAATCGCCGCCAGGACCGCCGACCCATAGCCAAATACCATCGACACAAGAGCGATAACGAAGAGATAACCAATCGCGGTATTGGTGAGATCCCCTCGGCCTCCGAGCCGGAGGCCAAGCAGCGTCGCCAGGCTGGCTGTCGCGACTCCGAGAAGACAGTGGACCGAAGCTTTACGCCAGCTCCAAGCTGCTCTCACGAATCTCATCCAACCTCGGCTTGTCATTGCGTCACTGATTCCAATCTCGGCGCTGCATGACTCCGAAAAGACGGCGGCGGGGGCGCAGTTGCTTGCGTCCCCGACACCGATGGTATTCGCAAGGCCTCATTGACTTGTCGAGGCTTGCGCAAGGGCCGTCTTCTGGCCTCCGGGCGTGGAGGTGAGTGCATAGGACCTTTGCAGAATGTCCTGCACCGCCTCAGCGCTGGCCCCCCTGACGGATAGCTCGTATCCTGCGAAGATCTCCGATGCGGTCACGGTCGTGCCGGCAAGGATGAACGGATCCATTGTCGCATCACTACCAGGCACGCGTCCCGATGCCGCCAAAGCGACGTGGCAGCTGTTCACGCGCTCGAGCCATGGCACGGAAATCTCCGGTGTTGCTCTCAGCCTGATGACGACTCCCTCTGTCCGGCTGTACTTCGCCTTGCCTAGCGACCGGAATTCGTTGAGCGGCACAACACTGACGATATTGGCGCGAAAGGCGAGCAGTCCCATCTCGCGCTCCTTGGCGGGTACGCCGGTACAGATCTCGGGCGCGCTGGCAGCGCTCTGCTTTCCGTTGGCTCCTGCGGGCATTGTCTCGCCGTAGGCTGCGCCACCGATGGCGCATGTCGTGGCGACACCAACGATTCCAATCAAGGTCCTTACTGTATTGGTCATTTGAAACCTCCAAGTTCCAACCTCTTCCGAGGCTGCAGATAAGATTCGTCTGTCCGATTAAAAGGACGTTAAAAGCGTGCGGGGAGCGTGGGCGGTCTTCGAACCGGCCCCTGCCCGTAGCGAGGCGTCTGCCGGCAGGTGCTTCGCCGTGAAGATCTTCTTGGCGAGGTATTCGTTCGCGGTCAGGGCGATGCGGAAGCGCCGCCATGACTCGTCTCTGCCGGTGCGCGCCATCTGGCTCTGGGTGAATCTGGTCCGCGCGTCAAGAATCATGTGCTCGCGCCCCTTGCGGTGCTAGACTGGCGCTCCGAATCAAAGAATCCACCCAGAAGCAAGCCACTGGGGCATTTGCCCCGAGGACCACCTGCGATGCCAGTAAACGCCAGCAACATCACGATCCTCGGACCGAAAAGCGACAGCAGCTCAGACGTCGAAGCGAAGACCGACTTACTCCTCGAAACTTTTCAGGGTCGCGAGGCCCTGGGGGTTCCCTATCGCTACGATCTGACCATCCTGTCCAAGAATTCCGCCATTTCGGTCGCCGATCTCCTGGGCAAGCCGCTCACGGTTCGCTTCGACCGCGGCGCGGGTCTCGATCTGCAACCCCAGTACCGGTACTTCAACGGCATCGTCACCTACTTTGCCAAGGTGGGGCCGACCTTGAAACACACTCGGTATGCCGTGGTCTTGACGCCCACCCTCGCCCGGCTTGCCTACGCGCAAAACTGCCGGATCTTCAACGACGCCAGCAATGCTGGGCTCGACCCCGAAAGCGGCCCGCCTGCCCAGGACACCATGACCATCGTCAACAAGGTCCTCAAGCAGCGCGAAGTCACCTTGATCAAGGATCTCTCGGTGGCGAATGCCAACGTGGACGTCGATCGGCGCTACTGCGTGCAGTACCGAGAGACGGACCTCAACTTCGTTCAGCGCTTGCTGGAAGACGAAGGCATCTACTACTTCTTCACCCACGAGGCCGACAAGCACACCTTGGTGTTCGCCAATCTGATGACCAACCACGACTTGGTCCCAGGGTACGATTCGGTCCTATGCCGGGTCAATCGGGACAACCGAAATACCGCCAGCGAGCACTTCTGGGGGCTGCGCGTGTCCGGGGCGCTTTACCCCAGCAAGTACAGCGTTCTGCGAGGCTACGACTACACCGCGAATCGAGCCAAGGAAACGCAGATCGAATGGGAGGTCAGCGGCGAGACGCAGCCCGGGATCAAGTTCGAGGTGTACGACTATCCCGGAGGTCTAAGCGAGGAGCTGCAGGCACGGCAAGACGCCATGGTCAGGATGCTATCCGACCAAGTCGCCAACACCGTGATCGAGGTGGACGGCAACACGCTCGGCCTCGGCGTCGGAGACCTTGTGCAGCTAGGCAGAGCCACCGACGAGCACTACAATCCCTTCTGGAACGACGCCGACCTGGACAAGAAATACCTCATCACCGAGGCTAGCTATTCCGTCTCGATCAATGAGCACGAGAGCGGTGACACCGTGGTGGACGGCGATCCGTTCACTGCGCACTACACGCTGCTCGACGCCGAGCTGCAATTCCGCCAGAGACGAACCGCGTTCAAACCCAGGATCGAGGGGCCGCAGACCGCGGTCGTGGTCGGTGGAGGCGAAGAGCCCGACGACGAGAATGAGGACCAGCAGGACGGCCAGGGCACCCCCAACACACCAAAGAAAAGCCCGGGGCCAGAGCCCAAGGACAAGGACGATATCTACACCGACAAGCTCGGGCGCGTGAAAGTGAAGTTCGATTGGGACAGGTCGCACCGTCGCCACCAGAAGGCTTCATGCTGGGTGCGTGTGGCGCAGATATGGGCGGGCCAGAATTGGGGTGCGATCCACATCCCGCGCGTCGGCCAGGAAGTCATCGTCGAGTTCCTCGACGGCGATCCCGACCGCCCCATCATCACCGGCCGGGTCTACAACACCGACAACCCGCCGCCGTACACGCTGCCCGACAACCGCACGCAGAGCGGAATCAAGAGCCGCAGCGCCAACGCTGGCACCCCCAGCAACTTCAACGAGATCCGTTTTGAGGACCTCAAGGGCAAGGAAGAGCTGCACGTCCAGGCCGAGAGGGATATGTCGACGCTGGTGAAGCGTAGCCAAACCCTCCACGTCGGCGGCGACCAGAGGATTACCATTCACGGCAACCAAACCATCACCGTCGAGGGTTCGGACGAGAAGACGGGAAAGAAGCTCCCAGTGCAGAGCGTGACGAAAGTCACGGGCAAGCACACCTTTGACGCCACCGAGACGATCGAGATAACGGCGCCAACCTCCATCACCTTGCGGTGCAAGAACAGCACCATCGTGATGACCCCGGACGCGATCACCCTAACCTCTGGAGGAACCGCGAAGGTCGAGCTAACCGAGGACATAGAGGCGCTCGCCAAGGGTGGGGCCTTCATGACCCTCGACGAGACCGTCTGCCTCAACTCGAACGACAACAGTATCCTTGTGCTCGACGCGGGAGCCAGTATGGCGTCAAAGGACCAAAGCCACGTCACCCTGAATGCCGACGCGATGATGGAGGGCAAGGGCAAAGCGACGGTGCAAGGGGCATCGGAGGCGACGGTGGTCGCCGGAGGCACTGTCAAGACGAGCCCGTCCGGGGTCGACGTGACCGGGACGATGGTCAAGATCAACTAGTAGCCGCGGCGAGCTTGAAGACCCATGGCGAACGAGGAAGATAAGCCGGGAGAAGGCCAGCCAGGGGAAGGCCAGCTACCCAAGAAGGAAGGCGAGGGAGGCAAGGAGTCGGAAGGTGGCTGGCAGGTCCCGAAGGCGGGCGCCACCGATTCGAAGAAGTGGGAAACCAAGAAGAAAGAGTTGTGGGCCGTAGGAGACGACAAACCGAAGCCCGGCGAGCCTGAGAAAAAGCCCGGCTTTGCAAAGAAGGCCTCGGTTGGACCTTTCTACGAGAAGAAGGCAGAAGGCGCAGTTTCGCGAAAGTTTGGAGACGACAAGACATTCATTCAGTTCGTGAGGGGCGAGGTGAAGGTCGAGGCTCTCAAAGCCTCCTACGATCTCGACAAGAAGAGCGCAGAGTTGACGGTGGTCGACGCCGAGGCCGAAGGATCCCTGGTCCACGGCCAAGTTGATTTCATCGACAAGATCAAACATCTGATCTTCGGGCCCCCTCCCCCGGCGCCACCTCCTGCCCCCACCGCCCCCATGGCAGCCCGCATCTCCGATCTTACGATGCACCTGGGGCCGTTGGCGCCTGGGCCAGGTAGCTCGAATGTCTTCATCGGAGGTGTGCCCGCCTGGCGGGCCGGTCTGGACATGCACCTCTGCCCTGCGCCCGGTGCCACACCACACGGAGGCGGTCCGACCCTTCCAGGGGAACCGACGGTTCTGATCAACGGCTCGCCAGCGGCACGAGCCACGGACTACGTGGTCGAACCTGCGGGAGGCCCGGACGTTATTGCCATCGGCTGTCCCACGGTGATGATAGGAAAAGCAACACCACCTCCGCCCGGGGCGAAGACGGAAGGAGATAAGTCAGATCCGTGGGTCATCTTCGAATCGGTCGGTTCGGCTGACGTTGGTAAGGGGAAGGCAGGCGCGGAGCTTGGCGTCGAGGCTGACCTGAGCAAGATGAAGGGGAAGGCCCAAGCGAAAGGCGAGATTGAGGTTGCGGTCCTGAAGGGAGAGTTGCCTCTCAAAGTCCGCATCCGGATTCCCTTCACCTCCTACTATGTCGGTCTCGGCGTCAAGGGCGAAGGCGCCCTACTCACCCTCGGCGCTGAAGCCCATGCTGGTGTGAAGATCAACGACGGCAAGACTCTCTTTGAGGCGACCGCCGGTGCGAAGGTCGACGCTGGCCTCGCGGGTCTCGGCCTCGGCTTTGGCGTGGATATCTCAAAGAAATGAAAGAGACACAGCACTGATGGCCACTGCAAATCAATTGCCTCCTGATGTTCCGTTTACTGCACCGCGTGTACTGCAAACACTGGAGCAGACCCACATCAAGCTCAAGATGAGCGCTGGGGGCCCTCCAACCTATGTCTATAGCCTCGCCGTTCCTCGAACCTGGGCTTATTCCAAGCAATTCGGCCCGGTCGCGAGTGGGCCCTTCGCCACCCGGGGTATCGGGTTCATGACTGGCTCGGTCCAGCCAGGCGCACCGGTCATCGCGGTCACTGTCACGCCAATGCCATACGAAATCCCCATCGACGCTTGGATCAGGCAGAGCCTGACCGTCGAGGGATGGAATCTGGTTTCGGCAAAGTGGTTTGCAGGGGCTCGGCTGTTCTACGACGTGGTCGCCACACGCGTTGTCAACAACGTTCCGGAGGTTCGGCGCACCAGCGTCCGCCTTGATGCCCACAATATCTTTGCCGTGAATTGTCTGTGCGCACGGAAGTATTGGGATGAGGCCAAGGAGATTTTTTGGGTGGCGCACGATACGTTCCAGGTGGAAAACGGTACCGGGACCACCCAGATGGAGCCATGGATGGTCGCCAAGGCGGAGAATCCCGATTTTCAATTGGCCTACCCAAGAAGTTGGTCGGTCGAGTCGCAGACCTCGGCCTCCGACGGAATCTCGGCTGTCCACCTCCGACTCATCGACGCCTACGGCAAGACCCTGCTCGCCTATGTGCAAGCAAAGGTCGAGAGGCTTGCCGATAACCAGCCGCCACCGGCGCTCGACGCTATGGTCGCAGAAGCCTCGGCGAAGCTGCAGAAGACAGGCTTTGCGCCAACCCAAGCGCCCCGCCCGTTCACCGTCGATGACGATCCTCGATCTCTCGCGGTACCGGGTTGGCGGGGCGGTTTCGTCGGGAAGGGCCGTCTGGCCAAGGCTGAGGTCACGAGTCGGATGGGCTTCATCGCACGACCCGGATACAGCATCACGCTGTTGATGCTCAGCCCATTGTTCGAGAATGACGCCCTGACGGTTCTGCGGGCGCAACGTGTTTTCGAGATCGCACACGACACGATTGAGATCGCTTGATGGCAGTGGGTATTGGACCTCGGAGGGACAACGATGTCCCATAGCTCAGTCTGGTTTCACTGGCTCGGCATCGATTGGACAGCGACCGTGTGCCTTGCGGTTGCGGGAGCAGTTCTCATGCTGCTGGGTGTGTGCCTCTTTGTAGTCCTCTTCAAGCACGTGAAGGGCAAGATCGAACGCATGAGCGAGCAGGAGACCCGGGACATGTTCGATTACGGTGCCACGACGGAGCCCTACGTTCGCCGCGATATGCAGTCAGTGGGGCCGATTATCGGCGTCAAGGCTGTGCTGACCGCCAACATCGACACGCTTCGAAGGGCCGCTCGCAGGGGCGACTGGCTGACGTTCTGGCTTTGGCCCAGCATAATGTCTTGCTGGTGTATCGGTATGGGCCTACTTATCATGGCCATTCTACCTCGCGAGCCCATCCTCATCGTCGTGACTTGGCTGATCCCCGCCTTCATTGTGTCTGTCGCTTGGTTCATGGCTTGGGCCGCCATCTACACGAACATTGACTTGAACGCCGATGCAGAGCCGGCGCAAACCGATGACCCAGCTCAATCGCCGAAGGCCTGACCTATTCTGCAACCCGGCAGGCCTGCAATGTCTGCGATAAACCTCGGCCCCGGCGGACACGATCTTGCCACGCGCAGCGCCCGGAGCTTGGGGCCACGCCTGTCCCGTGTCGCAATCTATTTCAGCATCACATTCGGCTTGTTTCTTTTGCCCTTCGCCCTGGTGGGTCTGGACTTCGCTGTCGGGCCCGCGCCGTACACCGTCCACCCCGAGCTCCTCCCACGCGGAGGCTCGTCGGTGCAGCGCTTCGACGACGGTTCGACAGTAACCGTGCTGGTTCGTTCGTCGAGCGCGGCGGCGAAGGCGGCCATCGAAGGCATCTGGCGCGCGCCCCCCACCCGGTCACTCAGTGAGACAAACGCCAAGGTTTCGATAACCCGCTTCTTCAACTCCGCAAGCGGCAGGGCCGTGGCCTGGCTGCGTATCGACCGCGTCGCAATCGGTGTGGAGGCGGCGGATCGTGAAGCGGTCGATCGCCGGCTGGCACACCTTGCGGTTGTGACCAAGAACCCACACATCGACCCGCTGTTCGAATTGTTCGACCGGCACCTTGGAAGCGTTGCGATCGGCATCGGTATCTACATGCTGGCCATCGCCTTCTTCATGCTCCGAGGTGCGTCGTGGGCCGGACGCATTGAACCTGATCCGGACGCGGTCCCGGTATCCGCCGACGAGCTACAGTCACGACTCCTGCAAGTCAACCAGCTCGACCTGCCCTGGCGCCTTGAGGAGATCCGCCCGGGCGTCTTCCAAGCCGAGTGGGTGTACGCCGATGCGCGCTGGCTGCAGCTACAGGGGGCCGGACGGATCCGTTTTTCACAGCGGCTGACGCTGCGGCTTGACCCGGACCGGACGCGAGTCTCGGTGATCGAGTCATCCCGCTCCCTATCTTGGCGAGCCGGGCTCACAGGCTTCTTCGCCAACCTTTCGTACTGGCGTGGAATCACTTTCTTTGCGTACGAAAGCGACGCGGCAGTGGGGCTCGGATTCCGCGACGGCAAGTGGCAACTGGCCGAGGCGTACCGCTACCGCTTCTCCGCGACCGAGATGCGAAACCCGTTGGTCGAAGCCGTGGTCGACGGAGGCTGGACCTACGCACCGTCGCTCACGCTGGTTCGTTGGTTGGGCGGGTAGGCTCGACCTTAGGCTCGACCTACTCCACCGCCTTGAGCATCGTGAAATTCACCCCCACCGTCTTCCACCCACCCTGGCCATAGACGTAGGACGCATCCACCGTCAGCACCAGGCCGTGGACGTCGGGGTATCGGCCCTTCACCGTCAGCTCGCCTTCCTGGGAGAGGGTGGGCTCGGAGGTCAACGCCAGCTCACCCACCATGAGCGGAGTTAGCTCGGCCTTCTGCTCGTGCGCCGTCTGGAAGGCCTGCCGCAGCTTCTCGTTGGTGAACTGGCTCTGAAATATCTGCGAGGATTGCGCCAGGTAGGCGGCGTAGTTACCGGTGCGGATGCCCTGATCCAGGCGCCGTAGATCGGCCGCCACCAGCGCGCGCAGTCGATTGAGAGGCGGAACCGTGGTCGCGCGAGGATCCCGGCCGAGCTTGTCGGTCTTGAACAGCTCCTGTCCGTCCACGGTCACCGTCCAGAATCCGTCATCGCTTTGCTTGGGCGGCTGGGCCACGTCGAAGGTGGTCTTCAGGAACCAGGCGCCCGCGACAATCTTGCGCTGGCCGATCTCCTGGATAGGTGCCGAGAGCGACTTGTCGCTGCCTCCCGAGCTTCGGTGCCATACCAGCCGGCCGTCGGCGGTGACAAGAAGGCTGGCCTGCTCGTTCTTCCATAACCCAACCCATCCCTTCTGATCCTCGGGGAGCGGTTTGGAACAAGCAACGGCCAGGGCCGGGACCAGCAATATCAAGCAACCGCGCATTCGATTCCCCTTTCGGTGCGTAAGCGTCGCCGCGTCAACGCGGTCACAGTGTACCGAGCGAAGGCTGCAGTGACAATGACGTGTGGACCTGACGTGCACGTCAGGACGTGCGTGACCGCGCTTTTTGTGGTGCTAGACTGGCGCCTTGTATCAAAGGATCCACTCCCGAAGTACCCACTGGGGCCTTCGCCCCGAGGACTACCTGCGATGCCAGCCAATGCCAGCAACATCACCATCCTCGGACCGAAGAGCGGCAGCAGCTCAGACCTCGAGCCTAAGACCGACCTGCTCCTCGAAACCTTTCAGGGTCGCGAGGCGCTGGGAGCTCCCTATCGGTACGACCTGACCATTCTGTCCGAAAACGCCGCGATTCCGGTCGGCGATCTCTTGGGCAAGCCGCTCACAGTGCGCATCGACCGCGGCGCCGACGTCGATCCACAGCACCAGTACCGGTACTTCAACGGCATCGTCGCCTACTTTGCCAAGGTGGGCCCGACCTTGCGCCACACCCGGTACGCCGTGGTCTTGGTCCCCACCCTCGCCCGACTGGCGTACGCGCAGAACTGCCGGATCTTCAACGACGCGAGCAATGCCGGGCTTGACCCCGAAAGCGGCCCGCCTTCCCAGGACACCCTCACCATCGTCAAGAAGGTCCTCAAGCAACGCGAAGTCACCTTGATCAAGGACATCACGGCGGACTCCAACGTGGACGTTGATCGGCGGTACTGCGTGCAGTATCGAGAGACGGACCTCAACTTCGTGCAGCGCCTCCTGGAGGACGAAGGCATCTACTACTTCTTCACCCACGAAGCCGACAAACACACCTTGGTGCTCGCCAATCTTATGGCCAACCACGACACGGTTCCGGGCTACGATTCGGTCTTGTGCCGGGTCAACCGGGACGACCGAAACACCGTCAGTGAGCACTTCTGGGGGCTGCGCGCTTCCGGTGCGCTGTACCCTTCCAAGTTCAGCGTTCTGCGGGGTTACGACTACACCACGAATCGAGCCAAGCAAGCGCAGATCGAATGGCAGGTCAGCGGCGAGGAGCAGCCGGGATCGAAATTCGAAGCGTATGACTATCCCGGGGGTCTGACCGAGGAAGAGCAGGCATCGCAAGATGCCATGGTTCGGATGCAAACCGAGCAAGCCGCCAACACGGTGATCGAGGTGGAGGGCAATACGCTGGGTCTTGGCGTCGGTGACCTTGTGAAGCTGACCAGAGCCACTGACGAGCACTACAATCCGTTCTGGAGCGACGCCGACCTGGACAAGAAATACCTTATCACCCAGGCGACGTACTCCATCTCCATCAACGAGCACGAAAGCGGCGACACCGTAGGGGCCGGCGATGCCTTCACCGCGCGGTACAACCTGCTCGATTCCGAGCTGCAATTCCGCCCGCGGCGAACGGCCTTCAAGCCGAGAATCGAAGGGCCGCAGACCGCGGTCGTGGTCGGGGAAGGTGACGAGGACGACGACGACGGCGAGGGCGATCAGCAGGAGGGCGGAAGCGGGAGCGCAAAGCCACCCAGTAAGGACAAGGACGAGATCTACACTGACAAGCTCGGGCGCGTGAAGGTGAAGCTCGACTGGGACAGGTCGCACCGCCGCCACCAGAAGGCCTCCTGCTGGGTGCGCGTAGCACAAGTCTGGGCGGGCCAGCAGTGGGGAGCGATCCACATCCCGCGCGTCGGGCAAGAGGTCATCGTCGAGTTCCTCGACGGCGATCCCGACCGACCTATCATCACCGGCCGGGTCTACAACACCGACAACATGCCGCCCTACACGCTGCCCAAGAACAAGACCCAAAGCGGAATCAAGAGCCGCAGCAGCATGGGTGGCACCGACCAGAACTTCAACGAGATCCGGTTCGAGGACTTGAAGGGCAAGGAAGAGCTGCACATCCAGGCCGAAAAGGACATGTCGACGACGGTCAAGCACAACCAGTCGACGTCGGTGGGCGCCGACCGCAGCGTCAGCGTGGGTGGCAATCACTCGGTCAGCGTGACGGGAACCCAGAGCACCACCGTCACCAAGAAAGAAACCCAGACCTACAAGGCCGAGCGCGAGATGAAGGTGACCGGCACCAATCTCGACGAGATCACCGGCGCGCACACCGGTAAGTACCACGCCGGCCGCACCGAAACCGTCGAGAAAGGCGACACGCTGGAGGTGGTGGGGTCGGACAAGACCGTCACGGTTCACGGCGAGTACAACACCACCGCGGACACCCAGTTCAAGGTGACCCAAGGGGGCAACACCCTCTTTATGAAAGGTAAAGACATCGTGGTGAACAACGGTGGCTGCGAGGTCAACCTGTCGGGCAGCTCCGCCACCGTCACCGCCAATTCCGAGGTGGCCATCAAGTGCGGCTCGGCTTCGATCTCGATGAAGAGCGACGGCACCATCGAGATCACGGGTGTGAAGGTCAAGATAGGCAATGCCAACAACAACGCCGCCTTCGAGCCGTCCGGAACAACCGTCAACGGCGTGAAGGTCACCTCGGCATCGGTGGGCATGCACGAGATCAGCGGGGCGCTCATCAAAATCGGCTAGCCATGCGCAAGCTCTTCGCGGACATGCGCCTCCGCCTGGAGGCATTCTTGGCGCAGCGCCGGGCGCTCTTGCTGGTGGTGCGCGCCGGGCCGGCCGAGCTCCTGCCGCTGGTTTCCACCCTAGACGGCATCGAGCAAGAGTCAGCGGACGCCTTCTGGCTGTTCCAAGAGCCCTTCGAAAGCGCAAGCAAATACGCCCAGGCCGTGGTCGAGTCCTTCCGCGTGCGCTACGTCGTACTGGTGCCCGAGCTGCGCAAGGCCCGCTCCGAGGTTCCCGGCGAGCTGCCGGCAGAGATCAGCAACCCGAGGCTGCCCCCCGTGGATCGCCTTCGGGCTTTGCTGGTGTTCGCGCGATCTCTTATCGACGATCTGGAAGTCACTCATCTGGTGGCGGGCTTTCTGCCCAGCAAGATCAGCGACCCGCAAGACTTCGCGCAACTGATTCTCGCGCTGGCCGCGCACGAAATGCCGCAACCCTGGTGTCACCACATGCGCATCCTCGTGCGCGAGGAAGCCCAGCCGGCGCCGCTCTATGCCGCCGCCGCCCAGGCCAAGCGGGCCATCGAGGTCTACGCCCCGGATATGGGACCAAACGCGGTGCAGGCCTCGCTGGAAGACGAAATGAACGACGCCGCTCTGCCCTTACCGCAGCGGATGCAGGCGGTGCTGCTGCTGGCCGGTATGGATCTGGCGTATCGCCGCTTCCCCGAGGCGTCGAAGAAATACGCCTTGCTCGCTCGCTACCACGGGGCACTCGGACCCAAGCCCCTGCATGCCTTAAGCCTCAACGGCCTCGGCGAGGTGTTCGATCGGATGGGGAACAAGCCAGAGGCGAAGCGCCACTACGAGCTGGCCCTGGTGCCCGCGGTGCAGGCCCAGGATCCCGCGTCGCTCATCAACGTCACCGGCAACCTGGCCAACTTGCATCGCCTGGCCGGCGACTTCGTGTCGGCCTTCGGTTACTACGAGGGACTTTCCATGCTGGCCAAGGTGGTCGGCAACGACGAGCTGCAGTTGCGCTGCCTGGAACAGATGGGGTTTTGCAAGCACAAGCTCGGTGACACCAAGGCGGCCTGGGAAAGCTGGAACGCCGGCGTGGCCCTGGCCCGCGATGCCCAGTCGAAGGAGCACCTGCTCGACTGCCTCGAACGCATCCACGGCCTTTACAAAGAAGCGAACCTGACGGCGCGCCGCCGTGAGATTGAACCCGAAATCGCCTGGCTGCGACAGCAAGGCATAAGGCCCTATCCCGCATGAGTGGCTACGTCGACTCTGGACTCACGGCTCTCGGCCAGACGGTGGAATCGACCATCAAGTCGACCACCGATTCGGTCAGCGCTGCCGCCGATGTGGTAACCCATCCGCAAGAGATCCTGAAGGATCCGATTGGAGCGGTGAAAAAAGTATCGGGCGCCATCGACGCCGTGAAGGGCCTGCCCGAGAAGATGTACACCAACCTGGTCGAGACCGGCGTCGCGGTGGCCACCAACGCCATTGCGGCCATCTTGCCGTCGTTCCCGGCCGCGCAGTTGGGTTCGCTCTACGTCGGCGCGCCCCACGCACACGCCCATCCGCCGAGCTTGATTCCCCCCGCGCCGCCCGTGCCCCTGCCCAGCATGGGCGCCATCACCCTGGGAACCTGCGTGCGGGTTCTGGTGGGCGGCATGCCCGCAGCGCGCGTGGGCGATTTGGGCATGGCGCCTACCTGCGGTGGCCTTGCGCCGTATTTTACGGTGTTCTTGGGATCGTCGAAGGTCTTCATCGGCGGTGCCCGAGCCGCGCGCATGACCGACATGTGCACGGTGTGCTCGCCGGGCAAGCCGCGCAGCCCGATGGGCGCGCTGGCGCTGCTCAGCGCCGGCATCGATCTGGTCGAGGGGCTCGAGGGCGCGGCCGACACCGCCGCGAGCCAGACGGAAGGCGCCGCGGCCATGGCAGCGGCCCAGGTGCTGGCAGCGTCCATGACCGCGGCGCAAACCGTGGCCGACGCCATCGCCGCCGCGCTCAGTGCCATGATGGGCTCGGACCCGGCGATTCCGCCCAAGCTGCCCGGCTTCGTGATGATGGGCGCGCCCACCGTGCTGGTCGCCGGCGTGCCCGTGCCCGCCACCGACGCCATCGCGAAGTGGCTGAAGAACAAGCTGAAGGGGCTGGCGAAAAAGTTGAGCGGCAAGGGCGGTGGCGGCAACAAGAAGGGAGTCGGCGGGGACTGTGGGTGTCCGCCCCCCCCTCCGGCCCCGGCGGGAGAGTCGTGATGACCACCAAGTGTTGCGGCAGCCTGCCATGGAAGGACAGCCTCCACCTGGTGGGCGATCCCGTGGACGTCGTGACCGGTGCGCAGACGTCGGTCGTGACGGATTTCCAGCTTCAGGGAGCGCATATCTTCCTTGCCGGCGCTCGCTACTACGATAGCAATCGCAACCAGATCGATCGTGGCGTCGGGCATGGGTTCTGGTTCTCGCTCGACTTCGAGCTCCGCTTCGACCTGGACGGCCTGACCTTCGCCGGCCCCGAGGCCGACAACATCCAGTTCCCGTTCCCTGCCGCCGACCGCGACTGCTGCATGCGCAGTGGGCACGAGCTGGAACGGGTCAGCTCCACCACCTTCCGAATCCATCCCCCGGGCGATGCCCCGAGCCTGGAGTTCCGCTTCGACCGGGAGCCGGTCGCCCGACCGACCAGGATCTTCTATGAGGAGGACGACCCGCGCCCGCCCCTACGCTTGCAGTACGACAAGGGGCTGCTGGCCGCAATCCAAGTCGACGTGAGCAAGCGCGTGGTGTTCGAGTACGCCGGCACGCACCTCGCTGGCGCTGTGCTGCTGGAGGCCGGCTCGACCAACAAGCACCGTCTTGTTCGCTACGGTTACGACCGCGAGGGACGCCTGATCGAGATCGAGAACGCCTACGGCGGCGTCCTTCGCTATGTCTACGACGACAGCAACCGTGTCATTCAAACCATCGACCGACGCGGCTACAGCTTCTTCTTCGAATACGACAAGGACGGGCGTTGCATCCACACCTGGGGCGAGGACGGCGTAGAGGAATTTCGCCTCGAATTCAAGGTGGAAGAGCACCTGACTGTGGTCACCCGCGGCGATGGCGCGGTCACCAGCTACTACTACGACGACCAGAAAGAGCTGGTCCAGATCATCGATCCATGCGGCGGGGTGACTGCCTATCTGAAGGACGAGGACGGGCGGGTTGTGAAGGAGGTGGATCCCAACGGCAACGAGAGCGAGATCCTCTACGACGAAGGCGACCTGCCCTACGCCAAGCTGGACCCGTTCGGCTACCCGGAGCTGCTAGAAGAACAAGAGAATCCTCCCCCGCACCCGCTGTCGCACGAGCTGCCGGATACCCCGGTGGAATGGGAGCACGGCGAATGGCCTGGTCCCATCGAGGTTGTTCCCGCGGACGTGCCCCTGGAACGTTGGTTGCCCCATTGGGTGGTCGACCTGTGGGGACCCAACCCGAGCGCCGCGCTGCCCGATCCCACCAAGGTCAGGGACGTCCAGGGGCTACTACTTCGCGAGGAACGCAAAGACGGCAAGAGCCGGCGTTGGGGCTACGACCAGAACGGCTTCGAGCGCTGGTACACCGACTTCGACGGCCGCACCACGCGCTACGAAAACGGGTCTTGGAACTTCCTACTGCGCGAGATCGACGGCCAAGGCAGCGTTACCGAATACGCATACACCAAGAGCGAAGAGGTCTCGGCCATCGTCGATCCGGGCGGCACCCGCAGCGAGTACAGCTACGACCTCAAGGACCGCCTGGTCGAAGTACGTCGCCACGGCAAGGTGCGTGAGAGATACGTCTATGACGCCGCCGATAACCTTACCGAAAAGCGCGACGGCCAGGGGCGCTTGCTGCTCAAGCTGGCCATCACCAAGGGCAATGAGATCGCACAGCGCCTCTTGGGCTCTGGCGATGTGGAGGACTTCAAATACCTACCCAACGGCCGGCTGGCCCAGGCCAAGAATCAGGCTGGCACCGTCACCTTTGCCTACGATGACCAGGGCCAGCGCACGGCGGACGAACGCGATGGCAAAGGCGCGCGCCACCGCTTCGAGGCGGATCGCCTTGCCGAAACCAGCGTCCTCGGGAGATTCGTCACCAGGTACATCCAGACCGACGACACCACGACCGTGGTACTGGACCCGGGAGGTCAGACCCAGCGCCTGCACCTGCGCGGGCCGGGCCTGGTCGAACGGGCTTGCTCCAACGACGTCGAAGAGCTGAGCCACTACGACCCCAGCGGACGTTGTCTGCTCAAGGCCGCAGAAGGCCCCGGCCTAAGGAAGACTGGTGGGTGGGCTCGGCGTTTCGCGTACTCGGGTGAAGGCGATCTGGTCCAACGCGATGACAGCCTCCGCGGAACCACGATCTTCGAGCACGACGAAGTACACCGGCTGTCGAAGGTGCGCTTGTGGGACGGCACGGCCCATGAATACGCCTACGACCGGGCGGGCAACTTGCTCAAGGCCCCAGGTCTCTCCGCACGCATGCAGACAGGCAACCGTCTGCTGGAGGCCAACGACGACCAGTTCAGCTACGACGAGCGTGACAACCTCTCGCAACGCCGAGGTCGCGCGGGCACCACCAAGTACACCTACGATTCGCGCGACCTACTAAACGCGATCGATGGGCCGGGCATCAGCTACCGGGCGGTTCACGACGGTCTGGGTCGTCGGACCCGGAAGACCATCAGCGGCCAGACCTGGCAGTACTACTGGGATACCGATCGCCTGGCCGCAGAGATCTTCCCCGACGGCCGGCTGCGCGTGTACGTTTACCCGGACGCCGCGGCCCTGGTACCAATCCTGTTCCTGGAGTATGAGAGCGTTGATGCCGACCCGGCCACCGGCAAGCGCTATCACATCCATACCGACCACCTCGGCTGTCCCGAGCTGGTGCTGGACGACGCCGGCCGTGCTGTCTGGCGCGCGCGTATAGACCCGTACGGCACGGCCCAGATCGACGTGGGCGCAGATTTCCACCAGCCACTACGCTGGCCAGGGCACTACTACGACTCCGAAACGGGCCTACACGACAACCGCTTCCGAACCTACAGCCCCGAGCTCGGCCGCTATCTGCAATCCGATCCCGCAGGCACCGAGGGCAGTCTCAACCTATACGCCTATACCGAGAATCCACTGCGGGCGGTGGATCTGGATGGCCTGAAGGCGTGTCCGCGAGCGAAGGCCGCGAAGAAGGCGGCAAAGAAGGCCAAGAAGGACGCCAAGGGCAAGAACAAGGAGGACGCAAAGAAGGGTGGGAAGGGGAAAAAGCGTGGGCCGAAGACGGATCCCAAGGCACCCCACAACGCCAAGATTCGCGCAGAGGCGAACAAGCTCCAGAGAAAGGGAAACACCATTCTCGCTGGCGGCGGGCGTGCGAAGGAAAAGCTCATCCCCACGCCTGGCGGACAGAAGGATGGCCGCCGACCGGACATCCTGTACCGGACAAAGAAAGGCGAGCTCCGTGGGCGAAACGTTGGTAAGGTTGACGCCAGTGGGCAGCCAGTAACACGCGAACGGACTGCTTTGGCGGACCTGAATGGTCCGGGTGGACTCCCAACGGACTTCGTTGCTTACAACAACTAAGAATCAGGTGCTCGAAAAGAAATGTCCGACATCTCAATTCAATTTCACGCTACTCCCGACGAGCTCCTTTTGCTGGTGCAGGACTTCGTCCAGGACGCTCGGATCTTTGTCTCTGCCATCAAGTACGAGCCGTTCAAAGTCATCCCCGTGGAGAACCAGGCTCTTGTATTGGTGCTACATCAAACCGATGTGGAGCGTCTTGCGTTCACAATCAAGCGGCCGGTGCTGCGGGGCAATGGCATGATGGGCTTCTTGGATCGAAACCCGAGCGCACTCCTGCTCGACATCGGCCGAAGGGTCGACGCTGGTCTCCAGGAATCCGGAATTACCGCCCGCACTTCTGACAAGGCCGTCCTTGGCATATGGAGGAAGCTCTCCAGGCGGATAATCGCCGCAACTCGCACTGGCGTCACTGCCGTCAACCCCCAGACTGGGGCGACTGCGCCCGTGAGGAGTCACCGCTTCTCGGACGGAGCGAAAGCGCTTGAGCGTGCCGGCGTGCCCATGCTTCCGGTGGCGGGAACAGCTCGGCTACGCTTCGAAGACTAGCCCGATATCACCGGCTCTCGCTCAAAGACGAACGGTAAGCGCCGAAGAAGCAAGGGAACTGGCCGTGTGCTCATAAGGACCTTCTCCTCAAGACCGAACAAGGACAAGGGGCTCTTGATCCCGATCGAGGATTGAGCGGCGTCGGGATTGCCGACGCGTGCGTAGAGCCTCCGTCACCTCGCGCCGCTCGCACCGACGGGCAACATCGAGTGGATAATGATCCCCTTTCCGAACAAGGTGGGGGCGTTACGCTCGCCTTGGATGCGCACGCGCTGTCCGACGGGATACTGGTCGACCGCTTGAGGCGCGCAGTCTCCCGTCAGCATCTCGCCACTGTCCAGCTTGACGTTGATGAGGTACCGGGCCCCGACTTTGGCCCACGCCTGGGCGTGACCGAGCTGCTGCTTGGTGTACGGTCTCGGCACGGCATCGTGCTCGGGCTCAAAGACGCGGGACACCACCTCCCCGTCCGCGGTGAAAGGCGTCCCCGGTTTGGACGAGGACATCGACAACTGCCCGTACAGCACCGCCGCGATGAGAAACGCGGCCGAGCCGAGGAGAACGAGCTTGGTCTTTGGGTTCATGTGCGATTACCTCCAGTCGGCGGGAATAGTGGATGCCATCGCGGGGTTCAGCGCAGTCGATAGCGGATCGAGCCCGAGGCCAGATCGATTGCGGAAAATCCGTTCTCTTTGAACCATACGAAACCACCTGACAGCGAAAGCTCCGGTGCCTCGAAGTAATACTTCTCGGTGGAGGCCGGCTTTGGCTCTCGATGAAGCTTGCTGACCCCGGTCGCCGGGTCAATGCGATCGAAAACGATCTGGCCGGCCTGCCCATCCTCCACCAGCGCGAGCGCATCCCCGGACAAGGCACCGGCGAACCTCTCCGAATTCGACGGGAAGGATCCCACTTTGGGAAGCGTGTACCGCCAAAGCACCTCACGCTTGGCCAGGTCCACGCCCCAGAGCGCACATGTCTTCGCTCTTTTGCACTCGAAACTGTCCCAGGAAGCCGTGGCGGCGAGCACGAGCAGGTTGTCCTTCAGGTAGGTGGGGACGAGCTTGTTCTGCTCACGATCGACGATCTTGGTCACCTCTCCGTTGCGCCGACGAACCTGGTAGACGCCGTCGGTGCCGACGTAGACGATGCGCTCGTCATCCATCAGAAAACGCAACTCCCTCGGTGACGAGTCGACGAACCCGTCGTTCCGGTTGGTTTGCCATACCAGCTTGCCCGATCGCAGATTCCAGCGATCGATGCAGAAGCGATTGAATCCGTAAAACAGGTAGAGGTCGCTGCCGTCCTCGCTGAGCAGCGCGGGCACCGACAGACTGGGCTCGTTCGCAGGGATGACCGAGTGGGTGGAGCAGCGTGGTGCGAAGACGTGAGTCTCCTGCCCCGTCGCCACGTCGCTGACGAACACCTCGAGCGGCTTTTTCCTCTTCTTGCCGTTGTACCGGATGTCCACGAGCACGTCGCCGGCGGCACGCCATTGCGTAGAAGGTGGGGGTTGCTTGACCGACCAGACGGTCTTGCCGGTGTTGATGTCGAAAGCTTGCGTGGTTCCGTCGCGCAGTTGGACAAGCAATCGCTCGGACAGAACCTTGGCAGGATTTCCGAACTGCGAGTAATCGGCCACCAGCGAGGCCTGCCATTCGATGCTCCCGTCGCGAATCTGCAAGGCGACTACGCTCGACTGGGTGACGACGAGAATGCGTTCGCCAATCACGACGACAGCGTCCGGGGAGACTCGCTCGCTGGCCGGCGTCGCATTCCAAAGCTGCTGGGAGGTCGCCGCGTCCAGCAGGGCTATGGCGCCAGGTGGCGTGGTCGAAAACAGAACCTTCGGGTCGCCCGTGGCCGGCGAGAGGGTGGCCAGTAGCTCAGACAGCTCGTGAGACTTGGGCTTGTTCTGGTTCGCCGCCGACGGCTGTCTCGCCCCGTTTCCACTGGACGGCTGGCTCGCTTCGCTGCTGCGCCGAACCGCTTGGCGGGTCCCAAACTGGCCGACCACTCCGACCAGCAGCGACGCTCCCAGCACCACGCCGGTGTAGATCCACGATCGTCGCCAAACCTTGCGTGACGCTGACATCGCGCTGGAAAGGTTGCGATTGAGATCGGCGGCCGGTGAGCGCAGGCTGGCCCCGCAGTAGTCGCAACGCTCGCTGGACGGGCCGGAGAGCGGCGCACCACAGGTAGGACAGTTGTTGGGAGAGCCTGCAGACGAACCGGTCATGCGTGCACGTTGTCATGACCCGCGATGGTCCGCAATTCACGATCCGCAGAGGCACTGCCGAAGAACCTCAAGCGTTGCGGGCGGTTGGGGCTTCTTCTCAAGTCTGTCCAATTCGGCCTTAACTTCGGCCGTCTGCGTGTCGAAGTACCCTTTGATGTCTGACGTAGGCGGCATTACAGGTTCTCCTGGAACAAATGGCAACTACTCGGGCTCGGGGCCGCTGACCGTGGCGAACGCTCTGGCCCAGTTGCGCCATCACCCTTCTGCCACCGTCGATATTTCCGATAGTGTCCAAAACATCGCCAAGAACCTGGACGCCTTGCAGTCGGTGGCAGGCAAGATCACATCGATCTCCACTACCGACACCAGCACGGCCATGACGGTGACGGGCGCCCAGTATCAGAAGGACGGTGCAGCGCTTGCGATCTGGGGAGCGGGCTCGGGACAAACGGTCGCCATCACGGCGGCCAAGGCGAGTATTTCCGTTGCGTTGCCAAGCTACGTGACCTCGGTGAAGGTCGCTGATTCGCGGGCCTCGATTCAAAGCCACTTGGACAGCCTGGAGACCCTCGCGACAAACGGGCTGTTGCAAGAGATCTCGCAGACCGGAACCCAGGGAAATCTCAGCATCACGGTCGGACAACTGACCGCCGATCAGGATGCCCTGGACAAGATCAAGAACCACGGCTACACGCTCGCCATCACCGGCGCCAGCGTCAGCGATGCGCTGGGTCCCGACGGCAGTTCCGGGCTGTCGACCAACAGCAAGGTCAAGTCGATTGCCATCACCGACACCACCGACGCCATCGCCAGCCACTTGGATGATTTGCAACGGGTGGGCCTGCGTATCAAGAGCATCAGCCAGACCGACGCGCAGAACCCACTGAGCCTGACCGGGCAACAATACCAGCAGGACAAGGTCGTGCTCGGCAAGATCATCACCTCCGATATGCTCGACGTCATCGACGCATCGGCAACGCAGACCAGGGCGCTTGCGTCGGACCACAAAGTGGTGACGGTCGATGTCCAGGATACGGCAAAGAACCTGGCTCGCAACTGGTCCTTCCTGCAAGACCTTGCGGACAATCTCACCACGGTGCAAGTGACCGATCAGAACAACGCCATCCGCTTGACGTCGGATCAATTCGCGGCAAGCGATACCCTGCTTAGCAAGTTCGTCGATGACGGACAGCACACCTACAAGCTGGCAGTGACCAATGTGAGTGCCGGAACCGCGACGACGGTAGCCGGGGCCAGCCATGTGGACACCGTCGAAGTGGCTGACTCGGGCGCGAACCTCGTAGCCAATCTGGACGACCTGGAGACTCTCAACGGGCAGGGCAAGCTGACGAGCGTTACGGTCACGAACTCCAGCACACCGTTGGTCATGGACGTGTCGCGGTTCCAAGCTGCCGACATGGCGGCGACCCAGGCGGTGCTCGACAAGGTCAAGGGCGGCAACTACAAGGTGGCGATTGCGGGCGCTGGCGTAGCCGATGCGACCACTTTGGCCAGCAACAAGCACATCGTCCAGTTCCAGGTCGCTGATTCCAGCGCCAATATCAAATCGGGGCTCGATGCGCTCTATCACCTGGGTTCCCGACTTACCAGCATCGAGCAGACCGATGTCGGCGCGGCTTTCGACCTGACCCAGACGCAGCTCGATTCGCGCGCCTCCGTGTTGGCAAAGATCAGGGGCGGCTACACCTCCAACCTGACGGGAGTATCCGCGGCCAAGGCGGTGGCGGATGCCACCAATTTGCATGTGGGGCAAATCGCAGTGACCGACACCGGACGCAATATCTTGGCCAAGTGGTCGGCGCTGCGCACGCTCGGCGCAGAGCTCACCTCGATCACCAAGAGCGACGGCGGCGCCATCTCGCTGTCAGCGGACAACTACCAGGCAGGTGTCCACGACAATCTCGTCAGCAAATTCGACCAGAACGCGACCTTCGCGGTCACCGGCGCCAGCGTCGGGCAAGCGCAAGCCATTGCCGGTGATACGGCGGTGACCCAAATCGACATGAGCGACGAGGGCAGTGCCATCGAGGACAACCTCTCGGCGCTCGAAACTCTGGTCGGCGGAGACAATGGGAGCAAGATCCACAGCATCACCAACCAGACGCCGACCGTGAGTCTGTCACTGGATGAAAGCGCGCTGTCGGACGCGCAGCCAGTTCTGTCTCTCATCAAGGGCGGCAGCTACAAGCTGGCGGTGACGGGAGTCGCGGCGAGCGACGCGAAGACCCTGGTCACCAACAACCACAAGATCGCCACCGTCGATGTCTCCGGCGACGCCGACAGCATCGCCACCAATCTATCGGATCTCAATTCCCTCGGATCGAAGCTCCTTAGCATCACCCAGACCGACGCACCCGGCACCATGCTGAGCCTGACCGGGGCACAGTACGAACAAGACGCGGCGGCGCTGGCCAAGATCCAGGGCGGCTACCTGGCCTCCCTTTCGCAAGTCTCGGCAGCCAAGGCAGCCACCTTTGCCTCCGACACCCAAGTCGCAAGCCTCGCCGTGTCCGACACCGGTGCGAATTTGTCGTCCGCCTGGGGCTCGCTCGCGCAGATCGGCGCCAAGCTTACCGACGTGGCCGAGACCGATTCCTCGGCGCTGCAGATCGGGGTTGACGATTGGAACAATGGCGATGCCTTACGCCAGAAGTTCAGCACCGACATTACCGCCGCCATCCAGGGCGCTCGCGTGTCGCAGGTGTCCGACCTGGCAAGCGCGGACGAGGTCACATCTATCCAGGTGCTGGACAGCGCAAGTGCGCTGACGGCGGCCCTTGGCGATCTGGCGGGACAGTCGAAAGTCACCCAGCTTGTGGTGGAAGATCCGACCGTCGCGATGGAAATGACCGCCCAGACCTACGCCGACTCGGCCGCCATCCTCGGGCAAGTGAAGGACGGCCAATACAGTGTCGCCCTCAGTGATGTCTCGGCACAGGACGCGACAACCCTGGCCAGCGACACGCACGTCGCCTCGATGGACGTCAGCGATTCGAGCACGGAAATTGCGGCGAATTTCGACGCGCTCGCGTCCGCGACGAACCTGAATTCCATCTCGCTTACGGACCAGGACGAAACCATCTCGCTCACGGCGGCACAAGTGCTCAACAACGGGGACACGCTGTCCAAGATCGACGGGTCCTACCAGCTTGAAGCCACGGGAGCGGCCATGGCGGATCTTGCCAACCTTCAGAATATCCCTGAGGTCACGTCGATCAGCATCAGCGACAGCGCCGACAACGTGTCGAACAATTTCGGCGACGTGCTCGCCCTGGGAGACACTCTCTCCCAACTCCACCTCACCGACGACTCGCCGATGCTATCCCTCTCCGAATCCGATTGGACCACAGGCGCCTCCGCGCTAGGTACGATCGACAACCTGAACTACCAGGTAGACGTCACCAATGCCGTGGCGGGGGACGCGCAGACGCTGGCGGGCAACGCCACGGTTCACTCGGTGGCGGTTGCTGATGCTTCGAGCAACCTCGCCAGCAACTGGGACACCTTGGTTGGCCTTTACAACGATGGCGCCGGCAAGCTCACGGGCCTGGCTATCACCGACGAGAATCCGTTGAGCCTGACCACCGCACAGCAGACCTCGGGCGCGACGATGATCGCGGCCCTCTTGCCCGACGAAGACATCCAGACGGCGGGTTAGCCACTGCGGGCTCTTCGCGAGTGCGCTTTCGAAGTAACTACTTCACCGTCAGTTGCGCCCGGCAGGTCGACCCGGTCGATTGGTCCTGGCACGACGCCGAGAGCGGACTGGCAGTGCTGTTGTCGCACTCCCGTTTCACCAGATTACCGTGGGTTACCGTCGGGGTCTGCGTGCCACCGCTGGTGGAAAACCCCGAATCGGCGCCGACCTGCGCGTCGCTTTGCACGGTGAAGAAACCGGCATCGCGGTACGCGTTCGCCGGCAGGGACGAGCCTTCCTGCAAGTAACCGGACAAGGTCCACGCATCGGAGGTCAGGCCAACGTTTTTGCCGGTGGCACTCTCGAACCTTCCCGCCGTGGGCAGCCCTACGTCACCACCGCCTTTCACGGAGATGGCACAGTCGTTGGCCAGTGAGATCATGGTGACGTCGCCTTCGGGTCCGCAGGTTCCGGTGACGTGGAACACCACGGACTGGGTTGGGTGATTGCAGACGTCGTGGTACGAGGTGGGCTCGTACTGAGACGTCGCGATCAGGAAGTAACTGGTTCCCAGTAGGGCCAAAAGGCGCGCCAGGGGCCGGACTCGAATGACTTTGCGGCTAGTCATGGAAGCCTCCATCCACGGGGGAACCTGCGTCCCCGGGCTGGGAACCTCCATCCACGGGGGAACCTGCGTCTGGCTTTGTCGGTGTCCCGGCGAGCGACTGATTCAGGTCCACAACGCCGGACACTTCCAAGCTCGGGGTCAATTGAACGACGCCCACCGCGGGCTCGGTTACGACGGCGATGTGGTTCGGCGGCAAGGGCACGGCCCGCACGATCTCGCTGGCGGCGGCAATCTGGCCGAAGGTGCCTAGGGTGTCGTTGGCATACGAAACGATTTCGACCCGGCCGCCGGTGTTGTCTTGTGAGTAGCCGGTTGACGTCGAATTGTAGGGCACCAGAAGCAGACTGAGATCGTCAACCGTCCGCACCACCTTGGCCAAATTGTCGGCCTGATCCGGCAGCGCGGAGTAGCTGTCGCCGAACGGGATTCGGTCCATGAGCCGGGGCGATCCCAGATTGCTCACGTCGTAGATCGAAGCTTGCAGGTGCCAGCCCGCGGACTGACTGTTCCAATCGCGGCCGATGCCGAGCAAGCGGTTCCCCCGCGGGATGATGAAGTCGAGCCATCCGGGCGTCTGCAGATAGCCGGCGATAGTGGGGTTGGCCGGGTCGGACAGGTCTATGGTGAAGAGGGGATCCGCTTGCCGATAGGTGACAAGGTATGCTCGCGGTCCGTCGAAGCGCACCGCCATCACCTTCTCCAGGTGAGCCGTGTCGAGAGAGAGCGTGGCGATGGGATCGAGATGGCTGGCGTCGGGCGAGTTGAAGGTGCGCAGGGTCGCGGTCAAGCTGCCGGTCGAGGTCCACCAACCGTCCCGCGCGACCAGGACCCGAAAGACACCGCCATAGGCGTCCATGCCCCAGCGATCCTTCAGCATCCCAGCCATCGCGTAGTTGGCGCCGAAGCGAAGAACCCCGACCGGCGAGCTGATGTCGATGGCAAAGATCGTGGTGCAACCCTCGTTGTCGTAGTAGCTGGAGGCGCACTCGCCCATGGCTGTCCCTTGATAGGATTCGGTCGCCACATAGAAGACGTTTTCCGTCGCCAGCACGTTGCTGCCAGACGTGCCGAGCGGCAGGGTGATCCGGTCCACCAACTGCGGCGAGCCCGGGTTGGCGACGTTCACCGATTCGATCACCGCGCCCGAGTCAGATGCCGTGTAGAGAACGTCACCCACCAAGCGCGAGTTGGTGGTCGTCCCGGAAAGCCCCACGTAGCCGGCCAGCAACGGCGAGCCGGGCTTGCGCACGTCGATGACCGTCATGCGCGAGCTCGTGGTGGAAGACGACGCGGACGAGATCCCCGAGTTCAACGCCAAGATGTAGCCGTTGTGCAGGTACATCTCGACCGGCGTGCCCGAAAGCGAAGCCCGGCTCATGAGGGTCGGCGCCGACGGATCGCCAATCCCGATCACCGACAGACCCTTGCTCTGATTGAGGACGTACAGGGTCGAACCGTCAAGCCACACGATGTCGCCCTCCTCGATCAGGCGATCCAAGGGCGGGGGCTGCACGGAAACGCCGGTGGAGCCCGATCCGTTGTCCGACGACGAACAGCCCAGTGCTGCAAGCATCGACAGAACGATGAGGAGGTACTTTGTCATGCTACCGCTCAGATGCAGGACTTGGGCCAACGCTGATTTCAAGGGTTACCCTTCCTTTCCAGGACGAAGCCCGGACGCAGATGTCGCGGTTGGGTCCACGCGCGCACGAGACAGCCTGAGACGACGCCATCCATAGCTTACCGCAACTGGCACCATGAGCAGTGCCCAAAGGTCGCTGGGGTCGCTGGTCAAGACGAAGTGCCTGAGCCCGAACGGACTGCCGAGCACATGCAGGGCGCCAAGGAAAAGGCGCTGGAAGCCAGGCCAGATCTCCTGGCCGCAGAAGACGAATGTCGCCAGGCCGGCGCCCATCAGCACGCGCGCGCGGTCCCGGCCTCGCCAAATGAGCCCCAGCAGCGCCGACGTGAATAGCGGCAGGAAGAAGCAAATCGCCAGATCGGAAAGCTTGCCGGTGACCGCATTGTGAAAGCAGGGCTTGAGCATGCGGTCGTTCACCACCATCAGCGCCACGGCCAGAAGCGGCGCGGGTGCGAAAAACTCCGGCATCCGGAGGCGCTCCATGTCTGCATGCTGCCCACGAATGCACCAGGTCGGCAAGGGCGAATTGGCTCGAATTGACGTGCCATGCATCCGCGAAGAACTGTGTTCCGACGGACAATTGCGCGTGCCATAATTGGGGTTTCGGCATCAGCCGTCCGGCCGCCGGTCGGATCGCAGCGCTGGGAAAGAGCCACTCTTATGAAAGACAATCTCGAAGGACGTGTTGTCGTCCTGTTTGCATCGACGATCCTGCTGGGCGCATGTGGAACCCAACCGGCGGGCGCTGGATTGGGTGGTGCACTATCGTCCGGTGGCCGAGCCGGCACTGGTGACCAGATGGGCACGGGCGGTCAGGCGAAGGGCGGCAACACCGCGAATTCCAGCGGCAGTGGTGGCGTGGCGGCAACGGGAGGCGCGAGTCAAGCCGGCGGAGCCACAGGATCGGGCGGAGCCGTGGTCCCAAGCGGCGGACAGCCGACCGGCGGACGAGCCGCCGGCGGTCAAGCATCCGGCGGTCAGGGAAGCGGCGGTCAGGCAGCGGGCGGTCAAGCATCCGGCGGTCAGGGAAGCGGCGGCAGGGGCGGAGCAGGCGGGTTCTCGGGCGCGGGCGGCGCCGCGGGTGGATCGGGGGCCGACGCGGCCATCATCACCGGCGGCGCCCCTGGCAGCGGAGGCACATCCGCAGATGCGCGGGCCGGCGGTGACGTCCCGCTGTCCGATGCCGCAGGCAGCGGCGGCGTGGCGGGCGGCGGCAGAGGCGGCTCGGCGGGAACCATGGCGACCGGCGGTGCCACCGGTGCCGGCGGCAAGACCACCGTGGTCGCCGCGCCGGGCACCACCCTGGTCAAGGTCGACGTCAACACCAAACACCAGACCTTCGAGGGCTGGGGCACCAGCCTCGCTTGGTGGGCCTACCGCATCGGCGGCTGGTCGGAAAGCAAGCGCAATCAGTTCCTCGACCTCATCGTCGACCCGGTGGCCGGGCTTGGCTACAACGTCTTCCGCTACAACATCGGCGGCGGCGATGCCCCGGGCCACAATCACATGGAAGCCAATCGGCAGATGCCGGGCTTCGAATCCAGCAGCGGCACCTGGGACTGGAACGCGGACTCGCGCCAGACGTCGGTGCTCACGCGCCTGGTGTCGACCGGCAAGGACGTGATCATCGAGGCGTTCTCCAATTCGCCGCCGTATTGGATGACCAAGAGCGGCTGCGCCTCCGGCAACACCGACGGCTCCAACAACCTGAAGGACGATTCCTACGACACGTTTGCAGACTATTTGACCGAGGTGACCAAGCACTATCACGACGCGCTCGGCATCACCTTCCGCACCCTGGAACCGATGAACGAGCCCAACGCCAATTGGTGGACGGCAAACGGCAGCCAAGAGGGCTGTCATTTCAGCGCCGCCAATCAGCAGCAGGTCATCAAAGCTGTTTCGGCGTCGCTCGGCACGAAGGGCATCACCGACACCCACCTCAGTGCCTCGGACGAAAACAGCATGGACGACGCCTACAGCATCATCGGCGCTTACGACGCGACGACGCTAGCCGCGATGGCGCAAATCAACGTGCACTCTTACGCAGGCTCCAAGCGCACGCAGCTTCGCGCGCTCGCCACCAGCAAGGGCAAACGCCTGTGGCAGTCGGAAAGCGGCCCGCTGAGCGTGACCTTGGCCGACAACGCCGCTGCGGCCATCTTCATGGCGGGACGGATCATTCAGGATCTGCGCGATTTGCAGCCCGAAGCCTGGATCGAGTGGCAGGTGGTGGACCCAGGCGAAACCTGGACCAGCTTCACCGTGGACGATTCCCAGCAGACTTGGACGCCGCTCAAACGCTTCTACATGCAGTCCGGATTCACCCGCTACATTCGCCCGGGCGCCACATTTGTCGACATCAACAACGCGGACATGGTGGCTGCCCTGTCGGCCGACGGGGCGACGCTAACGATTGTGGTTCGCAACGGCGACACGTCGGGCAGCAAGGGATTCACCTTTGACCTCACCTCGCTGCCCTCGCTCGGCACGAGCATCGACGCGTACCGAACTTCCACCAGCGAGGATCTGGCGCACCTGACCTCCGCCTCGCCGCAAGGCTGGAGCTTCACCGCCACCATTCCCGCCAATTCGGTCACGACCTTCGTGGTTCCGGTGAAAAGCTAGACTGCGTCCATTCATCAGAAGTCCGACGCCGACAACGTACCTGCCCGATGCGAACCGGATCGGGACGCGGGGTTGCTCCTACGCGGCCCAGGCGCGGCCCGCAGGATGGCCTTGGCACGGGGCTGCGGCGGCCCGCCGTGGTCGGCATAGGCAGCCGGAGGCGGCCTCACAGAGCCTCCCGATTCTTCCTCCACATCAGCGATGGTCGGGAGCCTCGAAGGAGGCGGGATGGGGAGCGGCGTAACCTGCGGGCCACGTGCCGAGGGGTCGCCTGGTTCCACACGGACCTCCTTGGGACTGCCGCGACCGTCGGCATCTTTTCCTCGGAAAAGCAGGAACCACGGTATCAAGAGGAGGATCGCGACGATCAACGCGGCGGCGATGGGTCTTTGCAAGACCCCACGTCGGAGCATCTGCCACGCTCTTGCCCGTATCGCGACGGCTTGCGACAACCCCAGCCTCGAGATTACCCCCGCCCCGGAAGCGACGTGCGAGTCATCGGCAGGAAGCGAGTACAAGGCCCGCGTCTCTCCCGCCCGGGCGCGCCCGGGCGGCGAGCTCGGTTCATCTGCCTGGGCCAGGGCAGCGGGAAGCGCGTTCGATGGTCCGCGCGGCAAGAAGGCCACGCCCGCAATTGGCGACAGCGAGCGTTGCACCGGCAACGGCGGCAGCAGATGATCCTCCATCGCCCGAATCAGGTGCTCCACATCGGGGAAGCGTTCGGCCGGATTCTTCGCCAACGTCCGGTCTAGGATGGGCTGAACTGCGTCGGGGAGGTCGGGACGATAGCTCGTGACCTTGGGTGGCGGCTCGGTGAGAATTCGTGCTAGCAGCTCTTGGCTCGGCTCTCCCGGGAACGGCACTTGGCCGGTCAGCACTTCGAAAATCAGGACGCCAAAGCCGTAGACGTCGGTTCGGCTGTCGACGATGTGCGGGAACTCGATGTCCTCGGGCGCCATATAGGCAGGCGTGCCAAAGCGCGCGCCTGGGTTTCCCGACGCCGACGTAAAGTCCACGACCCGCTCGGCCAACATCGAGATGCCGAAGTCGAGGACCTTGGTGGTCAGCAAGCGTCCCTCGGGATCCTTGCACAGAAAGAGATTTCCTGGTTTCAGATCGCGGTGGATGACGCCCTTCGCATTGGCGGCCGCAACGCCGCGCATGGCGGGCAATAGCAATGCAACCGCCTCTGTGACGGGCAAGGGCCCGTGCTCGCCCAAGTACGCTTGCAGCGTTTCCCCTTCCAGAAGCTCCATCACGATGCACGTCGTGCCTTCATGTTCGATGACGTCAAAGATGCTAACCACGCTCGGGTGGTTGACCATGCTCGCGGCAAGGGCCTCGCGGCGGAACAATTCGGCCGCGCCGCCCACTTCGGCGAATGTGGGAAGAATGACCTTGAGAGCAACGTGCTTGCCGGTGCGCTCGTTGGTTCCCGCCCAAACGGCAGCCATTCCCCCCTCAGCCAAGAGTTGTTCGACACGGTACCTTTCGCCCACCAGCTGACCGGGGCGAAGGACGGCCCCGAGGTCCATCTGCGTTTTGACCAACCCTTTCATCGACGGCAGTTGGATGCCGCCACTGAGAGTAGGTGGCTTACATACACGCTTGTTGCAGAAGATCGGCGACGGTAAATCGAATTGGGGGTGCTCGCGTCAGTGGACCGTCGTCGACCGCTACGGCACACTGACCTCGCGTACGCTGCCCTTCTTGAAGACGAGACCTTCGCTGCCGACGTTGTCACTCCGGAAATACACCGTGATGTTGGGCTTGCCGCTCTCCGAGCCGGCGCGCGTCGGGGCGCGGGTGAGAGGCAAGGCAGGATCGATCCCAGCCGCGCACGGCGTGGCGCCCATGCCGAAGTCTTGGCCATAGTCGACGTGCTCGTCGAGCTTGCGCCAGGTACCGCCGTCTTTCCCGTCGGTCTCGTCGATCCAAAGCTCTTGCTTGACGCCGCCGTCGGCCAGATCGTACACCGCGTGCTTGTAGCCGATCCACTGGTTGGTAGGCAAGGTTCCCGCGCTCCAGTAGGACTTGTTCAGGATCGCGGTGGAATCGGGATGCCTGGTTTCCTTTTCAAAATCGATGTGGCCGTCGCAGCGCATGCGGGCGTTGATGCCGCGGGTGTCGCACAGGTCGACGGTCTCTTGGCCGGTGGTGCCGTGGTTCGTGCGCGCCAGTGCCGCCATGCCTGCGTACGCCGCCGAGCAGGTGAAGGCGGGCGTGCGCATGAAGTACATGGTGATCTCCACGTCACGCCACTGGTCGAGCTTGGCCGGGTCGTGCACGTACATGCGCGGTACACCGCCCGAAATCTTCAAGGTGCCGGCGCCGTCGGTGGAATAGGAAGCATCACCATGGTCGGCGTCAAACCAGGGGTCGCCAGGGTCGATTCCGGTGAAGCTGCGCGCGCTGCCATTGTCCCACGACGAGAACCACGCCTTGCCACCCGCGAGCGCGGGATAAAGCTCTGTGACGCCGAAGCGATCCACGCCCGCGGACGTGCCGCCTCCGCTCGACCCGCCGGTGCCAGCCCCACCGCCGGCACCGCCCCCCGCACTTACGCCACCCGCGCCACCTCGACCGCCCTCACTGCCCCCGGATCCAGCCGCGCCTCCACTTGCACTCATGCCGCCGGATGCAGAACGCCCGCCCGCCCCGCCCGCGGAGCCCGCCACGCCACCCCTTGCGGCGCTGACGCCGCCCGTGCCGAACTCGCCGCCGCGCCCGATCCCGCCTGTGCCGACTACCCCACCGCCTCCGACGATGCCGCCAGTATTCTCGCCGCCTCCCGATCCGCCGACGCCGGCCGAGGTGAAGCCGCCCGCCGTGCTCACGCCCGCGCTTCCCAGCGTGCCACCCGCGACCGCCATCCCGCTCGATCCAGCGCCGCCGGTTCCTAACCCCGTGGCTCCGCCGGACGTCGAAGCCCCGCCACTACCAACCGCGCCGCCGCTGTCTGTGATGCTGCTGTCACGAGCGATCCCCGCGCCAGCCCCTGAGCTGCCGCAACTAGCCGATCCACCCGCGAGCAACAGTAGAGCCAAGGTCGAAGTCAGTCGGACCATCAACCCATGGTACCGCGGGTGGGCTTCGGTTGGCGAAGTCTCCGTTATGGCGCCATGGGCCAATGGGCACCGCGGTGGCTTGCTTTTTCCCAGCCAGGCTATATCACACGGGGCTAGGTGTACCCTGAGTCAACAATCAGATAGATTCCTGGCCCTTACTTAGCCAACGAAGGAAGGGAAACCGCATGCACCAACTGTCTTCAGCACTTCTCGAACGGCTCAAGAATCGCCAGGCGGTCTTGGTCGCAGGTCTGGGGTGCTCGGAGCTTGCAGTCCTTCCCGGCTGGCGCGCACTGGTTTCGGCCCTGGCGGAGCGCGTACAGGACGAGTCGGAGAAGCGGGCGATTCTCGACCTGGCGGAGGCGCGCCAACTTTCAGCCGCGCTGGCTATGCTGCGCTCCACCTTGCCCGAGACCGAGCTGGCGGAAGCGCTGCAGGGACTTCTTCCCGCGCGCGGGCAAGCCCCGGAGGCCGTGCAAGCGCTCGCCCAAGCGCCGTGGCGCGGCATCATCACGACCGGTCTCGATTCGATTTGGACGACCGCCCTCGCGGCCAGCCCGGACATGGCCGGACGCATGGTATTCGCCGCCAGCGCAGCCGCGCTGGAAAATGGCCGCGGGCGCTTTCTGCTTCAGCCCTTCGGTCGACCGGACGTGCCGGCATCGCTGTGTCTGGCGCCTTCTGACATCGCGCCCAAGATCGTGGCCACAGGCGCAGCCAAGTTTCTCGACGGGCTTTACCAGAAGTGGTCGCTGGTGTTTGCCGGCTTCTCGCCCGACGATCCGGATTTGGCCTTGTTGGCCGGCCGGATCCTGGGCGCCAGCACGTCGACGGTGCAGCACTTCTTCGTGGCGCCCGATCTGCCTTCGGCCGTAGCCCGTCGGGTGCAGGCCGAGTTCGGGCTTACGCCCGTGTCCGTCGAGGGCACGCTAGAGGACGCGCTCAAGGCCCTTGCCGAGGGCTGCGCGCTGGCCAGCAACAAGCCGTCGGCGGATGACGTCGAGGCCTGGCTTGGGATCCTGACCTCCGACCCCGAGGACAAGGAAGCAGAGGGCATGGTCGAGCAGGGATTGGCCAAGCTGCGCGAGGACAAGGAATGGGAGCGCGTGGTCGGCGCCCTCATCAGCCGGGCCGAGGTCGAGCCCGACCCCGAGGATCAGGCGGCCGACCTGTACGAGGCGGGCCGCGTGCTGGAAAAGGACCTGTCCGCGCCCGACCGGGCCTACCCGGTCCTGCTCATGGCTCTTCACCTGACTCCCCACGACGCTTCCTTGCTCAGCGATGCCAAGCAAGCCGCGGACAAGGCGGGGCAGGCGAAGGAATTCCTGGACGAGCTGCGCCAGATCGAGCGCGAGGCCGGCGATTCGGCCAACCTCGGTGCGATGAGCCTGGGCGTCGCGCGCATGCTGGGCGACGATCCGGAAAGGCAAGACGAGGCCATCGCCGCGTATCAGAAGCTGCTCGACCGCGATCCCAAGAACGCGGAGGCGCTCGCCAATGTCGAATCGCTTCTGCGCAAGGCCGACCGCTGGGATGCTCTGGGTGCCCTCTATCAAAAGCTTCTGGAACGAAATCCGGGCAACCCGCACGTGGAATCGAGTCTTGAAGACGTCTACCAGCGCACCCAGAAGACGCCCGAGCTCATCGAGCTTCTGCAGGCGCGCCTGGCCAGAAATCCCGACGATGCGGGAGCGCGCGCCCGGCTCGAGACCCTGTACGAGGAGAATCAGCGCTGGCAGCCGCTGGCGACCATGTACGAGCGCCGGATAGAGAAGGACCCGGATGACCGGGACCTACGCGAGAAGCTCGAAGCGCTGTACCACAAGACCCAGCAGTGGCAGCCGCTCGGCATGCTGCTCGAACGCGAGCTGGTCAAGAATCCCGACAGCGTCGATGCGCTGAACAAGGTCGAGGATCTCTACCGCAAGAGCGAGCAATGGCGGCCCTTGGCCGACCTGCTTGAGCGTCGGGCCGAGCGGCGAGAGCCGGCCGGTGCGCGCACCATGCGCATGGAACGCGCTTCGATCTTCATCGACAAGCTGAAGGATTTCGACGCGGCGCTGGTGGTGGCCAAGGGTCTGGCCGCGCGCGATCCCGGCACCGCCGAGGAGATCTACGCCAAATGTCTGGATCGCGATCCGGGCAACGCCGACGCGTTGTTGGCGCTCTCGGATCTCGCGCGCGACAAGGGGGATCACCTGCGCGCGGCCAAGTTCATCCTCGACGCCGCCCTTCGCACGCAGAATCCGCTCGAGCTGGGCCGGCTGTTTGCCGAGGCCGGCAGCGTCTACCTCGACCATCTGTCCGACCAGGGCAAGGCTATCGAATATTTCGAGCGCGCCCTCGCCTCCGATCCGGAACAGACCACGGCGGCGGGACGGCTGCTGGCGCTGCGGGAAAAGGCCGAGGATTGGGCCGCGGCCGAGCCCTTGCTCGACCTGCTTCTGCGCAAGACGCCCGACGACGGCGCCGGCGGCAAGCGCGACCTATACCTGCGCCAGGTCCGCCTCGCGCGCAACCTCGGCAAGCCGGACAAGCTCGCGACAGCGCTCGCGGCCGCGAGCAAGGTCGAACCCCAGTCGGCGCCCCTTGCGCGGGAGTATGCGGACGTCCTGTTTGAACGGCAGGCTTGGGCCGAGGCGCGCGACGAGTATGAGCGCGCCCGCGGCTTGCTCGACGAAAAGACGCCGGCCGAGGAGCGCGCCTTCCTGTGCGAAAGGTTGGGCGCGTGCTCGGTGCATCTGGACCAGATCGACGCGGCCATTCGCTACTACGGCGACGCCTTGGCGCTGGAGCCGAACAAGCGCAGCACCCTGGAAACCTTGATCGATCTGCGCGCCGCCCGCGAAGAGTGGAAGGAGGTCGTCGCGCTCAAGCAGCAGATGCTTGCGCTCGTCACTGCGGATGACGACAAGGCACGCATCTTCGACGAAATCGGCGATGTCGAGCAGGAGCAGCTCTCCGACTGGCCGGCGGCCATGCAGGCCTACCGCGAAGCCCTCGCCGCCCAGCCCGCGCGCCGGCAGACGCTTTACAAGACCCTCGATTACTACACCCAGCAGAAGCAATGGTCGCCCGCGGTCGAGACGCTACAGAAGCTGGCCGGGCTGGAGGACGATCCCGCCGGCCGGGCCAAGCTGAGCTACGCCATGGCCGCCATCTACCGCGACGAAATGAAGGATGCCGCCAAGGCGGTGGAGCTGTTCTCCCGCGTGCTCGACGACAGCCCGATGTACCCCAAAGCTTTCGAGGCCGTCGAGAAGCTCCTCGGCGAGGCCAAGGAATGGAAGGACCTCGATCGGGCGTACCGCAAGCAATTGAAGCGCCTGCCCGAGGACGCGTCGCCCCAGCTCAAGCTGCGCCTCTTGGATGCGCTGGCCGACCTGTCACTGAAGTCGCGCGACAAGGATGCTGCGGCCGAGGCGATGGAGGAAGCGGCCTCCTTCGATCGCGACGACGTCGCAAGGCAAGAGCGGCTCGCGAATCTCTATTTCAGCATGGGGCCGTCCGCGGCCGACAAAGCCATCGCGCAGCACCAGCGCCTGCTGGTGCAGAAACCCGACCGCATCGATTCGTACAAGGCGCTGGCCGCGCTGTTCTTCCAGGCCGGTGCCCACGACAAGATGTGGTGCGTGGCCGGCGCCATGACCTGCCTCGGTAAGGCCGACCCGCCGCTGCGCACGCTGTACGAGAACCTGCGGCCCACGCAGACTGCAACGTCGCCAGGGAAGCTGGCCCAGGAGCTGTGGCGTCGGATCGTCCACCCCGACGAGAACCAGCATCTCGGTGCGCTGCTGGCGCTGCTCTCCCCTGCCCTGGCCTCGATAGCAGGCGAGCCCTACAAATCGTTCGGGCTGGACAAGAACACGCGCGTGGACGTGTCCGGCAACGCCTGGTCCTACGCCGGAGCTCTGCGCTACGTAGCGAACACTATCGAGACGCCGCTGCCCGAGGTGTACCTCAAGCCCGAAGCGCCGGGGACCGTGACCTTGGTGAACGTGAAAGACAAGTCCGCGGCCGTGCCAGCCTTCATCATCGGGCTTGGGTTCGATCAATTGTCGTCGCAAAGCCAGGTCGTGTTCGATTTGGCCAAGCGCATGGTGCACCTGCGACCCGAGCGCTTCGCGCGCATCTCCATGGGCACCGAGTCCGCGCTGGACACGGCGATTCGGGCCGGGCTGCAACTGGGCGGCGCTCCGGTCGATCCGGGCGAGCACCGCGCTGAGGTCGCGAAGCTGGCCAAGCAGCTCGACGGGCTGCTCGGCGCCTCGCTGCGAACCGAGCTGAAAGTGCTGGCCAAGAAGTACGTCGAGTCATCCGGCGGCGCCATCGACGCTGGCAAGTGGATGATCGCTTCCGATCTGACGGCATCGCGCGCGGCCCTCGCCATCTGCGGTGATATCGGTGCGGCAGCGCGGGTTCTCTCGCTGGAACCGACGGGACAAAGCCCAGTGCCGGTGCCCGAGCGAATCTACGATTTGCTCAGCTACTTCGTCAGCGAAGATCACTTCGCGGTGCGAGCGGCCCTTGGCCTGCAGGTCAACCTGAACCAGCCGAGCGAGCCGGATCCGCAGCCCAAGCGCCGCATGAGCCACATGCAAATCAAGACGCAAGAGTAAGCGGGGCTTGCCCTCAGGACCGGCTGGGGAACGCACGCGGGCAGGATCCATCGCCGGTTTTCCCGGCAGCGGGCCTTGCCCGGTCGCCGAAGCCTCGCTCTACTTCGTGTACCCCACGGCCTTGAGGTTCTTCATGACCGCGAGGTCGGTGGCGTCCGACTCCCGGACTGGTCATACAAGATCGATACTGTGCAGGTCGTGGTGCCACAGAAGGGGTCCTGGGTGGCTGTGTCGGCGTAGCCATCCGAGGTCATCCCGATATCGTCCGGCGGAGCTTGTGTTTCATCGCGCGTTGGCCTAGAAGAAAACACAAGGCCGCTGCGGAAACCTGGAGGAATGCAGATGCGATCCATGCGCTCTATCACCTCGATCATGTTGTTGGGCATGTCGCTTGGCGGGATTTCCGCGTGTGGTTCCACGGTTTTGTCGAGCACCCCGGTGTCGAAGAGCGGAGATGGCTGGGCGGTGACCCTTGAGCAGGCCAAGGAAGGTCCCGACGAGTATGTGGGCGAGGGCGGGGTCTTGGTGGAAGCCGGGGACGGCCAGAAGCTCGTCTGGGCGCTTGTGACCGTGCGAAACGACGGCCCGCAAGAACAAACCTTCGAGTATGAGAAGTGCTTCCTGGAGGGTCCGGGCGAGGCCCGCCGACCTTCGGTCATCGACAAACACATGCCGGAACTGAACACGGCCGCCGACCGAGCCGAGTCCTTCAATCCAGGAGAGGCTCGCACGCGGATGATCGTCTACACGTTCCCGAGCGACAAGCGTCCGACCACGCTCAAGTGCGAGTCGGCCGCGCTTCCGATCAAGGCCGTAAAGTAACGCCGGAAGAGTGCGGCACGGGGCCGCTTGTCGTTGGGACGCAGCGAGAGCCAGCTCTCCACGGCCGGATACCGATGCGGTTGCCAACAAGACTTATGTCACTGGCGCATTGGAGCATTGGCCAAGCAAGGCGGCTACACCGCTTGAAAGCTTACGGGCCACTCCTTGCGAGTGTAGCCTATCGAGCCAGCCCGAAAGGCGATACTATCGCCGTGCTGTCATGTTGCATCGTGTGCTTGGGCGTCTAACGAGAGCAGTCCTGGCTGACTCGGCCAATGGATCCACCAGCCTGGGAGGCGTCTGGAGTGTCGCCTGAAACCCAGCTGGGCGCCCTTTCCGGGACTGCGCTAGGTGGTGCCTATCAAGTCACGCGACTGATTGGCGAGGGCGGTATGGGTTGGGTGTACGAGGCCCGTCAACTCCGGCTGAACAAACGCGTCGCCGTCAAGGTGATGTCCCGAGAGTTGGCTGCGAATTCGGAAGCGCTGGCGCGCTTTCGCCGCGAGGCCGAGGTCACGTCGCAGCTTGGTCACCCCCACTTGGTTAGCGTAATCGATTTCGGCGCCATGGACACCGGGGAGCCCTACCTGGTCATGGAGTATCTGGACGGAGAGGACCTCGACCATCGCATTCGGCGTGTGGGGCGTCTGCCCCTGGATATCGTGGTCGAAATCACCAAGCAGGTCGCCTCGGCCCTCGCAGCCGCCCACGAGGAGGGGATCGTGCACCGCGATCTCAAGCCGGGAAACGTCTTCCTCGTCAAGGTCCGAGGCGAGGCGGATTTCGTGAAGGTGCTCGATTTCGGCATATCAAAGATCAAAGCGTCTCGAACCAAGCTCACCCGCGCGACCGCGGTGATAGGAACACCCGAGTACATGTCTCCCGAGCAGGCCACCGGTCTTATCGAGGAGATCGATGATCGGACCGATCAGTGGGCGCTCGGTTGTATCGCCTGGGAGATGCTGTCTGGCTATGCGCCATTCATTGCCGATGATATGGCTGCGCTCTTCTACCAGGTCATCAACATGGATCCGCACCCTCTATCGCGGCGAGCGCCTGGTTTGCCTCCCGCGGTTGAGCCGGCGCTTCGTCGTGCCTTGGCTAAGCGAGCAGCGGACCGATACCCATCGATCAAAGACTTCTCTCGCGCTTTGCAGGCTGCTGCCACGGGGCTCCCTCGCGAAGTGACTCCACCACCGATTATGACCCCTCGGATGGCTGCGACGAAGGGGACCCTGGCGTACTCGAATGCTCTTCCTTCTGCAAAATCCGTGGTTGCGGCCCCCAACGCCGCCACAAGCGCACGCCGAGGCGCAGCGTTTCACGCAGAAAGTCTCGCCAACGATTCTGACGTCGCTGACGACTTTGCAGAGGAGCTACGCTCGCGAGGGCGCAATCGAGCCTACGCCATCCTTGGCACTGCGCTAGTCTTGCTGCTCGTAGGGGTGCTGGTATTCTGGCCGCGCAAGCCGCAGACATCGGCCAGCCTGCCCACGACACTACCTGCGCTGCCCAAATCGCCAGAGGTGCTCGCCTTGCCCCCACTTCCGACGGCACCTCCAACTTCGGCTCTTCCCCCGGAAAGCGATCCTGCGCGCCCAGCCAGGACGACGCCAAGCAAGGGCACGGCGTTGGAAGGCCTGATGAAAGAGGCTGCCACCGCGAAGTCTCCAGGCGCTGGGGAACGCAAGCCAGCCGACTCTCCGCGAGGGCGCGAGAAACCGTCGGCATATGCCAATCCGTTCGAGCCGGAGCGCTCAACCACCAGACCCGCCGAATCGTTCCGCGAAACTGGCAAACCATCGCCGTTCGCAGATCCGTTCGAGGCAGATCGTGTAAGCAGGAGACCCGCTGAGCGCAAGCCGACCAAGGCTCGGCCGTCACGACAGATCATAGAGGAGCTCTGACCATGAACGCAGCCCTGCTCGTGTCGGCGTTGCTGTTGGCACAAACGAGCACACCACCCGCGGACCCAGGACCGAAGGCGAAGGCGCAAGTCCTGTTGAAGGACGGGGCACAGCACTACCAGCAAGGAGCTTTCGCTGAGGCTCTTGAGAAGTTCCGGCAGGCCTACGAGGTGTTTCCAAGCCCAAAACTATTGTTCAACATCGGCCAAGCCAACCGCGAGCTGGGGCGGGATGTCGAGGCTGTCGAGTCCTTCGAGCGGTTTCTCTTTGAGGCTACCGACGCCTCTCCCGAATTGGTATCGGAAGCGAAGCGGTCCGTGAATGAGCTCGCACCCAAGATCGGGAAGATGCTCATCGACTGCAGCATCGACGGCGTCGAGATTACAGTCGATGGGAGGAAGATCGGGAAGACACCCCTTGCGGACTTCATTTGGGTGAGCGGCGGGAGCCATCAGGTTACGGCGACCCATCCCTCGATTATCCCTGTCGTGCAGACGGTGAGCGTCGCCCCGGGGACGATCGAGCCTCTCGCGATTCGACCTCGCAGCATCCCCCTGGCGTCCGCAGTAGGGCGAGTGCCGAGCTCATCGAGAGCACCAGCAGCCGCCCTACAAGCCGCGAGACCGACGACCTCGTCAGCCGAGAGCAAGGGCTGGTGGCTGGGGCGCAAATGGACTTGGGTGGCTGCGGGTTCAACGGTGGTGTTCGTCACCGCTGGTGCAATCGCAGGCTCGTTGATGCAATCGAAGTACGACGATCTCAGAAACACATGTGGCAAGGCCGCGGGTACTCATTGGACGGGCTGCAGCTCAGGCGACATCAGTTCCCTGGACACACGCAAAGACGTCGCAAACGTGTTCTGGGGCCTCAGTGCCGCTGCCGTCGTGACCACGGGCGCTCTCTTCTTTGTCGAACGACACGGCGTAACTGTGTCGCCCATGGCCGGGGAGATGAACGGCCTCGTCGCGAGTGTGAGGTACTAACGATGATGTTACCGTCGAGGCTCTGGATCCTTGTTTTTGCGAGCGCGGTCGCGTGCTCCTACGACGCGAGTCAGTTGGCCGGCCCTCCGGTAGAGGGCCTCGACGGCTCTGCTACTAGGATCGATGGCGCTTCGCTTGGGAATGCCGACACGAGCGGCCCAATCCGGTCGGACGGCCCGCGGGGAACAGATACGATAGACGCACCCATGGCGAAGGGTGGGTCTGGGGGAACGACGACTGGCGACGGACCCGTTGCGGGCGGCGTTGGATCGGGGGGGCTGAGCTCCAATGGAGGCACGGTGGGGCGGCCGGATTCGTCGGGTGCTGACGTCTCCGCGGGCCTGGTAGCGGTAAATCCCACAACGTTAGATTTCAGCACGATTGACGTCGGTGCGGTAAGCGCGGCTCAAGCAGTCACCGTGACCGTATCGGGCACGGCGGTTGCCATCAATGCGGCAGTGTCGGGGATTGGCTTCGCCATTTCCGCAGATACCTGCGCCGCGCTGCAACCGGTTGGAACTTGCACCATCAGCGTGCAGTTCGCCCCGGCTGCTCAGGGGTTGGCCAGCGGCAGTCTGACCGTCAACGGCGCTGCCGTGTCCCTCAGTGGCAGGGGCGTTGCGGGGACCGGCGGCAGCACCGGAGCTGGCGGGAAAGCTGGTGCAGGAGGAAGCACAGGGTCGGGCGGCAGCGTGAGCACCGGGGGCATTGTCGGCTCAGGTGGAACTGGGGCCAAGCCGTCGGGCGGCTCGGGCGGCAGTACCGTCATCGGGACCGCCGCCACTTGCACGACAGACCTGATGACCCTGCGAACCGGCACGGACAACAATTGGATCCCCAGCACTCCGCCAAGCTGCGGCATTCAAGGTTCGCTCTCCGCGTACAGCGACGGTTCCACTTGCACCTCGCCCTCGCCCATCACGGCCAGCGCGTGCGCCTCGGGAACGGCGGGATGCTGCATCTCGGGCACGACGGTCATCGACAGCACGAGCGCCAAGTGGGGATGCGGGCTTGTTCTCGATTTGAATTCGAGCGCCGGCACCTCGGCCACCAAGAGTGCTTATGCGGGTGCCGCGAAGGGCTTCAAGATCACCATCACCGGGACGGTGGCCACGGGCCAGGTGATCCGCATTATGTACGGCAGCGCCGCCACCGATCCCACGGGAGGAACGGCGCCCTACAAGGAAGTGGCGGGCCTGGGTACCTACTCAGTCCTGTTTAGCGACGCAACCTGCCCGGCCTGGGCGACCGGCACCAAGTGCGCAGTCGTTTCGGGCAACGCGGCCTACTCCCTCAAAGTCCAGATCCCGGGCGGCTCGGCAGCGACCGACAAGGTCGGCGCCTTCAGCAATGTTTGCATCACCAGCATCACGCCGATCTAGCGCCCACATTGCCGCCCCATGGCAATGACCTATTCCGTGCGGCGAGGCCACTTATCTAGAAGCAGCTACCATCTGGATCGCAGCGTACGCCATCAAGGCGGGGGAAACTCACATGAAGCACACGGGTCTACTGTCGCATCGGCGCCTCACGCCAGTGGCCGGCCGGAACGGATTCGCTCTGGCGGTCTGCCTGGCTGCCTTGGCGATAACGCCCGTGTCCGCGCGCGCGGCCGAGTACTACGTGGCACCCAACGGCAGCGATTCCGCCGCCGGCAGCTCGTCGGCGCCGTTCGCCAGCTTGTCGAAAGCGAACAGCAGCGCCGCCGCGGGCGATACCATCTGGGTGCACGGAGGTAGCTACTACCTCACCACCCAGCTCGTGCTGTCCAAGAGCGGCACCTCGGACACCAGCCGCACCAAGATTTGGGCGGTCCAGGGCGAAACCCCGGTGCTCGACGCTTCCAGGTACGTGACCAGCGACGCCGCCGTCGACGTGCCGGTGGTCCTGGTGACGGGAAATTACATGCACCTTCGGGGCCTGGAAATCGCGAACGCCAAGGTGGGGGCCAGCGGCGACCATTCGTACTCCTTGCTGCGTACCAAGAACGCGAGCAACAACACCTTCGAGATGCTCAACATCCACCACGGCTTCGGGCCGGGGCTGTTCATCGACACCGGCACTGGGGGCAATCTGATTCTCAACTGCGATTCGCACGACAACTACGACAAGGCTGGCAGCCAGGGCGACGGTCAAAACGGCGATGGCTTCGGCGTGCACTACCAGAAGACCGGCCCTAGCACCACCATCCGCGGCTGCCGCGCGTGGATGGATTCGGACGACGGCTACGACCTCATCTCGCAGGAAGTCCCGGTCACGGTCGAGGGCAGCTTCGCCTTTCAGAACGGCTACGGCAGCGACGGAAACGGTAACGGCTTCAAGATGGGCAGCAGCCAGACCGGCATCCGGCACATCGTGCAGAACAACGTGGCCTGGAAGAACAAGGCTGCCGGCTTCTACGCCAACCATTCCACGGGCGGCAACACCTGGTACAACAACACGTCCTACAACAACGGCGTGCAATACAACATGCTGGCGAGCAGCTTCGACTCGTCGGGGAACGTCACCGGCACGATTGTGCTGACCGGCAGCAAGGTCCACATCATGCGCAACAACATCGGCTTCCCCGACAAGAACAGCAACATGGACGGGGTCGATACGGCGAGCAACACGTGGGACTTGGCCATCAGCGAAAGCAGCTCCGACTTCGCCAGCACCGATCCCACCGGCTGCGACGGTCCCAGGCAAACCGACGGCAGTATGCCGGCGGCTTGCACGTTCATGCGCCTCAAGTCGGGCAGCCCGCTCATCGACAAGGGCAAGGACGTCGGCCTTCCCTTCGTGGGTCAAGCGCCCGACCTTGGCGCCTTCGAATTCGGCGCCACGACCTCGGCGGGTGGCGCGGGCGGAGCGGCCACGTCCGCAGGCGGAAGCTCGGGGTCGGCAGGCAGCACCGGCGCCGGCGGGAGCTCGGGTCTCGGGGGAAGCCAGCAAAGCGGCGGCAGCACCGGAGCGGGCGGAAACACCGGGACCGGCGGAGCCAGTCGCGCCGACGCGGGCACGAACGACGCGGCAACGAGCGCCGGCGGCGCTGTCGGCAGCGGTGGCAGCTCCAGCACCGGCGGTGGTGCTGCCGTCGCAGGTGGAGCCACAAGCGCAAGCTCGGGTGGTTCTGTCGCCAGCGGAGGGCGCTCCAGCGCAGCCAGCGGAGGGGCCACGGCGTCGAGCGGTGGCTCGGTCGGCAGCGCGGGCGGGATCTCGTCCACGGGCGCCACCGGCGGAACCAGCAACCCCGGTTCTGGCGGCGCGGTCAGCACGGCCGGCACCGGTGGAAATACGGCCTCAGGGCAAGGCGGCTCCGGCGCGACCATGCCTGCGGGCTCATCGGGCTGTAGCTGCGCCGTAGGTGGAGCACACCCGCGCCCGTCTCTAACGTGGTTGCTGATGGCGGCATTGGGCCTCGCGTTCAGCCGCGCACGACGGCAGATTTAGGCAGCCTTTCATCCTGCGAAACAATCTGAGAATTCCAGGTTTCGCTGGGGTTAACTCGTCGTCGAGCCGTGGCGGCGTCGTTGACCTCCTCCGTCGCGGCGCCAACATGAAGGCATGCAGCACGCGCTCAGCTTTCGTTCGCGCAGGGTTGGCCCTCGCCCATTCCATCCCAAGCGGTCATGCCAGCGCGGCAAGCAAGGCGGTTCGTGCCGGGATGTTGCGCATGGCTTGCCCAACCAGCAGGAACCGCAACACCAGGGACGGCTGGCTCGGGCCAGCGCGGGTCTGGGTCGCCGGGCCAGGGCTTTGGTGCTGGCTGCCCTGACCGCCTCGTTCGCATTGCTCACTTACGGTTCGTACACGCAGCCGGCGGCAGCTCCGTCGGGTGGCCTTCCGGCGGTGCACGTTCGCCGCTGATGGAGCTTCCGGAGGAGCCCGCTCAGTTCGGTCTTTTCGGACATCGAAGTCAATGATTCGTTACGTGGCTCTAGTTTCATTGACTTCCGCGCCCGCGTTCGGGAAGATCCGGCCATGGCCTCTGCAATTCGAAGCTGTCTTCGGACTCTGCGCCAGCGGCACAGTGTGCAGCAGCGCGACCTCGCGGCCCAGGTCGGCGTCAGCCGGCAGACCTTGAGCGCGATCGAAGCTGGGACCACCATTCCCTCGACCCAGATCGCGCTCGGTCTGGCCCGAGCTCTCCGGTGTCGGGTGGAGGACATCTTCTCCCTCGACGAGGACACGAAGGGAATCGAAGCACAATTGTTCAGGGACTCCGCCCCGCCGGCTGGCCTCGCGCGAGCGCCCCAGCGGCTCCGCGTAGCCATGGCCCAGGTCGGCTCGCAATGGATAGCGCGCACACTGGACGGAGACCAGGGCTTCACGCCGGGAACGCCGGCCGACGGCATCGCGACCGCGCCGTCGGGAAAGACGACCGTCGCGGGCGCGCGCGTACGCCCGCTTCGCGATCTGGACGCGCTTTTGCGCAATCTGTTCGTGGCCGGGTGCGATCCGGCGCTCGGGCTCCTCGGGCGCCACGTGGAGGAGCGCCTGCGCGGGCCGAGGCTGCACTGGATCGACCTGGCGAGCCGGCCGGCGCTCGACGAGCTTGCGGCCGGTCGGGTTCACGTGGCGGGCTTGCATCTGGACGACCTCAGCGCCGGTAATCTCAACGCTGCCACCGTGCGCAGTCGTTTCGGCACGACGCCCATGTTGCTGGTGACACTGGCGACCTGGGAGCTTGGCATCGTGTACCGGGCTCGGCCCGGACGAGCGCTGAGAGGCGTGGCCGATCTTACGCACAAGGGGCTGCGCATCGTCGCGCGCGAGTCGGGCTCGGGGGCACAGCAGTTGCTAGAAAGCGCGCTTGACTGCGCCGGTCTTTCGATGCGCCAACTTGACGTCTCGGCCATCGCGCGCGGACATCGCGCGGTCGCGCAGCTGGTGGCAAGTCAGGTCGGCGACGCTGGCATTGCCACCCGGGCCGCGGCCCTGCCCTTCGGACTGGCCTTCGTATCGCTGGCTGAATCGCGCTTCGACTTGGCCATGGTTGCCGAATCGGCCTCGGACGAGCGCATCCAGGCAATGCTCGAGTGCTTGTCGAGCGATCGCTTCCGCAAGGACCTGGGAGCCATGGTCGGCTATCACGCAAGCAAGACCGGAGACACCGTCGCGGGACTCGGCGCATGAAGCGAAGCTCGCTGCTTGCCGCTGCGCTCGCTTCCGCGCTCTTCGGTGGCGCCCGCGCCGGCGAGTCGAGAGAGTTGGTCGTCTTCGCCGCCGCGTCGCTGCGCGAGGTGTTCCAGAATCTGGCCGACAGCTTCGAGAAGAAGCACGCCGACGTGAAGGTGCGAATCAATTTTGCCGGCAGCCAGGAGCTGCGGGTTCAGATCGAGCATGGCGCAAGGGCCGACGTATTCGCCTCGGCCGATGCGACGCATATGCGAGCGCTTCAGCAACAAGGCCTGGTTACCGAGCCCCGCATCTTCGCCCGCAACGAGCCCGTGGTGGTGGTACCCACGGACAATCCGGCCAGGCTGGCGGGGTTCGCCGACTTGCCCAAAGCCTCACGCATCGTGGTCGGCAGCGCCGAGGTTCCCATCGGGGCCTACACCGAGGCCATCCTAGCCAACGCCGAAAAACCTTACGGAAAGAAGTTCCGCGCTTCCGTGCTGGCGCGTATTCGCTCACGCGAGCTCAACGTGCGACAGGTGCTCACCAAGGTCGCTCTGGGCGAGGCAGACGCCGGCATTGTGTACAAGACCGATGCGCTTTCGGCCAAGGATAGGGTTTCCGCCATCGCGATTCCGGACAGCATCAATGTCATCGCCGAATATCCCATCACGGTCTTGGCCTCCGCGCCCCAGTCCGCGCTAGCCAGGGAATGGGTCAGCCTTGTCGCAGGTGAGGAAGGGCAGCAGGCGCTCAAGGCCGCCGGCTTTCGGCCCGAGCCCGGCCCGGTCCGAGGTGCAGGCAAGCCATGACTCAATCCCGCTACGGCTTGGGTCGCAACCTCGGCTACCGCGTGGGCATGGCCGTGCTGGCGTTGGGGCTTGCCACCCTGCTGGTGGTTCCGTTCATCGCCCTGCTGATTGACGGCGGACCGCTTGCCATCCTACGCGGTTTCCAATGCTCGCTGACTTTGCCGGCGCTGTGGCTCAGCCTGGAAACCACGGTCATTTCACTTGTCTTCGTCGTGCTTGGCGGGACCCCGCTGGCATGGTGGCTGGCCGGTTCGAAGTGGCGTTCGGCCAAGTGGCTTGAGACGCTGCTGCAATTGCCGGTCGTGATTCCACCCGCGGTGGGCGGCATCGCGCTTCTATTGGCGTTCGGACGGCGCGGGATCTTCGGCCCTTGGCTCGAACGCGTCGGCTTCGCCCCGACCTTCAACACCATCGCGGTCGTGATGGCGCAGATCTTCGTCTCGGCGCCGTTCTATTTGCACGCGGCAACCCTGGCCTTCGGACGCCTTGACCAAGATCTGCTCGCGGTTGGACGCAGCCTTGGCGCCTCGCCACCCAGGCTGTTCTTCCGAGTCGCATTGCCGCTGGCCCAACCGGCGCTGATCGGCGGCGCAGCCATGAGTTGGGCGCGGGCGCTGGGCGAGTTCGGCGCCACCCTGATGTTCGCCGGCAACATGACGGGCAAGACGCAAACGCTGCCGCTCGCCATCTACACCGCGCTTGAGATCGATCTGCGAACCGCACAGGCACTCTCGCTTTTGCTGGTGGTGTTCGCGTTCGGATTGCTGCTCGCACTGCGGCGGCTGAATCAATCGCCGGCCGCCATCGGCAGAAAGGCGACGTCGAGCCGATGAGCGAGCTACATAGTCTTTCTTTTTCAGTTGAGTATGCCATGGGCGACTTCTCGCTTCGTGCTTCCTTGGAGGTGGGCGCCGAGGCGGTGGCCTTGGTCGGCCCCAACGGCTCGGGCAAGAGCAGCCTGCTGCTGGCTCTCCTCGGCATCCGCGTTCCGCAGCGAGGTCACATCAGCCTTGGCGACAGAATTCTCTTGGATTCCGAGAACACCGTCTCTTGCCCGACCGAAGAGCGACGGCTGGCCTACTTGCCGCAGGATTTCGGCCTGTTCCCCTTTCTTTCCGCCGAGGACAACGTGGCCTTCGCGATTGCCTGCCGGGGCGAAAAAAGCAGCCGCGGCGCACGCAGGAGGCTGGCTCTCGACTATCTCGATCGTCTCGGCGTCGCCAGGTTGGCCGCCCGTCGTCCGCAACAGTTGTCGGGCGGGGAACGCCAGCGGGTAGCCCTCGCGCGCGCCCTTGCGTCCCAGCCGCGGGCGATGCTGCTCGACGAGCCGACTGCCGCGCTGGACGTGGGCGCCCGGGACGACGTACGCGCGCTGATCCGGGACAGCCTGCGCGAGTTGGCAATCCCCGCGCTGATTGTCACGCACGACTTCGGCGATGTCGCAAGTCTTGCCTCGCGGGTGGCGGTCATGGAGTCGGGCCGACTGGTTGCCTGCGTCGGTGTGGCGGAAGCGCAGGCGTCGCCGCCTACCGCCTTCGTCGCCCGTCTCGCTGGCAAACAGTCGGCAACCTCCAACCCCACCAATTGATCCGCTCCAAGTTTGGTTGGAATTGGCTACTGCCCGTACACGGAAACGATGTTTGCCTGCACGGCGTCGTCGGCCGCATCCGATGAATAGCGGGCAGTCATGATCCCTTCGAAGAAGTTCCCCTGATCGGAGTTGCTGTTGTCGCCGCCGGTGCCAAGGATGATGGCGCCTTCCTTGCG
>Ga0265314_10000277_pt1 | contig 74718 bp, 64 predicted proteins | sample 4126metaG_FD_203106 | JGI IMG/M metagenome (GOLD analysis project Ga0265314, IMG submission 203106) | Rhizosphere microbial communities from Carex aquatilis grown in University of Washington, Seatle, WA, United States - 4-1-26 metaG | ecosystem: Host-associated > Plants > Roots > Rhizosphere >...
CTCTGCAATTGCACGGCGATTCCGACAGGAGTGATGGTGAGTCGATGACCTCCTTCCCTGCGAAAACCGCAATCGATAGCTCCGCCCTCGCCGCCCCCGTGCTGCTTCGCGTTGCAGACATCAAGGTAAAGGCACTCCTCGCCGAGGCCATTGCAGCCGAGGGCCTCCGCCTCCAAATCGTAGCAGACGACGAGGAACTGCCGGGCAGGATACTCGCCGATCGCCCCTCTCTCGTCATAGTCGAGCACGATCCGCCACGCGTCGACGGCGTCGAGATGGTGCGTGCCGTCCGCCGGAGCGAGGCAACCGGTGCGATTCAGATTCCGATCGTGATCGTTGCAACCGACGATCACCCGCCGGACGCAGACCGCGGCGGCGCCACCGACTGGCTGGTCGCGCCTTTCAGCATGAGCTATGCCCGCACCAAAATCCGGGCGTGGGTACTGCGTGCCGCAACCCGCTGGATCAGGGCCCAATTACCCGTTGATGAGCGCAAGCGCCTGGGCGCCCTGCATGAACTGGCGATTCTCGATACGCCGTCGGAAGAACGCTTCGACCGCGTGACGCGAATCGCCGCCGCCGCTTTCAACGTTCCCATCGTGCTTGTCAACCTCGTCGACAAAGACCGGCAGTGGTTCAAATCCTGTTATGGCGTACCCATACGCGAGACTGAACGCGACCTCGCTTTTTGCGCGCATGTGGTACAAACGGGAAAGGAAATGGTTGTGCCGGACACACTGCTGGATGACCGCTTCGCCGAAAATCCGCTCGTACTGAACGAGCCGCGGATTCGTTTCTATGCGGGGGCGCCGCTTATTCTCGACAACGGCAGTTGTATCGGGACGCTCTGCCTTATCGATACCCGTCCGCGCGAGCTTGGTCGCAATGAGCTGGCGATGCTGCGTGACCTGCGCGATATTGTGATAGCTGAAATCAGGAGCGGGCGGGCTTGACGGCCAGTATCATCGGACGACTATTTGATCCATATCACGCCCCGACCTGGAAGTCTGGTTTAGCTTCAAAATTTTCCGCGCATTTCCCCGGTCGCCCTTTTGCGCACGTCCGGTCCGACGATGCCGAGAAACCAGAAATCAAGACGCCACTGAAGCAGAAACCGGTCGTGACTTGTTAGCCGGAAAAGGGAGGAAGCATGAAGGTTTATCAACGATTGGCCCACGCATTCGCCGCGGAAGGCGTGACCACCATCTTCGGCATGATGGGCCACACGACCATGCACTGGGCGGACGAACTCCACAAGGTTGGCGTCAGGAAGCTCGAAGTTCGCCACGAGGGCTTCGGGCTCGGCATGGCTGACGGTTGGGCGCGGGCAACTCACACCACCGCCGTCGCCCACGCAACCGGCGGCCCCGGCGTGACCCAGCTCGCCACCGCGCTCGTCACCGCAAGCCGCGCCGCGTCGCCTGTCGTTGTCTTCACCGGCGACAGCGGGACAACCGACTACGAGAACGCACAGTATTTCAATCCGGGGCGATTCGCCGCCGCCTGCGAATCCGGATTCGTGCGCGTCGATTCGCCCGACGTCGCGGATGAAGCCGTGCGCATGTCATTCTACCGGGCGAAACTCGAATCGCGCCCGATCATGCTCAGCGCCCCGCTGGACATCCAGCTGCTGCCGTTCGAGGACGACGACCCTTACGTGCCGTCTACCAGGTATTTCGGGGCGCAACGCGCCGTTGCGCCCGACGCTGAAATGCTCGAACGGGCGGCGGACATCATCGCCGGCAGCAGCAAGCCCGTGATTATCGTCGGGCGCGGCGCCATGTGGTCGGGCGCGGGCGAAGCGGTGCTGAAACTGGGCAACCGCATCGGTGCGCTGATAGGCACCTCACTGAGAGCGAAGAACTGGCTGAGCGACGCCGACTATCATGTCGGGGTTGCCGGGCAATACGGAACGCGCATGTCGATGGAACTTTTCGCAGACGCCGATTGCGTGATCGCCGCAGGCGCGAGCATGAACCGCTACACGACGTCGAACGGCTACCTCTTTCCCGACGCGCGCGTCGTGCACCTCGATCCCAAGCCGCACGTCATGATGGGCGGCGGGCGCGGTGCGGATTGCTATGTGCAGTCCGATGCGCGTTTGGGGCTCGAGGCTCTCGAAAGCCTGCTCGCCAGGCGCTCGGTAAAAATTACGGGCTACCGCACTCCCGACGTGAAGACCCAACTCGCGCACAATTTCGCCGACCGCGCTGAATTCCTCGTCGAGCCCGGCACCGTCGACCCGCGCGCCGCATGCACGCTCCTCGATGAAATGGTGCCTCCGCACGTGAACCTGTGCACGTCCAGCGGCGCGGTCGGCGGGTTCAGCAACCTGCACCTGAATCGCGCGCGCCCGATCGTCATGGCCAGCCATTTCTTCGGCTGTATCGGACAGATGCTGCCGGCCGCGATGGGCGCCATCGTCGCCTCCGGCAACCAGCCGATGCTGCTCGTCGACGGCGATGCGAGCACCATGATGCACCTCGCGGATTTCGACACCGCGGTGCGCTACAAGCTGCCGCTGCTCGTCGTCGTGCTCAATGACGAAGCGCTGGGAGCCGAACGCCACCACATGCACGCCGCGCAGATCAATGCCGATCTGGCGGACGTTCCGTCGCCCGACATAGGCGCCGTCGCGACCGCGTTGGGCGGCAGGGGTTGCCTCGCGCGCAGCATCGAGGAACTGCGTGCCGCCGCCGCTCAATGGGTCGCCAATCCCGGCCCCATGATCATCGACGTGCGCATTTCCAGAAACGTGCTGCCGATGCACATACGCCGCATGGACTACGCGCGCGACGAATAAGTCCCGGCTCGAGCTCCGGCGCGGCATAGTCACTGTTGGACTTTCCTCATCGGCTTCCTGCATGGTTAATAACATGGGGGGAGATCGAATTTGTGCGATTTCCATAGAGAGTTTGGATGAACACCTATCCGCCTCATGGGGTATTCGTGCTTATCGGTCTTCACTGTTCCTGCTCGGTATGCGGCGTAGGTGTAAATGAAGATTGATTCGCATCGACAAGGCGCAATCGCGTCTCAAACGAACGGCTCTGCGCTTGCCGCAGAGTGCAAATGACACGCGACGCAGCGGCCGGCTCCGACATCAACTAGTCGCGGTCGTTCCTCGCTGCACCGTGCCATCGCCTGAGGACAGCGCGGGTGAAACGCACAGCCTGACGGCGGGTTCATGGCCGAGGGTATTTCACCCATCACGCGCGGCAATGCAAAACGCGCCTGTGGATCCGGCACCGGCGAGGCCGCGCGCAGCATCTGCGTGTACGGATGTAGCGGCTGGTCAAAAATCTCCGGCACTGGCGCTTCCTCGATAATGCGGCCTAAATACATTACCGCCACGCGATCGCACACATGCCGGACCACCCCCAGATCATGGGAAACGAAAAGCAGACTTAGTCCGTGCCGCTCGCGCAAACCCTCCAGTAATTTGAGCACTTGCGCCTGGACGGAGACATCGAGCGCCGATACAGGCTCGTCGGCAATGATCAAGCGTGGCTCGACGACGAGCGCTCGCGCGATGCAGATGCGCTGGCGCTGGCCGCCCGAAAACTCATGGGGAAACCGCTTAGCGGAATCAACAGGAAGGCCCACCTCCGCAAGCGCAGCACCCACTCTGGTCTCGATCCCGTCGCCTTTAGCCAAACCGTGCACCCGCAATGGCTCGGCGAGCGTTTGGAATACGGTCCGCCGCGGATTCAGCGAAGCATACGGATCCTGAAAGACCATCTGCATGCGCTGCCGCATGCGCCGCAATGCAGGCCGCAGCAGTCCGGCAATGTCCTCATTCTCGAAAAGAACGCGGCCCTCGTCAGGTTCAATCAATCGAAGCAGGCAGCGAGCGAGTGTCGACTTGCCGCAGCCCGACTCACCCACTAGGCCGAGTGAAGTCTGCGGACCGACATTGAACGTGACATCAACCACGGCATGAACCTGCGTTGCGCGGCTGAAAAATCCGCCTCCCGAAGAGAAACGCTTTCCGAGACCTTCCACAGACAAGATCGGATTGACGTTCACGCCGTTCCTCCACGCACCCAGCAGCGCACTGTGCGCGTATCGTCGATCCTTGAGAGCGGTGGTCGCTCACGGCTGCATCGATCCTGCGCGAGCCGGCACCGCGGCGCGAATGCGCAGCCCACCCCGACCTCGCGAATAGAGGGCACATTGCCTTGAATGGGCTCAATCGCACTGATGTCGCGGTCAACCCGCGGCATCGATGCGAGGAGCGCTTCGGTATAAGGATGCAGCGGCGCCGCGAAGAGGCCGCTGACGTTGGCGGTCTCGACGATCTCGCCAGCGTACATTACCGCCACCCGGTCTGCTACCAGCGCCACCACTCCGAGGTTGTGCGTAATGAATAGCACGCCGAGTCCAAACTCTTTCTTCAGGTCTTCGATCAACGACAGCACCTGCGCCTGAATTGTCACGTCGAGCGCCGTCGTGGGCTCGTCGGCGAGCAGCACCGCGGGCTGGCACGCGAGCGCCATCGCAATCATCACGCGCTGCCGCATGCCACCCGAGAACTGGTGCGGATAATCCCGCATGCGCTTGCTCGCCGACGGAATCTTCACCTGGTCGAGCACGCGCTGCGACTCGCTCCAAGCGGCGGCGGCACCGAGGCCGCGGTGCACACGCACGCTCTCGGCCACCTGCTCGCCCACGGTCATCGTCGGGTTAAGTGCGGTCATCGGCTCTTGAAAAATCATCGCCACGCGGTTGCCACGCACTTCGTCGAGCGCCTTCTCAGGCAACCCAACCAGTTCGCGGCCGTCCACGCGAATGCTGCTACCGGCAGCGACGCGGCCCGATGCCGCTGGCACAAGTCCCATTACGGCGAGCGCAGTAACGCTCTTGCCGCTGCCCGATTCCCCCACCACGGCGAGCGTTTCGTTGCGCGCGATCGCGAACTCAACGCTACGCACCGCCGGATGCCACACGCCGCCGGAACGAAACTCGACGGTGAGGCTGCGAACGTCGAGCATCGCGGCCTCAGTCACGGCGTGCCTTCGGATCGATTGCGTCGCGCAGTCCGTCGCCCATCAAGTTGAGGCCAAGCACGGTAATTAGAATGGCAATTCCAGGCGCGACTGCGAGCCAGGGCGCATCAAGGATATTCTCGAACCCTTCGCGGATCATACCGCCCCAGGTGGCCGTGGGTGGTTTCACTCCGAGGCCGATAAAGCTCAGCGACGCCTCGGTGCGAATTGCGGTGGCAAGCCACAGCGACGCCACCACCACCACCTCCGAAAGCAGATTAGGGATGATGTGCACCACGACGAGACGGACGTCGGAGAATCCCAGCGCGCGGCCGGCCTCGATGAAGTCTCGGCTTTTCAGCACGATGGTCGGCGCCCTCACCACCCTCGCGAAGGGCGCGAGTTCCGTGAGCGCGATCGCGATCACCAGATTCTCGATGCTCGGTCCCAGCATCGCTACCACCATGAGACCGAGCAACAGTGTAGGGAACGACAGCAGCACGTCGAGGATCGCCGTCACCATGGAATCGAACCAGCCGCCCACGTAGCCTGCGGCGACGCCGATGGCGGAACCGAGCACCATTGCGAGCGCTATCGACAGCACGCCAATGGTGAGCGATATGCGCGCGGCATGCAGCAGCCGCGACAGCACGTCACGGCCGAAGGAATCGGTGCCCAGGAAATGCTCTGCCGACGGCGCCATCAAACGGTCGCCCACGCTTTGCTCGAGGGGGTCGAACGATGAAATGTGCGGGGCTAAAACCGCGGCGAGAATGACGGCCACTATGAGCACGATCCCGAGCCACGAGGTTGGATTCGCGCGGAAGCGGTGCGTCCAACCGCGCACGGGTTCGAGGGTGGTGTCCGGCATGCTCATCGGTACTTCACGCGGGGGTCGATAAACCCGTAAGCGATGTCGGTTGCCACGTTCGCGAGTACGATGAAGCCGGCGAAGAACACCATCACCCCCTGCAACAGCGTGTAGTCGCGCAGGTTTAGCGCACCAAGGATCAGTTTGCCGAGCCCCGGGCGGTTGAATACGATCTCGGTGAGCACCGAGTTGCCGATCATCGTGCCGAGGTAAAGCCCCACCACCGTGGCCACGGGAATCAGCGCATTGCGTAGCGCGTGACGCCAGAGCACCGCAGCCGCGCCAATGCCCTTCGCACGTGCCGTGCGCACGTAGTCCTCACCCAGTACGTTAAGCATGGACGAGCGGGTCACGCGCGTCACGTAAGCCGTCATGATGATGCCAAGGTTTAATGCCGGTAGCGCCAGATGACGCAGACGGTCGATCGGGTCGTTCACTTTGGGATCCGAGATAACCGGGAACCAATGCAACTGGATTGAGAACACGAGCAGCAGCAGGATGGCCGATACAAAAGCAGGAAAGGAAAGTCCTGCGAGCGACACCAGGCGCGTTAGCGTGTCGGGGAGCGCATTGCGGTGCACCGCGGCGTAGACGCCCAGCGGCACACCAAATATTACGCCCAGGAGTATTGCGGCCAGCGTGAGTTCTATGGTGTAGGGAATTACCGCGAGTACCTCGGCCCAGACGGACTTGCCTGTGACGAGCGAGCGTCCGAGGTCTCCATGCAGAATGCCCCAGAGAAAATCGAGATATTGCACGTACATGGGCTGATCGAGGCCGAGCTTCGTACGTAACGCCGCAAGCGCTTCCACGGACGCTTGATCGCCAAGGATTACAAGGGCAGGATCGCCCGGCACCACGCGCGCCAATATAAAGACCGTCGTCATTGCGAGGAGCATCGTGGGCACTGCGAGAGCGAGGCGGCGCAGCAGGTAGTCGCCCATAATCGCCTCAGGCCGCCACCGCGGTTGAGAATCGCCGCGCCGTGAACGGACCAATCGGCAGGTCGGTGGCCCCGCGCGTGACGAGATCGGCCACAGCTACGCCACAAACCGGCCCAAGTTGAAACCCGTGCCCCGAAAAACCAAATACATTGATAAAGCCGGGTGCTGCCGCCGAGAAGTCGATCAACGGGATGCGATCCGGCGTTTCCGCCTCGATGCCGCACCATGACCGCACGATCCGCACGGCGCGCATGCGGGGAAAGAGCGCGGCGGCCGCGGCAGCTGACTTGGCGAGGTTTGTAACATCCACCCAACCCAGTTCGCGGTCGAGATCAACCCTGCCCTGCTGCCCGCCACCGATAAGTACTGTACCCGACGACGTCTGCTTGAAGGAAAGCTGGCGCCGGACCCCTCCCACCACCGGGCTGACAAATGGCGGCATGCGCTCAGTGACGATCATCATCGAGGCGCGCGTGCGCAAGGGTATCGTGTCGCCGATTAGCGCAGCGAGCCGTGCTCCCCACGCGCCCGCAGCATTCACGACGATGGGCGCACGGTAGCGTTCACGTTGTCCAACGACGAACCACGCCCCACCCTCGCGCTCGATGCTAACTACGGCCTCCCCTTCCTCGATTACTGCACCGGCCAACCGCGCGCGCGCGGCAAAGGCAAGCGTTGTTCGGAACGGATCGGCCGCGCCGTCGTTGCGCACGACCATCGCGCCGACACAGTGGTACGCGATGGACGGTACCAGACGCCGCAGTTCATCTATGCCCACAACCTCCTCATGCCGGTAGCCTAAGCACCGGAGTGTTTGCGCCCGCGTCTCCAACTGCACCAGTTCGTCAGCGGACTCTGCCACCTTCACGTGCCCGCAGGCCGTAAAACCACAATCGTCGCCTACGATTTCGCGTATCCGCTGCCAATACTCCATGCCCAGCACCGACAGAGGTACTTCCGAGAGATCGCGCCCAAGCGAGCGCACGCCACCGGCGTTGATGCCCGAGGCGTGCCGACCGACATGGCTACGCTCGAGAACGGTTACACGCTGACCGCGCAACGCAAGTTGCAAGGCAGCAGAACACCCATGCAAGCCGCCGCCGATAACGATCACGTCCATCTCGCGGATCACTCCGCGCTCTCCCCATCGCCCAATGCGGCGAGTTCTCCAAGACGCAGAGGCTTGAGCGGCGGTCGCACGCGGAACGAGCCCACGGTTCCCGGCAGCGTATCGAGGGCGGCGGCGATCGTACCGGTGACCGCAGGGCCGCACATCCGTCCTTGGCACGGTCCCATGCCGCAGCGGGTAAACGATTTCACTTGATTGGGCCCGCGGCAGCCCAGGGCAACTGCCTCGCGAATGCGGCCGGCCGTGACTCCTTCGCAACGACAGACGACCACGTCGTCGGGCGGGGCAAGGAGTTCGGGGGCGGGAGCATATAGCGCGTCCAGGAAATTGCGTATTGCATCGTGGGTGTCGAACTCTCTCCGTACCGGCTCCGAACGGTGATCGCGCTCTTCGTCGGTAATGCAGCCGAGCGCCGCAGCGATCCCCAGTGCGGCAAGGCGCCCGCGGCACTCGGCGACGCGCGCGCCGCCGATCCCGCCACAATCGCCCGCGACCGCTATCATACCGACATCCGTCGCACCGTAAGCGTCTGTAAGCGGCCGGAAACACTGCTGATGCGCGTCCCAGACGTGTGCGCATCCTAATGACATTGTCATGTGAGTGTTCGGGATGATCCCTTCGTGCAGCAGCAGGCCCTTCGCGGGCGCCTCCTCCCAATGCGACCCAACACGCCAACGCACTCTGTCAATCTGCGAATCGCCTTTCGCCTCCACGGCCTCTACCCCTGTCACGCGCCGGATATTGGCCATCCGGATTTTCCTGAGGTAACCGAGACCTTTCGCGAGATAGCGCCAGCCCCGCAGGGCGCCGGTGCCATGCGCCATAAAAGCACGGGAGATGGATGAGCGTGTGGTATCTAAAATGCCGGCGATGCGCGCGCCCGCCTCTACGACCTCGGCTGCAAAATGCAAGAGGAGCGGACCGCTGCCTGCAATCCACACCTCGGGCTCAGGCAGCAGATCGATCGACTTGTGCAGAATCTGCGCCGCACCGACCGTCATGACTCCAGGCAACGTCCACCCGCGGACAGGCACGGGGCGCTCCATCGCCCCCACCGCGACGAGCACCCTCTTGCCATCGATTTGCCGGCTCGTCGTGCCGTCGGATGTAAACACGCGGCCGTCGCTTTCCACCTGCCAAACCTGATGCGAAGCAAAATGGGTCGCGCCGCAGGCGCGAAATGCATTAACGAGATCAAGGCCTCGACGATAGTCGTCACCGAGTCCTCGCGCGCGGCCCTCTGCCTCCGCTCGCTCAACGACGCGGTAGATCTGACCACCCGGCTCCGGCTGCTCGTCAACCAGCGCTACCGAGAGACCAAACTCGCACGCCTGCACGGCGGCAGCGAGTCCTGCCGGTCCGCCGCCGATAACGACGAGATCAAACGAGTCACTCACAGTTCGCGCGCTCCTTCCTGCCGGCGGATGCGCATGCCCGGCCGCACAGTAATCATGCAGCCCTGCTGCGACGACTCGTCATCGATGATCAGCAGGCACTCAAAGCACACACCCATCATGCAGTAAGGCGCTCGCGCCTCGCCGGTTGCGGGCGACGTGCGGGTGCTCGGAAGTCCGGCGATCAGCGCCGCCGCCGCGGCACTCGCGCCGCGCGGCACCAGGACCGACCTGCCCTCGACTTCGACGAGGATGGCGTCGGACCTCTCAGGCGGCTTTTGGAACATCGAACCGTCTTGGATGAAAGGCATCAAGGAATTCGCCGAGCTGCCCATCGGCAATGGCCGCCGCAAAATCCGTGGCGTGTGCTGCAGCGAGCGTAACGCCCGAATGGCAGATTGCGATGAATGCGCCGGGAAAGTGTGTCGACTCGGCATAGACGGGATGATTGTCCGGAGTGAGGATGCGAATGCCGCCCCACGTGCGGTTCAGGCGCGCGTTCGCTAGTTCGGGAAGGATGCGTATCGCGCGCGTAGCCATGCGCCCTCCCACGCCTACCGTAGTGCGGTCATCGAAGCCTGTATTCTCCTTGGAAGATCCGATCAGAATGGTACCGTCCGCCGTCTGACGAACGCCGCTGCCGGGCAGCCGCAGGAAAGGACGAAACCGCTCAGTGACGAGGATTTGTCCTCGTTCGGCGCGGATGGGCGCTGCCAGTCCGAGCTGCCCGGCGAGTGCCGACGTGCCGTGGCCCGCGGCGACCACAATACGTTCGGCCTCCACCGTGTCCTCCGGTGTCTCCACGATGAACCGATTGCCGCGATGTTCGATGGTTTTCGCTGGTGCGTCGGGTCGATAATGCGCGCCCGCGAGCTGGAGCGCCGCGTGCAGCGCCTTAAGGAGCGTCAACGGATTGCAGTAGCCGTCACGTGCGCAAAAGGAAGCGCCGGTGACGGCTTCGCCGAAACGCACGCCGGGCATCAGTTGTTCCAGAGTCGACCGCTCCATCATCTCCGTGCCATAGACGTCGGCTTGGGCGCGCAGCTTCGCGACCTTGGCGCGGCGCGACTCAAAATCGTCCTCGCCAAGGCAATAGGCTAGCCCTCCGTCCTGGCGGAACTCAGTATCCACGCCTGTGAAGGTCTGCAGCCGTTGTGCAAACGCTGGCCACAAGTCTGCTGAACGGCGTGTCCACCGCATGTATGCCGGCATGCCGTCGCCTTTGGATTGCAACCATACGAGGCCGAAATTCGCCCGCGCAGCACGGCAGGCGCGATCGCCCTCGTCCAATACCACAACGCGCTTTCCCCGTTCGGCGAGGCCGAAGGCGATGGACGCACCCACGATGCCGCCACCGACCACGATGACGTCGTAGCCGCCCACGTGTTGCCCGGCACTCATTTTAAAGTCGTGTTCTCGTTGATAGGCGGCACGAGGTTCATCGCACCCGCGAGCACAACACCATAGTCCACCGTGTCTCGCCGCGCCCAGACCTGACGCAGGTCGAAAAGCGGGATGCCGCAAATTTCGGCAGCAATCTTTTCCTGCGCGGCACGCCACAGTGCGAGCCGCTTGGCCGGGTCGGGCGTGCTGCGCGCCGCGTCAATTTCGGCGTCGGCTACCTTGCAGTGCGAGAAGTTCGTGACCTGCTTGGGTGCGCCGATCTCGGAGTTTGAGTGGTAAAACTCCGTGAGATAGCTGTCTGCCACCGGGAAGCGCGCTGCGCCATAGAACACGATGGCGCTCACGTCCTTGCGAATCTGCGCATGGTAGGTCGTGTGATCCACAACTTCCATGGTGAGATTGATGCCGGCGCGCTTGAGCTGGCTCTGGATCACTTCCATCACCGGCTGTATCGCGTTGTTGTTCGATACCACCGCGTTCAGCGTGAGGCCCTGGCCGAATCCGGCTTGCGCAAGCAGTGCCTTGGACTTAGCAATGTCGAACGGAAACTTGGGGCCCGCATCCGATTCGCCTGCGTAGCCTGGCGGAACGACCGAGCGGCCAGGCTTTGTCACGTCGGCGCCGACGAACTTGATGAGCTCCGGCACGTTCACCGCGCGAGCCACCGCCTCGCGCACGCGCTTGTCGTCAAGCGGCTTGATCCGCGGATTGAGGAACAATGTGCGGAACTCGCCCGGCTCGAATATGTCAATCTTCACGCCGGGCAACTGGCGCGTACGCTCCACCCACCGCTGCTCGCGCTTGCCGCTGATGACGTCCAATTCGCCATTGGAAAAAGCGAGTTCGCGGCTCGAATCGGAAGAGATGAATTTGTAGGCGATGCGCGAGATTTTCGGCTTCCCCCGGAAATACTTGTCGTTCGCCTTGAGGACAAGTTCGCGCTGCGTCTGATGCTCGACGAACTCAAACGGGCCAAAACCGACAGGCTTCAATTTGAAATCGTCGCCGAGGTCCTGGTCAGCCTTGCGGCTTACGATCATGCCGCCGTGATAGTTGGAAACCAGGCCCAGCAGACTCGGCACCGGTGATTTGAGGGTGATGCGTACGGTATAAGGATCGAGCGCCTCAACTTTCTGGAACTGCTCGAATGTCGACGAGAAAGAAGAGCGTTTGGGGTCCGCGGCGCGAGTGAGGCTGTAGACAACGTCCTCCGCGGTTGCCTCGCCAAAACCACGATGAAACTGCACGCCCTTGCGGAGCTTGAAAGTCCACACGAGGCCGTCTGGCGAATTCTGCCACCGCTCCGCCAAGTCGCCTTCGATCTTGTCGGGATTTGCGCTGCCAAGCGGGAAGCGAACCAGCGCACCGAATATCCAGCTGATAGGACCTTTCTCGTAGGTCGAGGAAGTACGATGGGGATCTAGCGTACTTATATCCGATGTCTGCACGCCAATTCGGAGGACCTTCTCCTGAGCGGTTGCTGGCAGGCAGGCCAGCACAAGAAACAACGACACGAGCAAAACTGCCCCGAGTGGGGGGCGCGATTGGCAGCGAATCATTTCTTATATCCTTTTCCGGCTAACGATCTCGATAGACGATAGGAGCAATGATCGCGCGCGTCAAAGGCTTATTTTTTGGCTTTCCATAACCGAAGGTTATGCAGTCCGGCCGCCTGCGCGAAACCAGCTATGCGGGGCCGAGCGCCGAGCGCAAGGGATCCGGGTCGCCATGTTTAAGGCGGTCAATGGCGGCCGTGATCTTGTGCTGCTGTGCCAGCGTAAGAGTGTGGCGGGTCGCCGCCATGAACTTGGCCTCAAGCTCAGCCCATGAAAGTGGATTGTCGGGATCGCCACGCGGCATGGTGACCGGGGATTCGAAACGACCTCTGGCGGTCGTCACCACGACCCGCGCCGGCGAACGTGCTGGAAATTGTGCCTCGAGGTCCGGATCGCGATGCAGAGACACCCTGCCCGCAACCTCGAGCACGCCCGCTTCGCCAAGGTCCGAAGGGTCGAGTGGGAGCAGGCCCGAGGCACCGCGAACCGCGCAAACGCCAATGCAATAGGGGACGCTGTATTGCGCTTCGACCAGGTCGCGCGGCGCACGCGCATTAGACAGGTTAAAGGTGCCCGAATAAGTGTAAATCTCGACCGCCACGATGTCTTTCGCCGACAGTGAATGCCGCCGCAACAACTCTGTAAATGCCTCCACCGGCGCATGGATGTGCCGGCAGCACGCGTACGGCTTGAAATAGGTCCTGCCTATCAATGGCGGTTCCCCGAGACCCTGCACGATGCGCTCATTCGCGAAGAGCGCGGGACTATCTAAGATTTCCTCGGGCCCCGTGTATCCGCTTTCGGCAAGAAATAACGCAGTCATGCCCGTGGTCGCGCCCCAGGGAATCCCTTCCTTTACGTCGCTGCCCATGAGACCGGCCAAACCGCCGAGAGCCGGCGCGCACTGGGCGCTGATCGCGAATGCGTGCGCCAGGTGCTCGGGCTTGGTACGGCGCACCCGCCCGGCCGCTGCGATGGCCGCGTACGGTGACCACGTGCCCGACGGCCCGTAGCCGTGACGGCCGACGGCGACGCGCACACCGACTTCGTAGCCGGCAATAACGGCAGTCAGCAGTTCGTCTGCGCTGATGTCGACATCGGCAAGGGCGGCAATTGCGGCGGGAATCGCGGCCGCGCCCGGGTGGCCACGCGCCAATCGAAAGCCGTCGTCGAGATCCAGCGCCGAAGCGGCCGCGCTGTTGCAAAATACCGCGCCGGTCACGCTCGTCCGCTGATTCGTAAACCAGATTCCGGCGGTGCCGCTGCCGTACTGACTGAGCGCCACCCGGCGGACTGCGTGCGAGCTACGTTCCTGAAAGCCAGCGGCGGCGGCGGCCAGCAGGTCGAACACACAACGCAGGGCGGCTTCGCGGCAATCGGGCCGCAGGGCTTCTGCCTGCAGCTCGCAAACGTAGTTCGCGAGGAGTCGACTTGTATTCATCGTTCAGGCAATCCAGTCACGTCCAAATGACGCGACAACAATAGATACGCTGGCGCAGCGTGTCAAAGCACTTCTCGTGGGTCAACCATAACGAAACGCTATGCTGCCGTCCTTCTCCTGCAGTTCAGCAGCCAGAATCCGCGACGCCTCCGCGAATGCCTGTGCCAGCGCCGACAGCTGACGCCCCCGAGGCATCGCCATGAAAATTTCAGATTCGATCCGCGGCCGAAAAGGGCGAACGACCAACGCAGGCGCGAAGGCACCCACGTAAAGGGGATTAACGATCGATACCCCCAGACCGCGCGCAACAAACGCGAGTATGGGCGGTGCCATCGGCGTCTCGAGAGCGATCGTGCGCGCCACCTTCGCGTCGTCGAAAACCTGATCGATGCGCCGCCGCGTTGCGGAATACTGAAGAAGGGAAGCGAAACGCTCTCCTGCGAGGTCTTTGCACTGGATCTCCCGTCGCGACGTCAGGCGGTGGCGCGGCGGCAGAATGCACACGAGCGGCACGCTGCATAACGATTCCATGCGAATTTCGGGATGCTCTACGGGATGCACCGAGTAGAACAGCTCGATCTGTTGCGTAACGAGTTGCTCGACCAGTTTCGGGGTCTCCCGCGCGTGCATCGTCACCGCGACCTCCGGCGGCTTTGCCTTAAACCTGGCAAGAATTTCCTGTCCAAATCCGACCGATAGAGCCGGCATTACGCCAACTGCGAGCGATCCGCGTTGAAGCGTCCGAATCTCCTCCGCGGCCTGTCGCACGCGGCCGGCACCCTGGAAGATGCGCTCGACTTCCTCGTACAATAACCGCGCCTCCCGCGTCGGAGACAGACGTCCCCTGTCGCGGGCGAACAACATCATGCCGGCGTTACGCTCGAAAAGCTGCAGCAATTTGCTGACGGCGGGTTGGGAGATCCGGAGGCGCGCCGCAGCCATGGTCACCGTTCCGGTTTCCATGACCGCCTTGAACGCCTCAATCTGGCGAAGATTCATCGGAAGCCGGGCTGAGTTTTTCCCGTTTGCATGCGGTGCGAGACAACGACTCCCGATCGCTCTTTTAAATGGTTGCTAACTAACACATACACAGCATACATCAATAGCGAATGAGCCAATGGCGGTCACGGCTTTAACTCCGGTCGCTGTTGCACGATGTTTTGTTTACGTTGGATCAACGGCAACAATAATAACCAAGATGTAACTTGCCTGGATGAGACCACCATTGCGAATTTACGCGTTGCCGAGCCCGTTTCCGCGATTTTTTGTTCCTTGCGCGACGCTTCGGGATAAAGAACAGTCTTAATCGTTATGCAGTGCACAATCACCGGTCGACCGTTAGCTGAGCACATAACGCGCAACTTGTAACCTTACTTATGAGTGACCGTTTTTGGCCGGAAGCTGTTCAGCAACTACGCGTACGGGTCTTCGTGCGACAAGAGTCTCTGAAAACAAGTTGTCCAAATTTCTGCAAGAACCGGTACCACTCTTTCTGAAAGGCTTTGTTCGTGGGATTGCGGCCGGTAATGAGGACCGTTATCTGCTGAAAAGCCAAAGGATAGGTGGCGAGAGAAGTTATCGCGAGCTGCAACAGTCTGTGGTCCAGATCGGGCGGTATCTTGCCGAGCTTCTGCAGTTCCCGAATCGCGAATGCTTTCTCGATGATCCTGCGTAAACGGGCATCGCGTCCCGGTATCCTGCTGCCGCGTCCGCTGGCGGCTTCCCAGGTCAGGAAGCGCACATAGTCGATATCCTGGGCTCGCGCCTTGAAACGTTCCGCCATTACATCGGCGAGTTGCGAAGGTATTGAATCTCCGCCGACAGGCCGTCGGAATCTGAGGTCATGCACCTCGCGGAACAAATCCTCTTTGGTCGGAAAGTGATGGCAGAGCAGCTGTTTGCTGACGCCCGCGCGCCTTGCCACCATCGATATCGTCGTCCCCTCGTATCCCTTCTCGGTAAATTCCTTGACCGCAGCCTTGCCGATTTTTTCTTTGGTCGCGTTGCTGTCCCGTACCCGCACCGATTTTGTCGGGCCTCGATCCGGCCGAATCCGGCGCATCGCGCTATTCACCGTCTTTTTCGGCTTAATGGCCATAAGTTCATCCACGGAGAAGGGTGCATGTGATGGAAGTCGTCACTCAGGCCTGATACCGGCACCGGCCATCACTTCGGACAGCTTCGTGAACTCGGCTTGGCGGAAACGCGCGAACTCCGCGGGCGAACTGCCGACCGGGTCGGCGCCGATTGCGAGCAGGCGCTGCTGGATCCCGGACTCGCGCACGGTCTTCGCGATTTGCTCGCTCAAACGATTTACGATTGCCGATGAAGTGCCGGCAGGCACCAGAATGCCCAGCCATCCCGTCATCTCGTAACCGGGCACGAACTCCGCGATCGCCGGCAGGTCCGGCGCAACCTGCGACCGCTTTGCGCTGGTGACCGCCAATGCGCGGACCTTGCCGGTCTTCATCATGGCGAGTGCGGTCGAGATCGAAGAGAACGCCATCTGCACCCGGCCGGATTCGAGATCGGGCACTGCCAGGCCGCCGCTTCGATAGTTGATGTTGGCGATGTCCACGCCGGCCATGGCCTTGAAGAGTTCACCGCAGATATGCAGCGAAGTGCCTTGCGACGATGCGTAGTTAAGCTGACCGGGTCTCGCCTTCGCGAGCGCGATCAATTCCGGAACGGATTTCACATTCACGGACGCATTGACGACCAGAACGTTGGGCACTGACGCTACCAGCGAAACCGGCGTGAAGTCCTTGTGCGGATCGTACGGCAGCTTCTTGTGCAGACTCGGGTTGACGACATGCGTGATGGATACCAGCAGCATCGTGTAGCCGTCGGGAGCGGACTTTGCCGTGATCTCTTCGGCGATCACGCCGCCCGCGCCGCCGCGATTGTCGATGATGAAGTTGCGGCCGAAAGCGGTCGTCAATTCCTGCGAAACCAGCCTGCCGATGAGGTCGGCATTGCCGCCCGCCGGAAATGCAACGATGAAGCGAACCGGCTTGTCGGGCCACGCCGCGGCGTGACAGGCCGGCCCGCAACAAAAGCAGGCCGCCGCCAGCGCCGCGCGCCGCGTGTTAAAAAAATGCCTGCGTACCGCAAGCAACACTTCAGGCCGCGCTTTTGACTTTCATCGCGATCGCGCGGATCTCGTCGTCGCGCAGCGTGCGCCTCACCGTCAGGAGTTCCGCCTGTACTTCCTTCAAGATGCGTTCGACGTCGGCTTTCTCGACCTCGATTCCGAGTTGCGACATCTTCTCCGCGATAGACCAGTAGCCGCTCGTTTGATCGATCAGCCACTCTCCCTTGTTGCCGAATACCGATCCGTCGACGCACCAGTGGATCAGCGGGTCGACCAGCCCTTCCATCGCGACGCCGTTGTTGCCGGACCACACGAAGTAGCGGTCGCCGGTGATCGCATGATTGCCTGCCACCTTGATGCCGGTGATTTCCTCGCCGAGCCGCCGCAATTCCGTAAGTTTGTCGAGCTTGATGCCGGTATCGACGCCGTACATGATCTCGAGCACGGCGGCCATCTGGCCGAGGTCGGCCTGCCCGGCGGCGCAACAATAGCCGTTGATGGCCGTCTCGAGCATTTCGGCGCCTGCCTGGATGGCGGCGACGTTGACACCGACGCCCAAGCCGAACGTATCGTGAAGATGCATCGCGATCTTCGCTGTCGGCGCGGCCTTCTTTGCAATCGTCACCGCATAGGCGACCGCTTGCGGCCCCATGCCGCCGGGGCCGTCGTGCAGCGCGATGTATTCCGCGCCCGCGTTGGTCATTTCGCGCGAAAACCGCGCAATGCCTTCCTCGTCGGCGTAGTGCAGCATGTTGAGGCTCGCCTTGACTTCCATGCCGCGCGCCTTCGCGTAGTCGATCAGCGGCTTGTTGCGCTCGAGCAGCTGCTCCATGCTCTTTGGCGGGTTGACGACCTTGCGCCAGTCCTTGCCTTCCCACGCGAGCCGCGGCGTATCCCCGGCGCCGTAGAACGCACTGATGCCGAAGTTGGCCGGACCCTGCAGGCTGATCGTGTTGGCGCCGAGCTCGGCCATTTTTTCGATCGCTTCCCTGCTGTGCCCGCCGACGATTTCGATTTTCGCGTCGGGACATATGTTCTTGATGAAATTGATTTCATCACGGAACTGCTCCGGCGGGTGGCGGTGCAGCCCATAGGTGATCTGGAACGACTTGCAGCCGACATCGAGCGAGCCCTTGAGCAGGCGCAATCGCTGTTTCGGATCCAGAATGATGCCCGGCGTCTGCTCGGCGGTGCGCAGGGTAATGTCCTTGAGCACGACCTTCTTCGGCATGTGGTCGGGCAACGTCTGGCCCAACGCCGCGGGGTTGCGATTAAAGCCGCTCAGATACCACTTGCCCGGCTTGTAGACGCCGTTCGCCCGCAAATCATCGAGCTGCTTGCGCAGGGCGAGCACCTCTTCGTCGGTCATGTACCAGTGCATACCCAGCTTTTTTAACGGCATGGTCGTGTCTCCTGCAAAGATGGCGGTGGCGCCGCGGCGCGGCGGGGAACGGGTTCTGCGAACGTTGCATGTTAAGTCGTTATTTGACGAACGTCAAATAGACGGCCGCGGATCGTTGCACGCCGGTTACTTGACAATCGTCAAATAGAATACAAGAATGTCCGCTCCCCGCACCAAGTCCAACGATGACACTCATTCACCTGCGTTTGGTCCTGCCGATCGTTTCCGCGCTCGTGGCCGGAGCGGCCGCGGGCGCGGGCGGCGCGGCGCGCGGCTACCCGGAAAAGCCGGTCCGCATCGTCACTTCCGAGCCGGGCAGCGGCAACGACCTGACATCGCGCATGCTGGCGCACGAACTGACGACGAGTGTCGGGCAGAATTTCATCGTCGACAACCGCGGCATCCTCGCCGGCGAGATCGTGGCCAAGTCGCTGCCTGACGGCTACAACCTCGTCTGCTATGGCAGCCCGTTGTGGCTCGCGCCGTTTCTGCGCTCGAGCGTCGCGTACGATCCGGTCAGGAATCTAACGCCGGTGATCCTGGCAACGACTTCTCCCAACATTGTCGTCGTTCATCCCGCCGTGCCGGTGAAGTCGATCTCCGAACTTGTCGCGGCGGCAAAAGCGCGGCCCGGTGAATTCAACTACGCGTCCGGTTCGGCCGGTTCGTCGTCCCATCTTGCCGCGGAACTTTTCAAATCGCTGGCGCAGGTCGAGCTCGTGCGGGTCGCGTATCGCGGAACGGGCCCCGCGCTCAATGCATTGCTCGCCGCGCAAGTGCACGTCATGTTTTCGATCGCCGCATCGGCGATTCCTTTTATGCAAAGCGGCAAACTCAGGGGGCTCGCCGTGACCAGCGCCAGGCGATCGGCGCTCGCACCGGGATTGCCGACGGTCGCCGAATCCGGGCTGCCCGGTTACGAGGCAACTTCGATTCAGGGCTTCTTCGCGGCCGGAGGAACACCGCCCGCCGTGGTCAATCTGCTCAACAACGAAATGAAACGCGCGCTTCAGAAGCCGGAAATCAAGGCGCGCTTGTTCAACTCCGGAGTCGAGACCGTTGGCAGCACGCCGGAGGAGCTGGGAGTCACCGTAAAAGCCGAGATGGACAAGCTCGGCAAGCTGATAGTGGAAAAAGGCATCCGCAACGATTAATTCATTGCCCGGGGGATTGAATGGAAAAGACAGCTGCTGACGCGATGGATATTCCGGAACTTGCCCGTTATTTTTCGTCGTTCCAACTGGAGGATCTGCCGCCGTCAGTCGTTGCGACCGCCAAGTCGTGCATGCTCTACGCACTCGCCGTGGGCATCGGCACAAAAAAAGCCAGGCCCGCATTGATCGCGACCAGCGCCACCGAGTCCGGAGGCGAAGCGGCAACGCGGCTGATCGATGGCAAGCGTCTCGCGCCAGGCTCGGCGGCGTTCGCGAATGCCGTGCTCATGTCCGGACGCGCGCAAGGCGATTCGCATCTTTGCGGACATATGGGAGGTGTGGTCATTCCTGCGGCCCTGGCGAGCGCCGAAGCTCATGGGGCGTCCGGCGCGACGCTGCTCGCCTCTGTCGTCGCGGGCTATGAAACTGCGCTGAGAATCGGGCGTGATCACTATGCCGATTTGAGCCTGCGCGGCTTTCGCACTTCGCCTTGCTACGGCGTGTTCGGGGCAACCGTGGCCAGTTCGCGCATCCGCGATTTTTCCGCCGCGCAGATGTGCCATGCGATCTGCCTCGCGACCAACTTCGCTGGCGGGCTGCGTCAATACGTAGAATCCGGCACCGAAGAATCTCCGTATCAGGCGGGTTTTGCGGCAAGAAACGGCATCTACACGGCGGACCTGGCCGCTTGCGGCGCCGAAGCGGGATTGCTCGCATTCACGGGCCGGGCCGGCTTCTACAGCACCTATGCTCGCCAGGGCGTTGACTACGGACGGCGCGTAACGGAGGCGTTAGGCAAGGTCTTTGAAATCGAAAACGTTACTTACAAGGAATATCCGGCCTGCCAGATCGTCCGCGGGGTGGCGAAGGGGCTTGCCGAAATGCGTGAATCGCTTCGCGGCAAGGAACCCGCGCGCATCGAAATCCGGCTCAATCCGTACGAAGCCGAATTCATCGGCACGAAGTACAGCGGTCCTTTCACCAGCGCGGCGCAGACGCTGATGAGCGCTCCTTTCTGCGCGGCGCTTACGTGGGCCACGGGAACAATCAGCTATGGCGGGCTGCGCGACTTCGACAACCCGCGGATCAACGACCTGATACCGAAAATCGCGGTCATTGCCGACGAAACCCGCGGCAAATACGAGCCACACATCAAGATCGATACGAGCGACGGTGCCGTGCAGGCGTGGGAGGAGAAGTCCGGGGCCGGCGATTCGATCTATCGCCTGACGTGGGACGCAGCCGTGGTGATGAACCGCAGGTTATGCGACGAGGTCGGCGTCCCCCAGGCGCTTGCCAGGCAGGTTGAAGAGGAGGTCGCCACCCTGGAAATGAAACCTGATGCCGGTTCGCTCGTCTCGGCAGTGTGTGCGGCGGCCACCGCCCCGTGATTCAGAACCGCTGTCGCTGCAGACGACAATTCAAACCCCTTACTGCCTCATAGCGCAAGAATCTCGGCGAGAATCTTGCGTTCCAGGACGATACCCTGGTCGCGTCTCAGATCGCGTTCGCGCGTAGCGCGCTCCGATGGGATGCGAATCTCGTCAACACCCGGACGCCGCTGCGTGGCCTTGATCTGCGAAACCAATTCCGACATTAACTGGCCAAAATCACTGCCCGGCAGCATCAGTTTGGGATCGATCACCCAGAATAGAAAACCGAAATCCTGAACCTTTCCACGTGTCAACGCGGAACCGGCAAGAAGTCCCAGCGCCTGAATGGCAAAGGCCAGACCGTAGCCTTTGTGCCCCCCGAACGGCAACACGCCGCCCCCGAGCGCCGCGATCGGATCGCGTGTCGGCTCGCCATTGCGATCAAACGCGATGCCTTCCGGCAACAACTTGCCAAGCAGCGCATGCAGCCGCATGTCGCCATTCATGATCGACGCGGTACCGATATCGACCGTGACCGGGCCGTCACGCGACGGGAAACCGAAACAGATCGGATTTGTTCCCAGCGCGGGCGCGGCGGCGCCCGGCGGCATGACGCGCGGATAGCTGCTCGCAATATGCAATGCGACCAGACCTGCGCGCACGATTCTCTCGACGTAATATGCATTACGTCCGCTGTAATAGCTGTTGTAAACGCCCACCGATGCCATACCGGACTTCTGCGCCTTCGCGATGGCGAGTTCCGCGCCGTGCCACACGGCGATATAACCGACGTTGTTGCCGCCGTCGATGAGCGCCGATAGCGGTGTTTCATGCACGACCTTCACCGGCACGCGTCCCGGCCTGCCCCGCTCGTCCCGCGCGATGGTCAGGATGCGCGGAAGACCCGCATACTTGTAGCCGCACAGCGCGTTATCGACGAGCTGGCCAGTAATGATTGCGGCATCCTCGTCGGAATAGCCAACGCGGTTGAGCGCGGCCAGCGACAACGAAGTCGCCCCATCCACCGTCATGCGCACCGTATCCGCGCTGTCAGCATCGAGCAATGCGGCCATATGCGTCATTCCCTCGCGATTTCGTAATCTCAATCGGCAACGATGCGGATCGACTTCAGCGTCACCTGCCAGCGCTCGATGTCCGCCCGGATAAATTCACCGAATTCCCGGCTGCTGTTGCCGATCGGCACTGCACCCTGCCCCATCAGAAGATCGCGGACATCCTTGAGATTTACAATCCGCGAGAACTCCGACGCCAGCTTTTGCACAATCGAATCCGGAGTTCCGGCCGGCACAAAGGCACCGAACCATCCGGTCGCCTCGAATCCGGGCAATCCGCTTTCGGCGATCGACGGTATCTCCGGCGCGATCGGGCTGCGCGATTTCGTGGTCACGCCCAGCGCGCGCAACCGACCGCTGTTGATATGCGGCACGGTCGCGATCATGTTGTTGAAGAGCACCGAGACTTCGCCCATGAGTACTGCATTAAGTGCGGGACCGCCACCTTTATAGGGAATATGGACGAGATCGACACCGGCCATCTGCTTCAGCATCTCCATTGCCAGATGCCCAGTCCCGCCGTTGCCGCTCGAGCCATAATTGATTTGCCGCGGCCGCGCTTTTGCAAATGCAATCAACTCGCGCACATTTTTCACCGGCAAAGAGGGATGCACCACCAGCACGTTCGGCGCAGTGGCCAGCATTGATACGGGCGTAAAGTCGCGACTGGTATCGAACGGCAACTTCGAAAACATCGCCGGATTGACGGTGAAATTTCCGGTGCTGATCAACAGCGTATAACCATCGGCCGGCGCTTTAGCTACGAGTTCCGTACCGATGACCGTGGCGCCGCCAGGTCGGTTGTCGATGACTATCGGCTGCAACCATGCTTCCGACAGCCTTGCTCCGAGTAAACGCGCCAATATGTCGGTACCGCCGCCGGGGGCAAATGGCACCACGATCCGTAGCGCACGGTTCGGATAATTTTGCTCCGCCGCCGCGGCTCGCGCATCCGTTATCCGAATGCTTCCCTCTAACAGAATAATTCCGGCATACAGCAACAACGATACAGTCGCTCGTCGCGCACGCAATTGAGATTGCTGCCGCGGCATCACGCTCATTTCGAGCACGTCGCTGCGCACACCGCAGCAATGAGGGGCTTGATAGTGCGCAGTTCGGCTATGCGGCCGACCTCAACAATTAATGCGTCGGCAATCTCCCGGTGCACTGCGACTTCGTCGCATAATTGGTGCGTCATTTTTACGGCATCGTTCCAGTTCGCGCGATAGCCCGCATCACCTCCTTTTTCCTCCCATGCAAGAGTACGGCCGTCGGTACAAACCACCCGCACGACTGGTTCGTATTTCGCGCGTCCCTCGTCTGCGATTACCGCGACCTTTTGCGCGAGTCGATTGATCTCGACATTTTCAAAATCGCGCAACCCATCGAAGCTTGCGGTACCTGTGCTCCACGCAAGCGCCGCACAGAAAGGCGCGCTCATCACCGTTTTCGCCGCGGTCGTGAACGGACCGCAAAACCGCACGCCGATAAAATCGGCCTCGTAGGGATGCATGCGAAGTTCAATGCGCGCAGGCACCGCATCCGGCGCCTGCGCACGAAGACTTGCCAGACCGCGGATAACGCCGCGCAGGAACTGACAAGCCGGATATTGTTTGAACGTAACGGTGGTGAATTCCAAAATGCGCGCCGAGTCCTTCCGCCAACCGCCGTCCATAATCATCACGCTTGCCGCCGAACGCCGCATAAAAGCCCGCCTTGCCATGCAGCGCGCTGGGGGCCGCGACGAGACCGCACGCAATCAGATCGGTTACATGCAATCCGTTACGCGCCGCAAAGCCCGCCTGAAACGGGGACTCCTCGGTGCCGGGGTCGACGTATTCGCGTAACCCGCCGGCGAAATTAGCCGCAAGCCCGATGGCGTTCTGCATCTTCATGTGATCGAAGTTCTGGATGCGTCCACCGGCGACTGCGGCGCCGAACACTCCGTAACAAGGGGTTGTCCGGAAACCGCGCACGCTGAGATCGGCGCCATGATCCCGCCCGATTCGCAGCGCCGTTTCGTAACCGCAAATCATCGCAGAGAGTAATTCACTCCCTGAAGCACCTGCTTGTTCCGCAGCCGCCAGTGCAGCCGGAATCACGACGCCTCCTATATGTCCGCACGGATGTGAGTCGCCTTGCACGCGCCCCGAGAGCAGCACTGCATTGGCAAATGCGGCATTGCTGCGGGAGGTCGCTTCGCCGTCGATCAAGCGTGTCGCCGCATTGCCGCCAGCATCCATGTTCGACGCACTTTCGGCAAGTTTGGCCGGACTCGCGCGCTTGGTGGCAATACCGACAGCCAATCCGTAAAGCAGGCACGCACGCGCCGTTTCCAGCGTCTGTGCAGAGAGTGTCGTTGCGTCCAGCGACGAGATGTAGCGCGTCAGCGCTTCGAGTTGTTGCAATTCGTTCATCGATTCCCTGCTCCTCCGGATCAGCATTTCTCACAGCAGACGCCCCCGCGTGACCGCGCGCGCCGGCTTTTATTCGGGTGTGGTAATCTTGCCGAAGAATAACATTGTGCCGTAATCGGACGCCAATCCGCGCCGACAGTGCCGCTCGAATGGCGGCTTCCGCGTCTAAGGAATTCCTGTTGCGGTTGCAGCCGAGCGCCCCTTTCCGTCGCATGGCGCAGCGTTGACGGAGAGGACAGAACAACCGATGCCCGCAAACAAAATTGATCCCGTAACGCTCGAAATCCTGTGGAGCCGGCTGATTGCGATCGCGGAGGAGCAATCCGCAATCGTGATCCGCACCGCGTTTTCGAACATCGTGCGCGAGTCGTACGACTACACCTGCGTCCTGCTGACGCCGGAGGGCGATCTGCTCGCACAACCTTTTCAGTCGCTGCCGGGATTCACGCGCTGCTGCTCGACGGTGACCAAGCACTTCATCGCGCGCTGGCGCGACTGGCATCCGGACGATGTGGCGATAACGAACGATCCGTGGCTCGCCGCCGGTCACCTGCACGACGTGGCACTGGCCGTGCCCGTATTTCACCAAGGAAAAATCGTCGCTTTCGCGGTGAACATTGCCCACCAGGCGGACATTGGCGGCCGCGGCTATTCGGCCGATGCGAACAGCATTTTCGAAGAAGGCCTGGCACTGCCGCCGATGAAGCTGTACCGCGAAGGCAAAGTTGTTCAGGAAGTGTTCGACATCATCGCCGAAAACGTTCGCGTGCCCGACCAGGTGCTCGGTGACATTCATGCGCAGGTGGGCGCGGCGCGGCTGGCGGCGCGCCGGACTTCCGAATTGTTGTCGGAAGCGGGCATGGACGATCTGACAGAAATTGCCACTGAAGTGCTCTCGCGCTCTGAAAAGTCGATGCGCGCGGCGATCCGCAAGGTGCCGGACGGCGTCTATACCAATGAAGGCATCATGGATGGCTTCGACGAGCCGCTCGTGATCCGTCTCAAGCTTACGATACGAGGCGATCGCCTGGAATATGACTTTGCAGGCACCTCGGGACAAATCAACAAGGGCATCAACAGCTGCTACAACTACACGTACGGCTATGCGGCTTTTGCGGCCAAGGCCGTGCTCGAACCCATGATCCCCAACAACGAAGGCGCCTACAGGCCGATCACCCTGAAGGCACCGGAAGCTTCGCTGGTCAACTCGCGCCGGCCGGCGCCGGGCAATAGCCGCGGGCGAGTGGGTCACATGATAGTCCCGGTTGTTTTCGGAGCGCTCGCGAAGGCGATCCCCGATGCAGTGCCCGCAGAATCGGGGAGTCCGGCGCCGCGATTGAATTTTTTCGGGCCGCGCGACGACGGTTCCGAATTCCAGTCGCTCTTGATCACCAGCGGCGGCCTCGGTGGTTCGCGCACACGCGACGGCCTGCCGGGCAAATCGTTTCCGACCAATACCAAGATGGCCTCGCTGGAGATCATGGAAAGCAACGCGCCCCTGCTGTTCGTCAAACGCGAACTCGTACCAGACAGCGGCGGCGCCGGTAAATATCGCGGCGGACTTGCGCAGGAAATCAGTATTAAAGTTCTGGGCAAACACAACATCTACGTGTCGACGAGTTCCGAGCGCATCAAAAATCCGCCGCGCGGTTATCTGGGCGGCAAGCACGGCGCGGCCGCCGCGCTGGTGCGAGGAGCCGCAGGATATCTGGCCCCCAAGGGTCGTACGCAATTGAAACCGGGTGAGATAGTGACTGTCAGGACGCCCGGCGGCGGCGGGTTTGGAGCACCGCGTCAACGCGACCGTGCGGCCATTGCCGCGGACATCCACGGCGGCTACATGAGCGCCGAAGCGGCACGGCAACTCTACGGACTCAAGCAACAGAAATCCAAAACCGCACGCGCGGCAGCAGTAAAGCGAAAGTCCGCAGCTGCGAAACCCCTGAAACGCGGCGCACGCAAATGAGCGCGCGCAGCTACCGTATCGGCGTCGACGTCGGCGGCACGTTCACCGATTTCGTGCTCATCGACATCGGCTCGGGCGAACTGACGCGCGAAAAATGCCTGACCACCCCTGACGATCCGGTCGTCGGGATCATGCATGGCATCGAACGTCTGGTTGCCGGAGGTGCGGTCACGCCGGCGCAGATCCGCGGCGTCGCCCACGCCACCACGCTGGTCACGAACACCCTGATCGAACGCAAAGGGGCGCCGACGGGTCTCTTGGCGACCGAAGGATTTCGGGATTCGCTCGAACTCGGCAGCGACATGCGCTATGACATGTACGACCTGGCGATCGAGTTTCCGGAACCGCTGGTGCCACGCAGACGACGGCTTGGAATCAAAGAGCGTATCACCGCCGACAACGAGGTGCTGCATGCACCAGAGTCCGCAGAAATCCGGCGCAAAGTCCGCACCCTGATAAAAGAGGGCGTGAATTCGATTGCCGTGTGTTTTCTGCACAGCTATCGCAATCCTGCGCACGAGCGGCAGGTGGCCAAACTGCTCGACGCCGAGTTCCCGCAAATTGAAGTTTCAATCTCATCGCAGGTCGCCCCGGAAATACGCGAATACGAGCGCGCGGTGACGACAGTGGCGAACGCCTATGTAAAACCCGTCGTGCGGTCATACCTGAACCGGCTCGAGGGTTCGCTCGATAAGATGAAGGTCCACGCGCCAGTCCTGGTGATGCTGTCGAACGGCGGCATGACGACGCCTGCCACTGCGGGCAACGTGCCGATCCGCCTCGTCGAGTCGGGGCCTGCCGCCGGCGTGCTGTCGGCGTGCCACGCCGGTGCACGTATCGCCGAGCCCAACCTCCTCGCCTTTGATATGGGCGGAACAACAGCGAAAGCGTGTTTCATCAGTGAAGGCCGGCCTGCATTCACCGGCACCTTCGAAGCGGCGCGCGTCAAGCGGCAGTTTCGCGGTTCCGGATTTCCGCTCAAAGTGCCGTCGCTCGAAATGATCGAGATCGGTGCCGGCGGCGGATCGATCGCGCGCGTCGATGGCACCGGATTGCTGAAAGTCGGACCGGATTCCGCCGGCGCCAAGCCGGGCCCGGTCTGTTACGGCCTCGGTGGCGCGCATCCGACGGTGACAGACGCCGACCTGGTGCTGGGTTATCTCGATCCCGCCTATTTTCTGGGCGGCGACATGCAACTCAGCGTCGATGCGTCCGCCGCTGCGATTGCCGCATTGGGCAAGCGTTGCGGGCTCGGCGCAATCGAAACGGCGGCCGGCATTGCGCGCATGGTCAACCAGAATATGGCCACTGCGGTGCGCATACACGCGGCGGAGCGCGGCAAGGATTACCGGCGCTACGCGCTCTTTGCATTTGGCGGGGCGGGCCCGCTACATGCGTACGAACTCGCGCGCATCCTCAAATTGCCCCGCGTGATTTGCCCGCTCGGCGCAGGCACGAATTCCGCCTTCGGCCTGCTCGCGGCGCCGGTGGCGGTCGATCTGTCCCGGTCGTACACGGTCCCGTTGCAGGACATGGATTGGACTTATTTGAATCGTCTCTATTCGGAAATGGAGCGCGAGGGCGGCACGATGCTTGCCGACGCCCGCATCAAATCGCCACATTTTCTACGCACTGCCGATATGCGCTTCGTTGGGCAGGGCTTCGAGCTTGCGGTACACGTGCCTGCAGGCAAACTCGGTCCCGCGTCGTTGAAAACAATGAAGGAGGCATTTCACCGGGAATATCGCAAGGTGTATGACGATCTGCCCGGCGACCTGCCGGTCGAAGCCATCACCTGGCGGCTGCGAGCGTCGGGGCCACAACCCAAAGTCGCCGATGCCGTGCACGCGCACAACGATTCCGCCGCGGCGGCGCCCAAGCATCGATCGGTGTATTTCCCGGAACTGGGCAATTTCACGGATACGAAGGTACTCGACCGCTACGCTCTGCAGCCTGACAATGTCATTACAGGGCCTGCCGTAGTCGAGGAGCGCGAATCAACTCTGGTCATCGGCCCGCGCGGAACCGCGACTGTCGACGCCGACCTGAATCTGGTCGTACAACTTTCAGACTGAACTTTCACGAAGGGAAGACCTTATGCATGCCGCGACCCGACTGCGCGAACTGATCGCCCGCCCCGGCCCCCTGCTGGCTCCGGGCATTTACGATTGCATTTCCGCCAAAGTCGTCGCGGCCTCGGGCTACGATGCGGCCTTCGTCAGCGGCGCGGCAGTCACCGCGAGCGTGCTCGGTTATCCCGACGTCGGGCTGCAGACGATGCCCGAAATATTAAATCAGGTGCGCAACATGGCACGCTGCGTCGACATCCCGCTCATCGTCGACATCGACACCGGCTATGGAAATGCGCTCAATATGATGCGCGCGGTGCGCGAATTCGAAGCCGCGGGTGTGGCGGGAATATTTTTCGAAGACCAGGGATTTCCCAAACGCTGCGGCCACTTCGAAGGCAAGAAGATAATCCCGGTCGAGGAAATGGTGGTAAAAATCCGCGCCGCATGCGAAGCGCGGCGCTCCGACGATTTCTTCATCATCGCGCGCACCGATGCCCGCGCGCTCGAGGGTCTCGACCGTGCGCTCGAACGTGCGAATATCTACGCGGAAGCCGGGGCCGACGGTATTTATGTGGAAGCCCTTTTGGGCGAGGACGAAATGCGCAAAGCCGCGCGATCCATCAAGGTGCCGCTGCAGGCCAATATGAGCGAGGCCAGCACCAAGACGCCCGTATTGCATTACAACGTGCTGCACGATTACGGTTTTAAAATAATCTCCTATTCGGGGTTACTGCAACGAACCGCGGTGCGCGGGATGCAGAATGCGCTCGGTGTCCTCAAAAAGGAAGGCACCGCGATGTCGCTGTATCCCGACCATCTGTGCAGCCTGATCGATCGCAGCGAGCTGCTCGGGCTGGATAAATTCTACAAACTGGAAGAACGTCTGTACGGGCCTTTGGTCGACTCGGAAAAAAGCTGGCGCGACATGCTCAACGCGCGGACTGCCGGCACCGGCGACGACACGCTGCCGATCTGATTTAATCCGGTGCGTAGTTCCAGGCGGAATATGATAATGCAGATTTATCGAAGCCTCCTGGCGGGAACGCTCATCGCAGCGGCGGCGTGCGCGGCATTCGCCCAGGAATTCCCGTCCCGTCCGGTACGCATCGTCGTGCCGTCGACTCCGGGCGGCGGACTTGACGTCCTGGCGCGCGCGGTCACGCCTGCTCTGACTGAAAAATGGAAGCAGCAAATCGTCGTTGACAATCGGGCCGGCGCCGGCGGGATTATTGGCACCGAGATCGTGGCCAAGTCCGCGCCCGATGGCCATACCCTGCTGCTCGTCACCGTCGGGTTCGTCACCAATCCTTTCATCTATCGCCGGCTGCCGTACTCCACTCCCCAGGATTTCACGCCCATAACGATACTCGGCACTACGCCGAACGTGCTGGTCGCTCATCCCTCGCTGCCGGTGCAACGTGTCAAGGATTTGATCGCTCTCGCCCGCGACAAGCCGGGACAACTCGCGTATGCGTCGTCCGGCGTTGGTACCGGCGGCCATCTCTCGATGGAACTCTTCCGGCGCATGGCGCATATCGAGTTCATCCACGTACCTTATAAGGGCGCGGGCGCAGCGACTGCGGCCGTCGTTGCCGGCGAGACTCAGTTGCTGATCACTGCGATCGGCGCGGCGATTCCGCAAATCCGCACTAATCGTTTACGCGCGCTCGCCGTCACCGGCACCAGCCGGGCAACCGTTCTGCCGGACGTCCCCACGGTCGCCGAATCAGGCTTGCCCGGCTACGCCGCCGTTGGCTGGTATGCAATGTTCGGTCCAGGCCGCATGCCGAAACAACTCGTCAACAAGATCTATTCAGACGTTCTCGGTGCAATTCGTCGTCCCAACGTGGCCACGCAAATCCACACGCTAGGTTTCGACTATGGCGCACTGCCACCCGACGAATTTGGGCGGTTCGTTTCGAAAGAGATGGAAACGTGGGGTCCCGTAATCAAGGAAGCCGGAATACATGCGGAATAGCGGAGATAGCCGGACATGATATGGCGGAAGGTGTGTCCGCTGATTTAACCATTAAGTTATTGCAGTTTAATGGTTCAAGTTTAACGGCCTCGCGCCACCCATGCTCTAAACCATGCAGAGCAAACCAATTTCGGATGCCATTTTAGACATTGAACTTCTTTCGGCTCACTTTGCATGATTCTGGATTGCGAGTAACTCGCCAGTAGGCGATTAGGCCATCTCACTTGCGGATGCCAAATACCGTAGAGCAACCGTAGGGTCTCTTCGCGTTGCGCCATCGCATCACTCAGCATGAACTGAGAAAAACGTAATCCTAAATCCGAAGTACAAGACCTTGAATGTATTTTTGAGATAACTTCCAGGTATCAGGGATTCTTATAATCGATACTCCGCCAGCGGTTCAGTCGGATCGGCAGGTATTGGACCCAAGTCCTTTTCGGCCTGCTTCAACAACGCGTCCCAATTCTTCGGTAACGTTATCTTCGCCTTTGTCGGTGCGGCCTGGCCGAGTTGCATCCAATAGCCATGTCCCGACTGGGCCCCGCCGGTCACTGCGATCATGATGTTCCTGGGTTTGCTCGTGATCGGCCATGGTTTGCCCTCGACAATACGACCCTCCAGGCCCCTAATGCGCATCCTTGCGTCTTCAAGTCCTCTGTACTTAAGGTTGTCGTCCCACGGTATTTTCGAATTTTCCCAAAGAAACTCTTTGATCTTTTCCTTCGACCACCCCTGCGCGGAAAATCCAGCGGCAGTGCCGCGTGCCATCACCACTATTCCCGGCGACCCCTCATACATGGTTGGTCTCTGGAAGTAATTGTTGTAGGGACTTCGCATGAATCCGGCATACCTGTTGAGCGTCTGAAGGACGGACTCCCCGGTCGTGGTCGTCGTTCCACCGCTGACGTTGGCTTGGCCCGTTACCGGAAGAAGCGTCAGCGTGTTGCTGCCCCGGGGGTAGCCCCAATAGCTGACGTTAAGCGGTTCCCACTCCCTGGGAAGGCCGGCCTCGTCCTCGGCGAAGACGATGTTGGTATACCTGCTGGCCCCTCCGTAGATGGCCATCGTTCCTACTCCCGGTATAGCGCCGCCTATATGCTCCAAAACAAAGCGGATGGCGCGTCCGATGCTCGCGCCGGCCGGGTGTTGCGGATCGGGACCCATGCAGCCGTATCCGGAGTTGATGCGCAGTTGCTTCGCTGCCGCTCCATTAATAATCACCGCCGGATAGGTGCTGTTGGTGCTTGCCGACCAATGGAAATGGGTCGACGCCGGGTCGAGTATCGCTTCTACAGCCGCGATGAGCACAGGCAAGTACTCGGGGCGTCCTCCTGCCATTGCAAGATTGGCAGCGATCGCTTCGACGGTGGCTATCCCCGCTTGGGGTAGCACCTTTCCCAATACCTTGTCACGACGGAGATCCGTTCCTGTCAGGATCCAGTTCACGCACTCCTCCGTCGCAGGAACTAGCGGCAGTCCATCTCCCCACAGGTTCCTGAGGAAGAGAGCGTTCATGTTGTCAACGGCGGTCTGATAGTCCGCGCCCTCAACGGTAATCATCTCCGGCCCGACGATTTTTGCCCTGCTGTTTTTCGGTTGCCATTCGGTCAATCCATAGACAATCCTGTCTATGTTCTCCCGCAGAGGGCTCAGGTCGCTTCCAGGGAGAAACATCTCCATCGGGAATTCATGCACGCTGGGACTCTCGGCAGAGAAGCCCATGCCGGCAAACGCATTGCTCACCACCTGGGTAAAGCCCTTGCGCGTCAACACCATCGACGGTATGCCGATCTTTTCCAGTCTTGCGGCAGCCCGACCGGCTGCTGTTGAGCATCCCCCTCAGGCGGCGTTGCCGGTAATGACCGCATCGCCTCCGCGCGCTTTCACCATTTCGACTATGCCGTCGTCATCAATCGCATAGCTGCCTCCGCCCTTGCTCCCATGTCCGTTGGGAAACTCGCTAAAAGGCACAAACTTCGCGGTGGGGAACCGGCTCTGCAGCACTTCCCGCATATAAGCAAAAGTCCTCGCTGCCTCGAACGCACCGTTCGACAATTCGCAGATGGTCTTGCCATGCAAGTCCGGCAGCCGGGGTGCAAAGGTCTGCCTGACTTCGATAGAGCCTGTGGGCTTGAATACCTTGAGGATCACTGCGACCTCCCGTCGATGCGATGATTCGAGTTGATGTCGGGTTTCGACCTTGCGTCAGCGTGCTTCGAGCCGTTCCGCTGCCGCATGCTCATTCCGGCTTGATGCCAAGCGTCTTCACGACGTTTCCCCATTTGGTAACGTCGCTGCGAATGGTTTCGGAAAATTGTTGCGGGCTGCTCGTAACGATTTCCGCGCCTTCCGCAGCAAGCCTAGCACGAACCTCCGGACGCTTGAACGTTTTGGCAATCTCCGCCTCAAGTTTGCCGACGATTTCCGGCGGCGTTTTTGCCGGAGCCAGAATACCGAACCAGGCGGCCGCATCGAAGCCGGGAACGCCCGCTTCGGCAACCGTCGGCACATCGGGTAATGCCTGCGAGCGGCGCAAGGTGCTGACGCCAAGCGCGCGCAGGCGGCCCGCGCGAACTTGCGGAGCAGCAATGACAATCTGGATGAATCCGACCGTCACTTCGCCGGCAACGAGTGCGTTGAGCAGCGGCGCTGCACTCTTGTAAGGAACATGCACCAAGTCGATGCCCACTGTTAATTTGAGAAGCTCCATCGCCAGATGGCCGGTACCGCCGTTTCCGCTCGACCCGAAGTTGAGTTGATGCGGCTTCGCTCTCGCGGCCGCAATGAAATCACGCACAGTAGTCACGGGTAATGATGGATGCGCCACCAGCACGTTGGGTGATGTGACGAGCAAAGAAATGGGTGCGAAGTCGCGAACCGGGTCGAACGACAGCTTGGGATAAAAAGCCGGGAGCACCGCATAAGCATTGCTCGTGCATAACAATGTATACCCGTCGGGTGCGGATTTGGCTACGATCTCGGTGCCTATCGTCTGCCCGCCTCCACCCTTGTTGTCGACGACGACGGGCTGTCCCCATGCATCCGTCAAGCCTCCAGAGATGATGCGTGCAAATATATCGACGGCGCCGCCTGCTGCTGCGGGGACGACTATCCGAACGGGCCGAGACGGATAACTGTCTCCCGGCCTGGGTTCGGCCGCCGTCGCCATGCCGCCGAAAGTTACGACAAGAAGTAACATGACCGAACTATGGGTCGAGCGAAAGTAGGCCACGCGCAATAACGATGCTATGACGCGGCGATATCGCAACATATGCGTCATGATCTTGCTCACGACTTAAGCTGTTCGACGCGCTTGACGAACGCCGGTAACACCTCCTTATAGTCGCCAACGACGCCAAGATCGGCCCGCGCGAAAATTTCGGCATCGGCGTCGCTGTTGATGGCAACCACCGTACGCGCGGCGCTGATGCCGGCAAGATGTTGAACCGCGCCGGAAATACCGACGGCAATATAAAGATCGGGCGTCACGCTCGAGCCGCTGAGCCCGACCGTATAAGCAGACGGAACCCAGCCGGAATCTGCGACCGGTCGCGAGCACCCGACCGCGGCGTTGAGTGCCGAAGCTGCGCCCTCGATGTAATGCCAGTTCTTGGCACCACCGATGCCGCGGCCGCCGGAAACGACCACTTTTGCATTTTTGAGGTTGATGCCGCCGGATGCCGCGGCCGCCACCTCATCGATCATGTTTACGGCGTTCGCTGCAATAGGCTCAACCGTCAATTGCATCACTTCCGGTTTGTTGCCCGGCGTTGCAGGCGTAAAAACGCCGGGCCGCAATGTTGCGAGTCTAAGCGCGCCGCGAATCGCAAATTCACCCCACACGCTGCCGCCATATACCGGCTTGGTCGCAATCAGCGCATCGCCGTCCAGCGAAAGTGCGACACAATCCATGACGAGACCTGCATCCAGCACAGCGGCCAGTTGCGGCACCCAGTCCCGGGTCTCGAGCGTATGCGCGAACAACGCGATCGACGGCGAGCTCGCGCCGAGCGCCGCGCGCGCGGCCGCCACAAACGACGCCGCCCCGTAATGCCGCAATTCCGGATCCCGTATCAGATACAGCCGCTGCATCGGCGGCAAGCAGTCCTCCCCAACCGCCGCACTGTCACGCGCGATCAGAGCGCCGATCAGCGGCTCGCCTGTCGCCTGCGCAAGTGCCGCGCCCGCGCCGGCCAGTTCCAGAAACTCGCTGCCGGGCTGCCCTGCTGCGAGGTCGCCAACGATGAGTATGCCCGCCATCAGACGAGTCCCATGTCGTGCAGTTTGTCTGCCAGCGCAATTCCGCGCTCGGCATCCGAGCTACCATCAATGAGTTGCGCTTTCGTCGTTCGAGTCTGCACTGTCAGTCGGCGCAATTCGACCTTCGGCACAGCTGGTGCGATGCCCAGATCATGCAATTTCCAGCCGGGTACCAGCGCACGGCCCGCGTTCATCGTCCCGCGCATGGTCGGGTGCCGTGGCTCGTTGATTTCGCTCGATACGCCCAACAGCGCGGGCAACTGCACACGCAAACGCTGATGGCCGCCGTCGATCAACCGATGAACCGTCAAATTGGTTGGCGCGGACTCGGCGATTTTGGCGACCGGTGAAACCGCGGGCAGCTTGAGCGTCTCGGCGATCCAGTACAGTACCTGGCCGGCATCGGTATCGGATGCCTGCCGCCCGCACATTACCAGGTCGAATTTTCCAATCTTGCGGATTGCCGCCGCGAGCGCGCGGCCGACCGTCGCGCTGTCTGCATACATCCAGACGGGATCGCTCAGCAAAATCGCCGCATCGGCCCCCATCGCAAGCGCGCGCTTGAGCGATTTACGGCTGCTCTCGTCGCCGAGGCTTAAGACCGTTACCCGTCCGCCATGCCGTTCCCGCAATCGCAGCGCCTCTTCCAGCGCATTCTCATCGTAGCCATTGAGAACCGGCGCAACGCCGAATGGCGACTCGATGCGCTTTGCCTGCGCGTCGAGCTTGACATAGCTGGGAGGGATATTGGGATCCGTCACTTCCTTGACGGTCACGATGATGTCCACGCCAAATTCCTTTGCGCGCGATTACGGTTGCAGCGCCGCCAGCGCGGCGTGCGTGCCGGCAATTCGGCCAAAGGTCGCGCCGGCCATCATGCCGGAGCCCGACGCATAGTTGTCGACCCACAAACCGCCGGCCATTTCACCTGCCGCATACAAGCCCGGGATCGGCCAGCCCGCGACATGCTGCGTTTGCCCCGTCGCCGGATCGATTTTCAAGCCGCCGTAAGTAAAGGTCATTCCGCAGCGGACCGGGAACGCCTCGAACGGCGGCTCCTCGATGCTGAGGCAGTAATTGCTTTTCGGCGGGTAGATTCCGGCCGTGCGTTTGCCGTCGAGCTTGTGGCGGTCCGGATTGAATTGTCCCGGCTGGATGGCCGCATTGAATTCGCGCACCGTCTTGATGAAATTCGGCACGTTGATTTCCAGCTCGGCGCCGAGTTTCTCGAGCGTGTCGGCCTGCGCGCTCGTCGCACTGTCGTAGTTGGTCGGATAAATGTCCATCTTGCGCGCTTTGGCATCGAGAATCTGATACGCAATCCCGCCCGGTTGAGCAAGGATCGCGCGGCCCATCGCCGCATAGGTACGCCCGCGCAGATCGTACGCTTCGTCGACGAAACGTTCGCCGTTCGTGTTCACCATGATCGAGTACGGATACATGTAACGCGCGTATGAGGCCTTGGTCGAATACGCGACCGGGATTTTGAATGGCGGCAGGTCGATGTCCTGCGGCGATGCATGGCACGTAGTCCAGCTTCCGTGCGGCATGGCGCCGATATGCATGGCCATGCGCAAACCATCGCCCGTGTTGAACGGCACGCCGCGGATTCTGACAGTGTCCCAGCCGGCGCCGAGATAGCGCGCGCGCATTTCGGGGTTCGCTTCGAAACTGCCGCAGGCGAGCACCACCGATTTTGCAGTAAAAGTCGCGAAACCGTTCGGCGTGAGAGCACGCACCCCCGTCACCCGTCCTTTTTGATCCTGAATCAATTCGGTCGCCGCGGTCTCGTAATGAAATACCACACCCGCTTTTTCGAGCAACGTGAAATTGCGCTGCTGCAGCCCGTAGCCGCCGCCGTTCATCAGCAAGATATTGTCGGACGGCATTTTAAAGCCGCCGGCCGGTACCCAGTCGTGTCCTTTCGATGCGAGCCATTGCACGGTTTTCAGCGATTCGGTAACGTGCACCTGCAGCATGTCCTGGTCGCTTTGATTGTTCGTGACCTGCATCACTTCGTCCCAGTGCTCGGCTTCAGTTCGATGCGGCATGTGCTCGAGCAGCGCACGCAGTTCGTCGTCCGCCATGTTTCTGACGAGCGGGCGCACGTCTTCGACGCCGTTGAACACGAAACGCATGTGGCCGGTCAGCGCGCTGTTGCCGCCGCGGTTCGCTTTGGAAGCCTTTTCCAGCATGCCGATTTTCGCGCCTTTTTCGACCGCCGAATGCGCGGCGCAGCACGCCGCATTGCCGGTGCCGACGATCAGAACATCATAGTGGTAGGTTGGGTCCGTCATGGTTGTCTCCAGTTAAGTCGGTTGTCGATCGCGTTATTCAGGCGACCGAGAATGTTTTCGCGTCGGCCATTTTTTCGAGCCGATCGAAACGCGCCGCCGCAGCCGCATCGTCCGCGCCGCCGGTGAGCAGCATGAACTTGCGTTTGAGCTCGTCGCGATTAAGCGGGTCGGCCGGCATGCCCCGGTAAATATCGGCGCGCTTGCTCACCTTGCGGCCGTCTTTCAGCGTCACCGTTACCGTCGAACTTCTCACCGAACCTTCGCCCGCGCGCTGCTTGAGTTCGAGTGCTTTGGCGGCGGCACGAATGGCCGGATCCTGCACCGCCGATTCGTCGAAGGAGCGCGGATCGTCGGGATCGCGATATAGCGCGATCGCCACGCAGAACGGCACGCTGTACTGCGCCTTCAGAATATCGACCGGCTCCGGGATATTGTGATGCGTGAGCAGGCGTTCGCTGCCTTCGACCAGCAAATGGGCGACGTCCGTCGCCGCGAATTTGTGTTCAGCCATCAATTCGCGCAGCGTCTGCACCGGCGTGTGCGCGTTGATGTGCGCGGCGTAGCGCTTGAGGCAAATGCGCCGCACCTCCCATTCGCTGCCGAGTCCCTTGGTCAGCAGTTCCGCTTCGCAGTCTGCGGCAACACCGTAGGCATCGAGGAATCCGAACTTGCCCTCGAGTATGGTCTCCGGCCCTTCATAGCCGGCGCCGGCGAGCCGCGCGGCAAGTACGCCGCCCTCGGAAGCGCGGCCGAGATGCAGGCGCTTGACCATCGCGCCGCCTCGCGACTTCGAAAATGCCAGCAGGCCGGAAGACAGCGAACCCGCAATCGCCAGCGCGTTCGCAAGCTGCTGCGCATCGAGGCCGTAGATGAGGCCGGCCGCAATGGCGCTGCCAAAGGTTCCGGTCAGTCCCGGCGCATGAAAACCGACGTGCTCGGGGCTGTGATGCGTCGCCAGCGCGATGCGGAACATCACCTCGACCGCGGCGACATAGGCGGTCAGCGCCTGTTTTCCGTCGGCCCCGGTTTCCTCGCAAGCAGCCAGCAGCGCCGGCAGCACCGTCGCGCCCGGATGCGAGCCGGCGCCAGGATCGCGCACGCTGTCCTGCTCGAAGGCGTGCCCCAGTGCACCGTTGGCGAGCGCTGCAAAGGGCGCCTGCACCTTCGCGCCGGGCACGCCGAAGATCGAGCACGGTCCGCCCGCGCCGTAGCGCTGCGCGTAGTCGATCACGAGACGGCTCCACGGAAACTGCGCACCGTAACTGGCCGCGGCGATGGTGTCGATGATGCAATCGCGTCCGCGCGCAATCGCGTCCTGCGGAATATCGTCAAATTTCAGGTCGGCGGCGAACTGCGCCAGGGTTTGTGCGGCTGTGGCCATGGTCGTTTCTCTTGTTAAAAAACTTCAACTGCGGATGTTTTGATGATGCATGCTTCAACCGCGAATATTCGCGTCGCGTATCACTTTGCCCAGACGCGCCATCTCGGAGCGGACGACGGCGCCGAACTCCTCCGGCGTGCTGCCGACGGTTTCAACGCCCGATTTCAGGAAGCGCTCCTTTAATTCCGCGCTGTTCAGCACGCGCACCGTTTCCTGGTTGAGCCGCGCGATTACCGTCTCGGGCGTTTTCGCCGGCGCGAACAGGCCGACGATCGACGTCGCATCAAAACCCGGCAATCCCGCCGACGCCACCGTCGGCAAGCCCGGCAACAGCGGCGAAGGCTGCGCACTCGTCACCGCCAGCGCGCGCAGCCGCCCGGATTTGATGTGCGCGGCAACCGAACCTGCCGTAGCGAACGCAAGCTGCACCTCGCCGGCGATCAACGCGTTGAGCGCGATGCCGTTGCCCTTGTACGGAATCTGCACGATATTGAGCTTGCCCATCGCCTTGAACAACTCGGTCGCAATCTGGCTCGACGAGCCGATCGCACCGGTGCCGTAATTCAGCGCACCCGGACGCTTGCGCGCCAGTGCAATCAGTTCCTGCGCCGATGTCACCGGCAGCGCCGGATGCACGACCAGTATGTTGGGCGCCCTCACCGCCAGCGTAATCGGGGCCAGATCGCGCACCGGGTCGTACGGCACGTTGTTGCGCAGGAAAGGGAGCAGCCAGATATTGCTGCCGTACAACAGCAGCGTATAGCCGTCGGGCGCCGCCCTGGCGACCATTTCGCCCGCAATTGCACCGCTCGCGCCGCCATGATTGTCGACGATAACCTGCTGGCCCACACCGACGCTCAGCGCTTGCGCGATCATACGCGCCGCAAAATCGTTGCCGCCGCCCGGCTCCGACGTAACGATGTGCAACGGCTTATTGGGATATGACTGCGCAGCGGCGAACGGCGTGCACGCCGACCACAGCGCAAGCGCGCACGCGCAACGTCCTGCGACCCGCTTGACGATATTCATATCCTCCATTCCGGCGACCAACTTGTCGACGGCAGACGAATGATAGACAATTCCCGGGCCGCGCGGGCGGTCCCGTTACACTAGCTGTTATGCCTATCTGGAATATCTGACGCGGTGGCCATGGATTTAAAGCAACTCGAGTATTTCGTGCACGTCGCCGAAACCGGCAGCTTTACGCGCGCGGCGACGCTTCTGCACGTCGCCCAGCCGGCCTTGAGCAAGCAGGTTCGCCGGCTGGAAGTCGAACTGCGCCAGACGCTCTTCACGCGCAACGGACGCGGCATCATTTTGACCCATGAAGGTTCGCTGCTCCTGCAGCACGCAAAGAGCATCATCGAGCAGGTGGCGCGCGCGCGCGACGCCCTCGACAGCGCGAAGGATTTTCCCGTCGGCAAGGTCGTGATCGCTACGCCGCAGATTACCGGCAAAGCGCTGTCGGCGGGCCTCGTCACGACATTCCGCGAGCGCTTTCCGCGCGCCTCGCTCGAAATCATCGAAGGCAAAAGCCGCTTCATCCACGAGTGGCTGCTGATGGGCCGCATCGACATCGGCATCCTGTACGATCCGCCGGTTTCGCCTTTGCTCGAAATCACGCCGCTCATGACGCATGAGTTGTCGCTGTTCTCACTGGCTTCGCGCACCAAACTCGCGCGCGGCAAGCCGGTGCCCTTCAGGGAACTCGACCGTTTCCCGCTGATCCTGCCGAGCCATCCGCACACCATCCGCACGCTGGTGGAAACCGAAGCCGCGAAAGCCGGGATCAAGCTGAACGTAGCGATGCAGATCGACGGCGCGTCGTTCATCCTCGAACTCGTGCAGCTCGGCCACGGCTGCACGATCCTGCCGGAGTTCTCGCTGCAACGCACCGGATTTTCGCGGCGGCTGCAATTGAACGACATCGTAAGCCCGCGGCTCAAGCGCTCGCTGAAAGTCGCAGTGTCGCTGCAGCGGCCGGTCACGAAGCTCGCGCGCGAAACCATCAAGTTGATCCGGCAGTTTCTCGGCCCCGGTTCCGATATCGTCGGTCACTGAATTTCCCGCAGGAAGATCATGCATAGCTCGTTACTCAAATCCAGTCTCGTCGCGGCAGCATTGCTCTCATGCGTCACCAACGCCGTTGCGCAAAACTATCCGAGCAAACCCATCCGCCTCGTGATTTCCGGCATTGCAGGGACGAGCAATTTCGCCGCTCGCATGATCGCGCAGGGCCTCTCCAACTCGCTCGGCCAGCAAGTGGTCGTCGACGGCCGCGAAGGCGGCGTGATCGCAGCCGAATTCGTGGCCAAAGCCGCGCCCGACGGCTACACCCTGCATCTGAACGGCAGCGCGTTGTGGCTGCTGCCTTATATGCGCAGCCACGTGCCGTACGACCCCGTGCGCGATTTCGCGCCGATCTCGCTCGCCGTCAGCACGCCCAACATACTCGTGGTGCATCCTTCCGTGCCGGTGACATCCGTAAAGCAATTGATCGCGCTGGCCACGTCCAAGCCGGGCGAGCTTAATTGCGCGACCGGCAACGCCGGCACTTCCAACCATCTCGCCGCCGAGCTTTTCAAGTCGATGGCGCATGTCAGCATCACGCGCATCCCTTACAAAGGCGCGGCTCCCGCAATCAACGATCTCATCAGCGGTCAGGTCCAGCTCATGTTCGGCAGCGCCAGCGCAGTCGCGCAGCATGTCCAGTCGGGCCGTCTGCGCGCACTCGCGGTGACGAGCGCGCAACCCTCGGCACTGGCCCCCGGATTGCCGACGGTGGCTGCGGCCGGCGTGCCCGGCTACAGCCTGGTCGCCGCCTTTGGCGTGTTCGCGCCCGCCCGGACGCCGGCGGCAATCATCAACCGCCTGCACGAAAATATCGTGCGCGTACTGCGAGACCCCGACGTAAAAGAGCGTCTGTTCAAGGCCGGTTCGGAAGCGGTCGGCAGTTCACCGGAAGAATTCGCCTCGACGATAAAGTCCGAAATGGCCAGTCTGGGCAAACTAGTCACCGATGAGGGAATACGCGATGAATGAGCCGGCACCGCCGGTAAACGCATGGCCTTCTTATGGCGCCCTCTGAAACCGGGCCTGGCGATGGGATGCGCGTCAAGCGATGACGAATCCCGGCGGAATCTCTGCAACGTCGTCGAGTTGATCGAGCTTCCACAATTGCGCGAGCAATTGATCGACCCGGCGCACGCCGAGCGCATCCTCGCATAGCACCCGAAATTTGTCCGCCACTTCTTCATCGGACTTGGGCGCCGACAATTCGTCCTTGGCGCCGCCCGCCGCACCAACCAGCTTTTCGCCGTTGGTCATTGCGACCGTCACGCGCGTATGGTGCTCGACCGGCAACCGGATATAGGCCCTGGTGAATTCCTCGTTCTCGACCACCTCGATCTTGTGTATCAGCGCACGCAGCGCGGGATTCCACAGATGCGCGTCGTTGAACGAGCGCGGCGTCACCGTGCCGTCCATCAACGTCGCCGCGACGACGTACGGAATACTGTGGTCGGCGGTCTCGCGCGTATCGGGGTTCCAGCGGTGCTCGCCGGTACCCACGCGCTCTTTCGCCTTCTTGTAGACTTCGACTGTGATCTTGTCGATTGCCGAAAGATCGCGCAGCGGAGAAATCTTCTCGGCGGCGAGCACCGACGAGATCGTGGTCCCGCAACACGCGCGCGGCTTGATCAGTGCATGTTGTATCTTGAATGGCGTACCGTAACCGCCGAGCGTCAGTTCGAAACGATCGCGCGCAATGTGATCGCGCCAGCCCGCTTTCCCCTCGAACGGCAAATGCGGCCCTTCCATTCCGGCGCGCGCGAGTATCGCCGCAAATACGCCCGCGCGTCCCGCGTGTCCCGAAGCCATCGCCTTGTACATCGAATAATGGTCAGCGCGCACCTGGCGCAGGATCACGTTGGGCACCGCAGCCATCGAAACGCAATGCGATAACTGCGCGGACGATAACCCGAACAGCTTGCCGGCGCCGACGGCGCTGCCGAGCGTACAAAAATTGGTGTGATCGAACCCCATCCCGGCATTTTTGAACACGTCGGAAAAGCTCTGATACACCTCGTAGGCGAGCACGACGCCGGTAATGAAATCGCGCCCGCTTGCGCGAGCATGCTCCCCCGCCGCCAGCACCGGTGTTAACACGTCGCTTGGATGTCCGCCGAAAGCACCGGGCCAGTGATAAATGTCGTTCATCTCCACATAGCGCGCCGTCGCGGCGTTCACGTAGGCGGCCATTTCGGGCGAAGTTTTCATGCGCGTGCCGAGCACGGTCGCACCTTCGACGCTGGGCATCGCCGCCGCTACGTCGCGCGCGATGCGGCACGGTTCGGCGAAAAAGCCGCCGATCAGCGAGCCCAGCGTGTCGATCACGCGCACCTTCGCGATATGGACAACGTCAGCCGGCAGATCTTCGTAGCGCAGCCCGCGCGCATAATCCGTGAGCTTCCGCTGTATGCCATCGACTGCCCGTTCCAGAATTTTTTCGGCCGGCTTGTTCATGCCGTTCTCTCCGCTGGGTTAGAATTGATTGTTGCGAGGCCGAAAATTATAGTCTCCCCGAATGAAACCCGCCAATCACCGCCGCCTCCGCGCATGAGCATCGCGCGCGAACTCGCCCGGCGCATCGTTGCGATGCGCGCCGAAGCGCTGCCGGCGGAAGCTCTGGCGTGGAGCAAAGTCGGGCTGCTGGATACCATCGGCGTCACCCTCGCGGGAGCGCGTGAAGATGCACCGCGCATAGTCGAAGAAGTCATGGTAGGACCGGCGGCCGGGCCCAGCCTGATATTCGGCGGCACCCGTCGCGTGGGCTGCCTGGATGCCGCGCTCGTGAACGGCACCGCTGCGCACGCGCTGGATTACGACAACGCAACCAATACGATGTTCGGCCACGCATCGGCCACCATGCTGCCGGCATTGCTGGCCGCGGGCGAAGCTTTTGGCGGCAACGGCCGCGGCCTTCTCGCGGCACACGTCGCAGGTTTTGAAACCGGCGCGCGCCTGGGCCGCGGCGTTAACATGCATCATTACGAAAAAGGCTGGCATCCGACATCGACGCTTGGCGTTTTCGCGGTGGCCGCGGCTTGCGCGCACTTCCTCAAGCTGACCGAACATCAAACCGCAACTGCGCTGGCGCTGGCCACTTCGCTCGCCGCCGGCGTCAAGGCCAACTTCGGAACCATGACCAAGCCATTGCATGTCGGCCAGTGCGCGCGCAGCGGATTGCAGGCCGCGCTGCTTGCGCGGAAAGGCTTCACCGCAAATGCCGATGCATTCGAACACCCGCAGGGCTTTCTTAACGTGTTCAATGGCGCCGGCACTTACGATGCAGCCAGGATACTCGAAGGCTGGGGCGAGCCGTTCGATATCGTCACGCCCGGCGCATGCTACAAGCAGTATCCCTGCTGCGCGAGCACGCACGCGGCGGTTGATGCGGCGCTAGACATCCGCGCGCAACATGGCCCGTTCGATGTCGCGACTATTGCACGCGTCGAATCCCGGACCTCCGCGCAACGCCTCGCCCATACCAACCGAGCACAGCCGCAAAGCGCGCTCGATGCCAAATTCAGCGTCCAGTATTGCGTTGCGCGCGCCCTCCTCGACGGCAAAGTCGTATTCGCCGATCTGGAAGGCGACGCGTACCGCGAACCGCGCATACGCGACCTGCTCGTGCGGGTGCACGCGGCGCCATTTGCCGACGGTGCGTTTTCCGGCGGCAATCATGTGGGTGCGGAAGTCAAAGTGACACTCACCGATGGCCGCGCCTTCACGTCCACGATCGCGAAACCGCTCGGTCGTACTTCCGCCAACCCGATCGCCCCTGCCGCGATGCAAACGAAGTTCGAAAGCTGTGCCGTGCGCGTGCTGCCGCCGGCGCAGGTACATGCAGCCATTAGCGCGATCGGACGTTTTGAAGAGTTTGCATCCATATGCGAATTCACCACACTGCTCGAACCCGCGGCGCCGCTGCGCGCGGCCGGTTTGGCCTGATGCAATATACGTTGCAATGATCCTTCGGGTTTTAATCTGGTTCGTCGCCGCGTGCATGCCTGTCGCTGCAGACGAAGCAGCCGCGCAAACTTTTCCGGCAAAACCGATTCGAATCGTCACCAGCGCGCCCGGCAATAGCGACGATCTCGCCGCACGCTTGATTGCACAAGGCCTGACCGGCGCCCTTGGCCAGCAGGCGATTGTCGACAATCGCGGCGTCCTCGCCGTTGAGCTCGCGGCCAAGGCATCGCCCGACGGCTACACGCTGCTTCTCTATGGATCTCCAATGTGGCTCGCACCTTTCATGCGCGACCACGTGCCGTACGATCCGGTGCACGATTTCGCACCCATTACGGGCGCCACCAGCTCGCCCAATCTGCTGATCGTGCATCCGTCTCTGCCGGTGAAATCCGCACGGGAACTGATTTCGCTCGCGAAGGCGCGTCCGGGGGAATTGAATTACGGCTCGGGTTCGGCAGGCTCGACTCCGCATCTGGCGGGAGAACTTTTCCGGTCGATGACCGGCATCAACGTCGTGCGCGTCGCCTATAAAGGCAGCGGCCCCGCGCTGACGGCGCTGCTCGGCGACGAAGTGCAGTTCATGTTTCCCTCGACGGGGTCGGTCTATCCGCTGCTGAATTCGGGTAAAGTCCGGCCGCTCGCGGTAACGACATTAAAGCCGACCCCGCTGGCACCCGGTCTCCCGACGGTGGCGGAATCGGGCCTTCCCGGCTATGAATCGGCGTCGCTGTTGGCGGTGTTTGCGCCCGTCGGCACACCTGCGGCAATCGTTCGACTGCTCAATCAGGAAATGGTGAAAACGCTGAATCGCCCGGAAACCAAAGAGCGCCTGAGCAGCGCCGGCGTCGAAGCCGTAGGCAGCACACCCGAGCAATTTGCCGCGACATTGAAAAGCGAAATGACGCGATGGGGCAAATTAATCAAGGACGCAGGTATACGCGGGGAGTAAACCCTGCGTATTCCCGACCAAGCAGTTTTCTTCACACACGACTCCCCCAAGGCTGAAAAAATTCAATGGATACGACAACGCAGAAACTCTGCGACTTCACGTCAAATCTGCGCTATGAAGACTTGCCGCTGGTTGCAGTAGTCGCGGCGAAGGCGCGCATACTCAGCACGCTCGCCGTGGCATTAGCCGCCTATGACATGGCTCCCGTGCGAATAGCAAGAAAACTCGCGCAGCCGGTGGCGTCCGGTCCGGCAAGTTCGATCTTCGGGTCCCTCATGAAAACCACGCCGGATATGGCGACTTTCGTGAATTCCGCGATGGTGCGCTGTCTCGACATGAGCGACAGCTACGTCATGCAGGCGGTCAGCCATCCGGCTGACGCATTCCCCGCAGTCCTTGCCGTCGCGCAGGCGGAAGACGCGAGCGGCCAGGACCTGTTGCTCGCGACTACCATCATCTACGAGGTCCAGTGCCGGTTCGTCGAAGTGGTGCCCTACAACCACCACGGGTGGGACCAGACGCCGGTTGTCGCGCTGGGCGCCGCGCTGGGTTGCGGCCGGCTGCTCGGCCTCGATAAAGAGCAACTGCGCAATGCGGTCGGGCTTGCCGTCGTTCCCAACATCGCCCTCAATCAAACCCGGACCGGCACGCTCTCCATGTGGAAAGGCATGGCCGGCCCCCAAGGCGCGCGGGCCGGCGTTTTTGCCGCCTATCTCGCGCGAGAAGGCATGACCGCGCCGGACGGCGTGTTCGAAGGCAAGTATGGATTCTGGAACCAGTTGATGGCGGGAGCACGGTACGAACTGCCGGTTCCCGACAAATTTTCGAATCACACGTTTGCCGTTCAGCAGACCATGATCAAATTGTTTCCGACGCGCTTCAACTGCCAGGTCCCCGTGATGGCCGCCCAGAAGTTGCGCGGAAAAATCGACGTGCATCAAATTGAATCGCTCAAGATCGAATCGATTCGCAAGGCGTTTGCACGCTGGGCCGATTCACCCGAGGTATGGAAGCCGCAGACGCGCGAGACCGCGGACCATTCGCTGCCCTGCACCGTTTCGATGGCGCTTATCGACGGCACCATCACGCCGGCAATGATGGAAAAAGAACGGTTTAAGGACAGCGACGTGATTAAGCTGATGGAGCGCTGCGTCATCGACCTGCCGGACGAATTCGACAAGCTGGCCCCCGCCGTCCGCTGCTGTCGCCTGACAGCGCAATTGAAAGGCGGCGACACCGTAATAGTTGAAGAGAGGCGCAGCACCGACGACGACGTCGCAGATCCAGGCTGGAATCAATCCGTCAGAAAGTTTTCCGATTTGGCCGGTGACTTACTTGCAGACGACGGTCTTGAAAGACTTATCGAAACTGTTGACGACCTGGAAAAACGAAAGTCGATGGCCGATCTTCTCGAATCAACCCGACTACGCTCAACCGGCAGTTAGTGCGTCTAGTCTTGCCCAAAAATGCGCAGGAAAATGGGTAAGGCGCGATCTCTCCTGGCATGACATTTAGTACCATAACCTTACGGGCTTGACTGGCGGGAGGGAGGTAACTGCGCGAATTAACGTGCTGCAAAGTTCCAGCTCGATTCCGTTGAAATGCCGTATGAGCCGCGTTCTCGCCAATAAATAGGTTAACTCGACAAGAATTGCGAGACACACATGGAGTCCAATCGGTGACCGCCACCCGTGACGGTCGATTCGCGGCAACCAGCACCCAAGCCGGCGTACGGGAACAAATTCGGAGCCTACAGTTTTCGGTGGTGCATACGCGCATTTTTTTTGGTGCGTCGTCATCACCTATTCGAGCTGCGTTACTGAGCAAACTATTAACTGGACGATAGTGTCAAAAGAGTCAATGTAAATTTTGGGAAAGTGTGTACGGTATCGTACAGAACGCTTTGTCGGTCATGATTGATACTTTGCCGCTCAGATCGCCAGATCAGTGGCTCAGATCACGTAATTCGCCAGATGAAACTGGAGCGAGAAAATTCCCGAGTGCAACTTCCCATAACCCGAAGGCAAGCCAACTTCTCATCGTCCTGCTGGCGCCCGAAAGCGACCGCGTGCTTCCCAATCTGGAAAATATTCCGATGCCGCGAGACGACGTTTCTACGCTATTTCGCGGAATACGGTCATAGGTTTCGACGACTTGAATTCCATGGCAACTGAAGCGATCGTTGCAACCGATCTCACGAAATGGTTCGGCGAAGGTGAAGCCAGGATGACTGCCGTGAATGGTGTCGCGCTGGTCGCTCACTTTGGCGAGATGCTGTTCATCGTCGGCCCCTCCGGCAGCGGCAAAACGACGTTGCTCAGCATGATTTCGGGCATCCTGCGTCCCAATGCAGGTTCGGTCACGGTCAAGGGTGCTGATATCTGGACTCTCACCAATGATCAGTTGGCGGATTTCCGTCTGAACACCATCGGCTTCGTATTTCAGGACTACCATCTGTTTCCGCGGCTGACCACGGCCGAAAATGTCGCGATTCCACTGATTCTGAAGCAGCGCGACTGGAATGAATCAATTGCGGAAGCAAGAAAATATCTCGAGATCGTCGGCCTGAAAAACCGGGGTGAGATTCTGCCGGTGAAACTTTCGGGCGGCGAGCAGCAACGCGTGGCGATCGCGCGCGCGATCGTCAGCGGCCCGGAAATTCTGATTCTCGACGAACCCACCGCGTCCCTCGACGGCGACACCGGAAAGATGATCATCGCCTTCGTGAAGGAGAAAATACTCAATGCCAGCCGCTGCATCCTGATTGTCACCCATGATGCGCGCATCAACGAGTACGCGGACCGCATCATCCACATGGAAGACGGGCGCATCACCGGACTGGCCAAGGGGACAGAATGACAGCACCCGCGCCTGATTCTGCCGTCAAGTCCGACGCCGATGCCGCCGGGTCCAAGTCGGAAGTCGACAATGCAGCCGCGCCCAAGGTGCAAGTTCAGGCGGCTGCGCCCAAGGCCGAATACAGGAACAAGATCATCTTTGCGCTTTCGATCATCGGTATCGTGGCCGGCCTGGTCAGCGCCTACTACTTCGGGATCGAGAGAAAGGCCCAGCCCCCGGTGTTCAAACCCGTCACCAGCCCCTACGAGACGGCAATCTATGCCAATGGAATCATCGAAAGCGAGCAGACCGGCGGCTCGAACATCAATATCTATCCAGAGGTTTCCGGTGTGGTCACCCGTGTGATTGTGCGTGAAGGTCAGCGGGTGGCGGCCGGCATGCCGCTGGTAACGATCGACGATACAGTGCAAAGAGCAACCACTGAACAGTTGCGACTGCAGTCCGAAGCTGCTTTGGCGCTGCTTAACGAACTCAAAGCGCAGCCGAGACAGGAGACGCTGGCGATTGCCAAGGCACAGGTCGAACTGGCCGAATCCAATCTGAAAGTGGCACGCGATCAGTACGACAAACGCCGCGCTTCCTACGACATCAATCCGAAATCGATCAGCAAGGACGTGCTCGATACCGCGGAAGACGTGGTCAAGCAGGCGATGGCCGGCGCCGACGTGGCCCGCAAGCAATATGAACTGACCAGGGCCGGCGCATGGAGTTACGACATCCTCAACCAGCAGAAGCAGTACGAGGCACTCAAGCAGACGTACCAGGCAGCCAACACGCTGTTGTCAAAATATACGGTCAAAGCGCAGGTTGACGGCGTCGTGCTCGCCGTCAATACTACGCCCGGCAGCTATGTGTCGTCGCAAGGCGCCTACGATTCCTACACGCAGGGATCCAACCCGCTGGCAGTCATGGGGGCGCCCCAGGACTTTCTGGCCGTGCGCTGCTATATCGACGAGATTCTGGTTTCACGGCTGCCGGCGCCAGACCATATCACCGCCCAGATGTCGGTCCGCGGCACCGAGGTCAAGGTGCCGCTGGAGTTCGTGCGGGTGCAGCCTTACGTTTCGCCGAAAATTCAGTTGTCAAACCAGCGCCAGGAGAAAGTCGATCTGCGCGTGCTTCCGGTGATATTCCGGTTCCAGAAGAAGGGCCTCACGACTGTCTATCCGGGCCAGCTGGTGGATGTCTTCATCGGACCGAAATAGCGCGCCCGCCCGATTTCATATCCTGCAGATCACATGCAATGCGCAATTTTCGATCATTAATGCGACCCCTCGCATGCCTGTGTGTGATCACTGCGATGCTGAATGCCTGCGCGGTGGGCCCCAATTTCGTCCGTCCCGCGCCGCCGGACGCGGACCGTTACACGCGCGAACCGCTGCTTGCAGCGACAGTCGCGGCCGACGATCGGACGCAACATTTCAGCCCCGGCGCCACCGTCACGGCCGACTGGTGGCGGCTTTTCAAATCCGAGCAGCTCGATGCCGCCGTCCGGCAGGCGCTCGCCGGCAATCCGACGCTGCAAGCGGCCGAGGCCAGCCTGCGCCAGAGTCAGGACAACCTGCGCGCCGGCTATGGCGTGTTCTTCCCGCAAATCTCGGCAGTAGCGGATGCGAGCCGGCAGCGCACCGCACCGATACTGCAAGGGTCGCCGGCGTCCGGCACGATCTTCAATGTCTTCACCTTGAGCGGCATCATCAGCTACGCGATCGACGTGTTCGGCGGCAACCGCCGCAGGGTGGAAGGCTTGAAGGCGCAGGCCGATTACCAGCTTTACGCGAGCAAGGCGGCCTATGTGACTTTGTCCGCCAATGTGGTCAACACCAGCATCGCGCACGCCGCCTACGATGCACAGGTCCGCGCAACCGAGCAACTGCTCGAACTGGAGAACCAGCAATTTCAAGCCACCGAAGCGCAAGTGCGCGCCGGCGTGGCGCCTTATTCGAACCTGTTGAGCCTGCGCAGCCTGATCGCCGCCAACCAGGCGTCGCTGGCGCCCCTGAAGCAGAAGCGGGGCCAGTCCGAGCACTTGCTGGCGACCTTGAAAGGCGTGCTGCCGTCGAAAGCGACCGTGCCCGACGTCGAACTGTCCGGGCTCACGCTGCCGGTCGATTTGCCGGTGAGTCTGCCGTCCGCTCTCGTGCGTCAGCGCCCCGACATCCTGTCGGCCGAGTCGCAAATGCATGTGGCGAGCGCCAATATCGGTGTCGCGACTGCCGCGATGTTCCCCAGCTTCAGTCTGAATGGAAGTTACGGCGCTGCCGGTTCCACTCCCGCCAATCTTGCTTCGGGCAACAGCAGATTCTGGGATATCGGACCGACGGTCTCGGTTCCGCTGTTCCAGGGCGGCAGTCTGTGGTTCGGTCGTAAAGCCGCCATCGACGCTTATCAAGCGTCGCAGGCCATCTACCGGCAGACCGTGCTGGACGCATTCGCGCAGGTCGCCGACGCCCTGAATGCGCTTGGGCACGACGCGGAAGCGCTGCAGGCGCAAGCCGACGCGCAGCGCGCCGCAGGCGAAGCATTGAATCTGGTGCAGGCCAATTACCGCGCAGGGCTGGCCGGCTACCTGGAGCTGCTGGTCGCCGACGTGCAGTACCACCAGGCGATGATCGGCTATCTGCAAGCCGTTGCGCAGCGCCACCAGGACACCGTTGCATTGTTCGTGGCGCTGGGCGGCGGCTGGTGGAACGCGCAACGCGCGACGGACGAACGCAGGGCGCCATGAAGCACAGCGGCATTCTGCGCATCGGATTCAAGCTGCTGGTTAACGACAAGGCCAAATTCTCGGCGCTCTTGATCGGGATCACATTCGCCGTGTTCCTGATGATGCAGATGACCGCAATGTTTGCCGGCATCCTGAACCGCGCCTATTCGACCGTCACCAATATCGGCGCGGAAATGTGGATCATGGATCCGGCGGTCAATACCGCGACCAGTTCAATCCCTATGCCGGATTACCTGCTGGACGCGGTACGCAGCATGGACGGGGTCAACTATGCGGTGCCGCTCTTTATCGGCGGCGCGCAGGTCAGGCTCGCCAGCGGCACCTATCAATCCGTTACAGTGGTCGGCCTGGATGACACTAGCCTGTTCGGCCGTCCCGAACTCGAACAAGGCAAGATCGAGGACGTGTACGCGGATAACTCGTTTCTGGTGATCAATGACGCTGAATTCGACAAGCTGGAAAGCCCGCAGATCGGGACCGTATTCGAACTCAATGACCACCGCGGCGTGATTGTGGGCATCGCGAGAGTCGCCTCGAACGGGCTCAATGGCGTGCCGACGCTTTATACAACTTACAGCCGCGCAATCGAATATATCCCGACGACGCGTTTCACCATTTCCTATGTACTGTTGCAACCTAAGAGCGCCGCTGCCGTGGCCGGGATCAAGCAGAAAGTCGCCAAGCTCGGCTATGCAGCCTTTACCAAGGAAGAATTCAATCAACGCGTCGCCGACTACTACACCTATAAAACCGGCATTGGCACCAACATTCTGATGATGACCGTGATCAGTTTTATCGTCGGACTGTCGATATCGGGCCAGACCTTTTACACCTTCATTCTCGAAAATCTGGAAAAATTCGGCGCGCTGAAGGCGATCGGTGCAAAGGGACGCGAGCTGGTCTACATGATCCTGTTCATGGCGACATTTACCGCGCTGACCGGCTACGGCCTGGGCATTGGCCTGGTAACGCTGATGATCACGATCACCCGTTCCCGCTTGCCCAACTATGCCGCAATGATCACGTGGTGGAATTTAGGGCTGGCCTTTGGCATGGTTTTGCTGATCGCCGGGATCTCCAGCTATGTGGGGGTACGCAAGGTCCTTAAAATCGAGCCGTTCGATATCTTCAGGGGGTAGTGTCAGCGGACGTCTGGCATCGAAATAGGCTATCAGCGTTGCGGTTGGCTAGCCGACAGTGACGGTTATATTTTAATTCGACGGTTGATCGTCATTCTGCAGCTGCCAGTCGATAAAAACCTGCCAGTCCGGCCTTGGCGTAAATGGGGGTATTCAATCACGCGTACTGATTAGTATCAAACCAATATGTTCGATAGAGCACGGAGCGTGTTCTGGATAAGCATTTAATATTTGTGAATTCGATCGTGGCTATTGGAAAACTGTCATCTATCGGCTGAAAGCCGATCTTCAGACGAGGAGGATGAGAGCGGTGAACATGCTCCACTGGCTGCATACTTTACTGCCCCACTTGCCGCATTACGGATATGTGCTCGTCTTCATTGTCGTGTTCTTGAACAACATCGGTTTTCCTCTGCCCGGAGAAACAATACTTTTGGGGGCCGGGTTTATCATGGGCAGAGCCGAGAGTTCGCTGTGGCAACCCGTGGTGGCAGGATCGGTGGCCTGCTTCCTGGGCGGTGTCAGTTCCTTTTGGCTGGGACGGCGGCTGGGTAACAGCGGATTGGAAAAAATTCGCTGGCTTCATCTCACGCCCGAAAGGATTAAGTGGCCCGAGCGATTTTTCAAAAAATATGGCGCCAAAGCCGTGTTTATCGCGCGGTTCATCGCCTTGTTTCCGCCCGCCGCGGCGAATCTACTGGCGGGCACGACGACAATGCGATGGCGAATCTTTATTTTTTATAACCTCACGGGATCGGCTGTCTATACGATCAGTTACATCCTGCTGGGATATTTTTTTGGGAAGCAATGGAAACTCTTCGAATCCTGGTTGGGTCCCACGGCGCTTTACCTGATTCTCGCGGGAATGGTCATCGTGGTTCTGGGCGTAATTTTCGGAAATTCCTTATCCAGGTTTTGGGAGCGCGTTTGTTTCAAAAACCGTAAGCGAAAATAATAGATGGATAATGCCAAGGGACTCAACGCAAGAAGCGGAAGCTAGCGAACGCGAGGCAGTCACCCAGTCTTGTATGCTGGGGTTGATGGCGTCCCTATACCTGCAATGGATTCCATTGAGCGGCCTTCCCCGGTCGATGGAAGTATCATACGCTGCAAGGGTGAGAGGGGCTCACAACCGTGAACGAGCCACTTGAGACGGACAATTTTTGGTAGACATTCAATGCCTAAAGTTATTCTTCTGATGCTACTGGCAGCCGTAAGCAGTGCCGCGGCGGCGGAGTGGATTGAGGTTGACTTCGATGGAAACGCCACCTTCTACGCTGATCTCGCCACCATTCGCAAGGCTGGCGACAGGGTAAAAATGTGGACCCTGATTGACTACAAGACGGTCCGAGCGGGTAATCCGTATATGTCAATCAGGGGACAATCTGAATTCGATTGCAAGAAAGAGCGGATGCGCTCGCTTTTTTTATCTTTCTACTCCGGCAATATGGGCGGAGGCCGCGTAGTTGACAGCGACGATGATCCTTCCAAGTGGACGCGAGTTGCACTTGTTCCCGTAAATAACTCTTTGTGGCAAATCGCATGCGGGAAACGGTGAATGACACCCGCAATGGCCAACACTTCCGACGTCGAAATGACCGGCCGCTTTGCGTCGGAAGCGGATACCAATCATCCGATTAAATCCCGAGTCTTTCACGCGCCTTATTTATTGACCCTCAGCATGGTTAAGAACATGGGTAGGGATAAAATCCGCGTGATTTACATAAGGAGTTTGCATGAACACCTATGCGCCTGCCGGCCATAAAAGCGGCCAACCGTTCGCCGGTCTCTACATCCCCGGTTCGCGACGCGCGAAGATGTGCGGACCGATTTCGGAAACCCGCCGCGCACCCACGTAGCCGAAGGAACGCTCCATTTCGTCTGAAAGTATCTTGATCGCCCTCGCGGCGCCGGCCTGTCCGCCGCATGCGGTGCCGTATAGCGTCGCCCTGCCGACCAGCACCATCCTGGCACCGAGAGCCAACGCTTTGACGATGTCGCTGCCGCGGCGAATGCCGCTGTCGAGTATAACGGTGCAGCGGTCGCCGACCGCCTCCACGACCTCCGGCAGCATGTCGATCGTCGCTGCGGCGCTGTCGAAGGCGCGTCCGCCGTGATTCGACACGATCACGCCATCGGCGCCCGCATCGACGGCGGCCCTCGCCTGATCGCCGCTCAGTATGCTCTTGACGATGAGCTTGCGCGGCCAGAAGTCGCGGAATTTCCGGATGTGTTCCCAGGTCATCGCCTGGAACGCCTTCGGCCGCGTCCTGCTTTTGCCGTCGAGGATGGTATGGCGGTAGCGCTCGGGGAAGTTGGCGTTCGTGGGCATGCCTTCGTTCATGAGGTACTTGCGCATCACGCGCCACATCCAGCCGGGATGCATCGCCATGTCCACCGCCGCCGTAGCGTTGGGCTTGAACGGAAAGGAGTAGCCGTTGCGCTCGTTGTGCTCGCGCCCGCGGCCCGGCGCGGCATCGATCGTAACGACCAGGGCTTCCCAGCCCAGGTCACGCGCGCGCGTGACCATTTCGTAGGAGCCCTCCTCATCCGCCCACGGATAAAGCTGGAACCACTTGCGTGCAGCGGGCACTTTCTCGCTGACTTCCTCCATCGAGGTCAGCGCACCCGTGGCCAGCGTGAAAGGAATGCCCGCCGCGGCAGCGGCCTTCGCCAGTTCCACTTCGCCCTGATACCACATCAATCCGGCGCTGCCCGTGGGCGCGATCCCGAATGGCAGTTCGATGCGCTTGCCGAAGATCTCGGTGCCGAGGTCGCGCGTCGACCAATCGTTGAGAAAGCGCGTGCGCAGCTTGATGCGCTGAAACGCCGCCCGGTTTTCCTCGAGAGAAATCCCGTCCTCGGTGCCCTTGTCGACGTATTCGAAGATGCCTTTGGGCAGGCGGCGCTGCGCGACCTCGCGCAGATCGAAGATGTTGTAGCAGCGATCCAGGTTAGTCATCGAACCGGCTAGTAACGGATACCCGGCGTCGAGCCGCCGTCGACGGCGATGCTCTGGCCCGTGATTGCCGATGCATGCGGCGAGGCGAGGAAGAGCACCATCGGCGCGATATCCTTGGGCTCGACGAGGCGGCCGATGGGGAACTGCTTGATGAAGCTTTTCTCGGCCTCGGCCTCGCTCACGCCGAGCTCCTTCGCGCGGGCGGCGAGGCGCTTGGGATAACGGTCGGTCTTGGTGAAAGGCGGGTGAACGGTGTTAGCCGTAATGCCCTGGGCCGCCACCGTCGTGCTGAACTGCTTGACGAATGCGATGATCGACGAATTGCCGAGCGCGCTGGGCAGCGCGGTGGGACCGGCGGCGAATGCGGCGTTGCCGCCGATGCAGATCACGCGACCGCGCCCCGACTTCCGCAGGTACGGCAGTGCGGCACGACAGCAGCGCATGTAAGCAAGCGTCTTCCCTTTAAACCGTTCCAACAGCCCATCGTCATCCAGCGTCTCGATGTTGCCGCTGACCGCGGTCGAAGCATTGTTGACCAGTATGTCGAGCCCGCCGAAGGCGTCAACCGCCGCCTGCACTGCGGCGATACACCCCTCGCCAGTGAACAGATCGACCGCGACGGCCTTCGCTTTCACGCCCTTCGCCGCAATCTTCGCTTCCGCCTCCGCGAGCGCCGCCTTGTCGCGCCCGCAGATCGCGACGTTGGCACCTTCCTCCGCAAAGGCCAGCGCGATGCCGAGACCCACGCCGCGGTTGCCGCCGGTGACCAATACTGACTTGCCCTTCAGATCAAGATTCATGTCCTGCGTCCTCTCGTTTTATTGTGTTCGATGATTTCTGTGGCTGCCATAGATGATACCGCGAGCGCCGGCGGGATATCGCTCAGCCGCGTGCTGAAATCTCCCGGGTTCGCTTCGCGTTAACTCTTATTACATGCTCCTGATAGGCCGGGCGTGCCGCCAGCCGCTCGTACCACAAGCGCACGTTGGGATGCGCGGGCAGCGCTGCTTTGGGCGTCCAGTGAAACCACCGGTGCGTCAGCGACCCGGCCGGAATATCGGCCATGGTGAGGCGTTCGCCACACAGGTACTGCCGGCCGGCAAGATGCCGCTCGAGAATGTCCAGCCATTGCACCTGGGCCTTGGCCGCAGCCAGGATGGCATCATGGCTTCTCTTGTCTTCAGGTCCAAAATAGTTTTGCAGATAGACGCTGTTGAAGCCCGCGAAGTTGAGCGAGCTCCAGTCCATCCATTTCTCCGCGTCGGCCCGGCCGCGCGGCGTGTCGGGGCACAGATTGCCGGGACTGTACTTCATGCACAGATAGCGTACCACCGCACCCGACTCCCAAAGAGTCCAGCCATCTTCCTCCTCGAGAGTCGGCAGCCGTCCGTTCGGGTTCTTGCGCCGGTACTGCGGGTCGTCATTGCCGCCGAACTCGCCGCCCCAGTCGATGCGCTCGTGTTCAATCCCGAGTTCGCCTATGCACCACATCGCCTTGATGACGTTCGAGCCGTCCGCTCGGCCCCATATTTTCAGCATATCGTCTTCCTTACCTGTTGAATTCCTGCGGAGTATAGCCAACGGGTGCTTCGCCTGCATCGACCGGCTGTTGCGGCACGCGATTTACCGGCCGGGACCTCAATGACAGTCCGCCAAACTCAAATTCGATCTCCGAGTACCTCGACACGCCTCTCCCGCCGACGGACAATAGAATTATTCAAATAAAAATGCGCAGCGCGCTGCCATCTTAGAGGAGACCCACCATGGCCATCAGCCTGAAGATCAACGGGGCGACCCGCTCGGTCGACGCCGAGCCGGACACGCCGCTGCTCTACGTGCTGCGCAACGATCTCGAGCTCAACAGCGCCAAATACGGCTGCGGCCTGACGCAATGCGGCGCCTGCACGGTGCTGGTCAACGGCGCGGCTCGACGCTCCTGCGTGACGCCGGTCGGCTCGATCGAGGGAAACGAGGTAACTACGCTCGAAGGGCTCGGCACGCTCGACAAGCCGCACCCGCTGCAGCAGGCCTTCATCGATGAACAGGCGGCTCAGTGCGGCTATTGCATCAGCGGCATGATCATGGCGGCAGCCGACCTGCTCAATCGCAATCCGCAACCGCGCGAAGCAGACGTGCGGGCGGCGCTCGCCGACAATCTCTGCCGCTGCGGCACCCACAACAGGATAATCCGCGCCGTCCTGCGCGCCGCGCAAAACAAGGGGGGCAACTGACCATGAACGCTCCTCACCTGCCGCGCCGCGAATTCATCACCGCCCTCGGCGGCATCGTCCTCTCGTTCAGCCTCGCTCCAAAAATCCTGCTCGCACAGACGCCGGCGCAGCTCCCCGGCAGCCTGCAGACCAACCGCACGCTGGATGCGTGGCTGCGCATCAATGCCGATGGCAGCGTCACCGTGTTCACCGGCAAGGTCGAGTTCGGGCAGGGTATCGTGACGGCGCTCGCCCAGATCGCCGCCGAGGAACTCGATGTTCCGCTCGCGCGCGTCACGATGATCTCGGGCGACACCGGCCGGACCCCGAATGAGGGGCAAACTGCCGGCAGCCAATCGATCGAGCAGAGCGGCACCGCGCTGCGCATGGCGGGCGCCGAGGTGCGCGCCCTGCTCGTTGACCTCGCCGCCGTGAAGCTCGGTGTTGCCGCCGATACGCTCAAGGTCACGGATGGCGTCATCCATGCGCCTGACGGCCGCAAGGTCGGCTACGGCGAGCTCGCCGCGCAAGCGGACCTCAAGCGCGAGGCAACCGCGAAGGTGCGGCCGAAGCCGCCCGCGCAGCACAAGATTGTCGGCAAGTCCGCGCCGCGCCGCGACATCCCGGCCAAGGTGACGGGCGGCGCCGCCTTCGTGCAGGACATGCGTCTTCCCGGCATGGTGCATGGCCGCGTGGTGCGGCCGCCGCGCTATGGCGCCAGGCTCGACAACTTCGACGAGGCCAGGATCAAGGCCATGCCAGGCGTCATCGCGGTGGTGCGTGACGGCAACTTTCTCGGCGTGGTGGCGAAGCGCGAGGAGCAGGCCATCAATGCACGGCTCGTGCTGATCGAGTTCTCCAAGTGGTCGGGCGGCTCCGAGTTGCCGGATCCGGCGAAGATGTACGAGCAGCTCATGTCCCTGCGCAGCGAGGACAGGGTGATCAGCGAGAAGGACGCGCCCGTACCGGCCGGCGCCAAGGCGATCGAGGCGACGTACCATCGGCCCTATCAGGCGCATGCCGCGATCGCGCCCTCCTGCGCGCTGGCCGAGTTCAAGGACGGCAAGCTTGCGGTCTGGACGCACAGCCAGGGCGTCTTTCCGCTACGCGCCACCATCGCCAGGGCGCTCGGCATGCAGCCGCGCGACATCCGCTGCATCCACGCTGAAGGTGCCGGCTGCTACGGCCACAACGGCGCCGACGATGTCGCCTTCGACGCTGCCATGCTGGCGCGAGCCGTCAATGGGCGGCCGGTGCGGTTGCAATGGATGCGTGACGACGAGTTCAAGTGGGAGCCTTACGGCCCCGCCATGACCATGAAGGTCAAGGGCGCCGTCGCCGGCGGCCGCGTGGTCGACTGGACCTACGACGTCTGGAGCCAGAGCCACAACATGCGGCCGGGCGATCCCGACGGTATCAACCTGCTCGGAAGCTGGTACCTCGCCGATGCGAAGCAACCCGGGCCGGCGCGCCATGCCGCGCAGCCGAACGGTGCAGGCGACCGCAATGCCATCACGCTCTACGATTTCCCGCGCCAGCGCACCACGCACCACCTGATCATGGACAATCCGGTGCGTACCTCGGCGCTGCGCACGCTCGGTGCATATGCCAATGTGTTTGCGATCGAGTCCTTCATGGACGAGCTCGCGGCCGCCGCCGGCATCGACCCGGTGGCGTTCCGCCTCGCGCACATCAGGGACGAGCGCGAGCGCGCCGTGATCGAGGCCGTAGCCAGGGCCGCCGCCTGGAAACCCGGCGAGAAGGGCGATGGCCGGCGCGGCCGCGGCATCGGTTATGCGCGCTACAAGACCGTTGCCACCTACACTGCGGTGATCGCCGAGGTTGAAGTCAATCGCACCACCGGCATCGTCAAGGTGCCGCGCATCTGGGTCGCCGCCGATGCCGGGCAGATCATCAATCCCGACGGCCTGACCAATCAGATCGAAGGCGGCGTCATCCAGTCGATGAGCTGGACTCTGCACGAGCATGTACGGTTCGACCGCAACGGGATCCTGTCGGAAGACTGGATGAACTATCCGATCCTGACCATGGCGGACGTCCCCGGGGTCCAGACCGTGCTGATCGACCGGCCGAACGAACGTGCGCTCGGCGCCGGCGAGGCCGCGCAAGGGCCGACGGCGGCCGCCATCGCCAACGCGTTCGCAGCGGCGACCGGCAAGCGTCTCCGCGAGTTGCCCCTGACGCCCGAGCGGGTGAAGGCGGCTCTGGGGTCGCCGTTGGTCGGCACGCCCTTGAATACGGTTCGGTATCCTGTTGACGCTGCTTCTGATTTTGGCGAGCAGGGCCGGTGATGGGTTGGCATGGGCGGAGCGGAACACAAACGCGCGCTCCGCTTGGTCCAACTCATCGAACGCCGGCACGGGCGCTCGCCAGACCTGGCAAGGCAGCATATACTTTCACTTTCGTTCGCAGTTGTTTCCGTCGTTGTGTTATTAGTAACACGATCACACTCCAAGGAGGATCCAATGGATTCGAAACAAAAGAGCCGTAGAGAGCTCCTCAAGACCGGCGCTGCGCTGGCCGGTGGAATCACGTTCGGCGCAGTGGGTAAGGCCAACGCGCAGGGTGACCTTCCGCCAACTCCGACCAGCGAAAACGCCTCGCCGATGATCCACGGCAGCAAGGAGCTGATCGAATACGGCCAGCGTTCCAAATACGTGACCTCGGTGCGCGTACAGCACCCCATCGGGGGCAGGCCGTCACCCGACGTGTTTGGCAAGGTGTTCCACGTGGCCTCGCCGTTGCAGGATTCTGTCGGCGTGATCACACCATCGTCGCTGCACTATATCGCGACGACCCGCGGCTCCTTCATGCCGGACATCGACCCCAAGCAGCACACGCTGACGATACACGGCGAGGTGGATCGGCCCCTCACCCTCACCATGGACGACATAAAACGCTTCCCGTCGGTCACCCGCCTGCATTTCATCGAGTGTGCGGGAAACCGGCACACCCCGAAGCAAAAGACCGTGCAGGATACGCACGGGATGACGAGTTGCTCCGAATGGACAGGCGTGCTGCTTTCCACGCTGCTCAAGGAGTGCGGCCTGAAAAGCAGCGCGAAATGGTTCGTCGCCGAAGGCGCCGAGGAAGTGAAGGGCGCATCGAGTATTCCCATCGCCAAGGGGATGGACGACTGCATCATCGCCTACGGCCAGAACGGCGAGCCCGTGCGGCCGCAGCACGGGTTTCCACTGCGCATCATGGTCCCCGGTTTCGAGGGCATCTACCACACCAAGTATCTGCGGCGCATCAAGGTCACCAAAGAGTTTTACATGAACTACAACGAATTCGGGCATCTGACGCGGACAGACAAAGTGCTTGCGCTCGGCGAGAGTATCGGACCCAAGTCGGTTATTACCTACCCGTCCGGCACACAGCGGCTGCCGGGCCCCGGATTCTATGAGATCAGCGGGCTGGCCTGGTCCGGTGGTGGCGCCGTCAAGACGGTGGAAGTATCCACCGATGGCGGAAAGAAGTGGAACCGCGCCGAGTTCAAGAACACGCCGCAGCGCATGGCGCACGTCCGCTTCGCTTACCAATGGAAGTGGGATGGAACGGAGACGGTGATTATGTCGCGCACCACCGACGACATCGGGCAGAGGCAGGCGCTGCGCGAGGAGATCGCCGAGTGGTGGAAAGTACCCATCGAGCGGGACTACCGGGTGCCCGGGCTCGACAACAGCGTTATGCCCTGGAAAATCGCCAAAGACGGGAGCGTGACCAATGGACTCGCTTAAATTTGTCACGGCGTCCCTGCTCCTCGGGAGTCTCCTGGGGGGCACTGCGTTCGCGCAGTCGCCCACCTATGGCGTAGGGCGCACGCCGACCGCAGAAGAACTCCGCCGCATGGATATCTCGATCAGTCCTACGGGAGAGGAACTCCCTCCCGGCCGCGGCACTGTCAAGGAAGGCGCACAGGTCTTCGTGCAGAAGGCGTGCATCGGCTGCCATGGCGCAGGGGGGGTGGGGGGACTGGCGCCCAACCTGGTATCGAAAAAATCCGCAGATAACGTCTGGAAACAGGACCGCGTCCTGCCACTGCGCGCGCCGTATGCGACGATAGTGTGGGATTTCATCAATCGCGGCATGCCACTCGGGCTGGAGGGGACTCTGAAGCCCGATGAAGTCTACTCGTTGACGGCTTACCTGCTCTTCCTCAACAAGGTGATCCCGGAAGACCAGGTACTCGACAAACAAAGTCTGCCGAAGGTCAAGATGCCGATTGGCGATGAGTTCGGCAAGCCGCCGCGCGAGTTCAAGCTCAACGCGCCAAGGCTTGAGGGTTACCCCTACTAGTCTTACTAACTAAAGAACGTCCGTGTGCACGTGTCGCCGCGGAGGCGGAGCGTGTTATCGTGCCTTCCAAACTTCCGCGCCTGACCGAAAGCCGACATTCGACGATTGCGTTGACCGGCGCGCAGATTCATCGCGCGTCCGATCGCGAACGCTTTGTCAGCCCCCAATAGCCAGCGATGCAACTGTTCTTCCCCCACGCCTCACTGATCTGGAAGATCAAGTCGACCCGACACCTTTTGTTAGTCAGGGCGGTTCAGAACAGCCGGTGAGCGCGGCTCACTCCAGGCATTCACTTTCCCGATAACAAAAGTGACCGTGCCGCCATTCGGGTAACGCCAAAATGCGATGGTGCCACCGTCTACCTGTTCGGGATCGCCAAGTATTTTTTGCGCATCGCTAATGCTCATGTCGTTGGCCAACTTTTTCCAGTTCGCTAACGACTTCCAACCGTCGCCCGGTGTTACAGGTTTCCCGGTATTACTCGTTCCTGGCAAAACAGCCGAGCAGATGCTATTTACCAATTCAATGCCGCGTGATTGTGTCTTCCAGAATCCTAAACCCTCACCTATTGCCAAAGTCAATCCAATTGCAAGAAGACTTGCAGAGGCGAAGAGTGCAATTTGCTTGTTTGTCTTCAAGGCGCCAGGGACCTAACGATCGGACGGCACGCCCGCTTGCCTGATAACAAAGCCATGCGGGCTGACAAGGCCGTCTTGCTTGATAATAAAGTGCCGTGCTGGATAACAAGGCATTGTCATATGCCCGTCATCACCAGACCGGGAATACTCTACCCATTTGCGGGCGATGGCAATAGAGAGGGAGGGTGTTGGGGGAAATGGCGCGGATCCGTAGTTCCGCTATTGGCCGATAGCGCCCCATCCCGCGACAATGACCTTGGGTAAATGGGGTCACACTGACCCCATTTATCCACTCATTTATCCAGAGGGTTACCTCTACCAGTCTTCCGATCGAGCGCAGTCCGCCGCATGAAGCGGGCTATTTCCTTGCCCGCGCCTCGGCGAGTTCTTTTTCCAGTTGGTCGATGCGGGATTGCAGCGTCGACAACCTGGAATTGAGCAGTCCGACGTTGAAGAACGTGACGTTCTCCGCCGGTGCGTCGAGGGTATTGCCGTAACCGAGCCAGGACGAATCGTAGACCTTGACGCTCTTAAAGCCGAGTTGCTGCAACACGCCGGCGGTCTCGGATGCGCGCGCGCCGCTTTGGCAGTAGACGATCGTTTCCTTGCTCGGGTCGAGGTTGGCATACAGCGCTTGCAACTGATCGGCCGGCTTGAGCGACATGCCGCTGCTGTCGGTGACCTGCTTTTTCGCCAGCTTCATTGGAGTTTCGGGATCAACCCAGTTCATCTCGTACGGAATATTGATCGCACCGGGAATGTGGCCGCCGCGGATCGCGCGAATGTCTTCCCCGCGGAATTCACCCGCCGTGCGCGCATCGATGATTTGCACGTTGGGGTTTTTCAATTGCGCGATCATTTGCGCGGTGCTGACCGCGACCGACCCATTGGCACTCAACTTGAGCGATATCGGCGGAAGTCTGGCTGCCTCGGTGCTGATGGCCTTGCCAGCGGCTCGCCAATCATCGATCCCGCCATGATAAACATGAGCATGCGTCCCGCCGAAATACTGCATCGCGTACAGAGTGAGATACGGGTTCCAGGTGCCGCGGGTACCGTAGACCACAATTTCCCGCGCAGGATCGATGCCGGCCGAGCCGAGAATTTTTTCGATCTTGTCGGTCGCGAGAAAATCCTCGGTATTCGGGTCGCGCAGCACTTGAGCGGCATCGCCGATGCTGACCGCGCCGGGCAAGTGCCCTTCACTGTATTCTTTGGCGTTGCGCACGTCCCAGAGGATGGCTCCCCGCTTCGTCGCGTCGGCAACGAACGCCGTATCAACGATCGGGCTCGTCGCGGCCCATCCGAGGTTGCACAACAGCCCCAGCGCCATCGCATAGCATAGCTGCTTCATGATCTCTCTCCTTTGATTCCGGCACCACCGGTGCAAGTAGTATAAGCCGGACTCTGCCGTCCTTCCCGAAAATTCGAACGCGGGAGTAACCGCAGCGAGCCGTCACAAGTCATTCCGCCAGCCGCTCGTACCACGAGCGCACGTTGGGATGCGCGGGCAGCGCTGCAGTGATTTGCTTCACCGGTTCCGGCGTAAAACCTTTTACAGGGTAACGATACAGTGCGACAGCTTTGGGCATAATGATAGTTATTCCAGCGTGACGGATGCCTGTCGCCTCAACGCTACCATTTGACCAACGCTATCCAACGAGAACGTCATGACCATCCACGTCGAAGAACATCGCATCACGGACATTGCGACGCTCGAGCAGGTGTACGGCGAGCCGTCCGGGCCGGCGATCGCGAAAGAGGTCGGCTACATCCACCCGCGCTACCGCGCGCTCATCGCGGCTTCGCCGTTTGCCGTCCTCGCGACATGCGGTCCCGACGGCATGGATGCCTCGCCGCGCGGCGATCCTGCGGGCTTCATCACCGTCGAAGACGAGAAGACACTGCTCCTCCCTGACCGGCGCGGCAACAACCGCATCGATAGCATGCGCAACATCCTCACGAATCCCCACGTGGCGCTGCTCTTCCTGATCCCCGGCTGCGGCGAGACGCTGCGCGTGAACGGGCGCGCCTACATCTCGACAGCGCCCGCGCTGCTAGAACGCTTCATCATGGGTGACAAGTTGCCGCGCTCGGTGCTCGTCGTTGAAGTCGATACGGTGTTTTTCCAGTGCTCGAAGGCGATCATGCGCTCGAAGCTCTGGGATGCGAGCCGGCACATCGACCGCAAGAGCCTGCCCAGCACAGGCACGATACTCGCGGATGTGAGCGACTCGCAGATCGTGGCGAAGGACTACGACTCGGCCGCGCCGGAGCGGTTGAAGGCGACGATGTATTGATCGAGGGTTTTGCGGCGGGTGATCACGGCTCATGCCGCCCTTTCACTTTCGCTGTTGAGTTCCTGCGGAGTACCCAACACAGAGCAGAATCGACGTGTCGCGCCGGCGTCCGAAAAATTCGGTATGCTCCGTCGGGCGGCCAACTTTAACGCGCCGCTGCCGGTTCAAAAGCAGGTCGCTCACAAATCACTGAAAGCAGGGAGACAATCTCGTGCAATTCAACCGCTCGCGGCATCTTAGTGCGTTTGCGCTATGTGCTATCACCACCATCGCGAGCTCTGTAAATTCGTTCGCCGCCTATCCCGACCGTCCCATCCGCTGGGTCGTCCCCGGCGCGGCCGGCAGCGGCGTCGACGCAGGCGCACGGATGATCTCGAATGAGCTCTCCGTGGCCCTGGGCCAGCAAGTCGTGGTGGACAATCGCTCCGGAGCCGGCGGTGCGATCGGCATCGAGCTGGTGGCCAAAGCGGCGCCCGACGGCTATGCCATGGTGTCGGGCAACAGCACGAACATCGTCATGAACCGTTTCGCGCACGCCAAGCTTCCCTACGACCCGGATCGCCAGCTGCGCGCGGTCGTACAGACCCATTCGCAGCCGAACGTCCTCGTCGTCTATCTCGGTCTGCCCGTGAAAAATGTGACCGAGCTCATCGATTACGCCAGGAAAAATCCGGGCGCGTTGGCGTATTCGTCATCCGGCAACGGCTCGAGCCTGCATTTTGCCGGCGAGCTCTTCAACTTGATGACCGGAACGCACATCACGCACGTGCCGTATGCGAGCGTGCCGGTGGCGCTCAACGATCTTTTTGGCGGTCGCGTTCCGCTCATGTTCGGCAACATGAGCGCCCTCGCGCCGCACGTCAGAGCCGGCAAGCTGCGTGCTCTCGCTGTCACGTCGAGCAAGCGATCGACGGTGATGCCCGAGCTGCCCACCGTTGCGGAGAGCGGTTTGCCGGGATACGAAGTCGTGGCCTGGGGCGGCATCATGGTGCCTGCCGCGACACCGCAGGCGATAGTGGACAAACTTAACGCCGCCGCGAACGCAGCGCTGCAGACTCCCGGCGTCAAAGAGAGGGCCGCGGTGCTCGGCCTGGACCTCGCCGGCGGGAGCGCCAAAAGTTTCGCGGCGCTCATACAGAGCGAGTACGTCAAATGGGGCAATGTGGCAAATAAAGTGGGGATCAAACCAGAATGAGCGCAGAACATAAAGACATGCTGTTGGCCGAGGCACGGCTTTCCAGGCCGCCTTCCGAGCAATTCATGCGGCATTACCATGTGCCCAGCCTTGCCCGCGAGAAGCGGCAGCTCCAAAACTACATGGCGGTGGACCTGGCCCACACCGTAATGCTGGTGGAGGAAGGCATCCTCGCCCGCGAGCATGGGGCCGCCATTCTGAAAACCCTGCTGGAAATTCGCGCGATGCCCGCCGAGGATTTTCAGATCGACCCGGTCAAGGGGACCTTCCTGCTGCAGGTCGAGGCGTTCCTGTCGCAGCGCATCGGCGAAGATACTGCGGGAAGAATGCACACGGGCCGCAGCCGCATCGATCAGGGCGCCACCGTTCGACGCCACTACAAACGCGGCCGCATGCTGGATACGATGGAGAGCCTGCTCCGGCTGCAGGCCGCGGTGATGAGCCAGGCCAGGCGCCATACGCGGACGATCATGCCGGGCTACACCCACATGCAACACGCGCAGCCGTGGGTGTTCGGTCACTACCTGCTCAGTTTCTGCACCAAGTTCCGCGAGGATTTCCAGCGCATGGTGGAATGCTATGCACGCGTGAATCTCAATCCGCTCGGCGCGGTCGGCCTGTCGGGAACCTCATGGCCGCTGAATCGTAGCCGCACCACGGAACTGCTTGGATTCTCCGGACTGGTGGAAAACTCCAAGCTCGGCCGCGAGGCGTACTACGCGGCCGAAGCGATCGCCGCTTTGTCCTACGTCATGTGCGACCTCAACGACCTCGCGACCGATCTGCATGTGTGGTCCACCACCGAGTTCGGCCTGGTCGAGTCGGACGATGCCTATTGCGGGACGAGCAGCATCTTTCCGCAGAAAAAAAATCCGAACTCTCTGGAAACGATCAAACGGGCCGGTGGTGCCTCGGTCACGTGGCTGGCAACCGCGCTCGCCACGTATCGCGCGGAGGGCACCGGCGACCAGGCGATGCGCGGCCTGCCGATGATAGACGACGCTTTTAACACCACCGAGGGCATGTGCGATCTGGGCACGGGCGTGGTCGATACGCTGATCGTGCATGAAGACCGGATGCGCGAGCTGGTTGCCAATAGCTGGTGCACCTCGAGCAACCTCGCCGACGTGATCGTGCGGGAAAAGGGCCTTTCCTTCCGCCAAACCCATCACGTCGTAGGGCGTCTCGTCCGGATTTGCCTCGCGGAGAAAGTTCTCCCGTCGCAGGTGACGGTCGCGATTTTGAATCGCGCCGCGCACGAAACTATCGGCAGAGACATCGACATGCAGGAATCGGCGCTGCGCGACGCGCTCAACCCCGATGTCTTCGTGCGCACGCGCGTGACCACCGGCAGCGTGGCGCCGAACGAGGTCGATCGCATGCTGGCGTCCGAGCAGCAGGGGTTGGAGCAGGCGGCCGCCTGGCTGGCGGCGGAAAGACAACGCATCGCGGATGCCGAGCGGAAACTCGAAAGCGCAGTCAAAAAAATTACCGGTTAGTACTATCGTACACGGTTACGAGCGTGCTCGGATTCAAATCAACCAGTGCTGGCGTGTAGAACAGAACCTGATCCAGATTCTCAAGCACTCACGGAAGTGCGCTTATGCTGGAGCCACAAAACAGATGCCCGACCGTAGTCGGGCATCTAAATTTGTCAACTGCGGAGCCAGCCCGCTCAGGAGGTCTTGACCGCCCGCGCGATTTCAACCGTAGCTTTGAGGTCTCGCCTCAGAAACGCGCGCTCGGATGGTGTCAACATCCTCGACACGAAGGAGATACCGTCCTTCACTTTCGGTGAGGCAGCTGAAGTCGTAGCCAAACGTTTTGGCCCACCAGATTTCAATGTCTTGTCCATGTTTGTGCCTGAGTTTCTCAAGCGTTTCCGTCGTAAGTGACAGTTTGGCGGAATCCCCGCGGCCGGTCAAGGTTACCGCGCCAACGACGTTCCCGCCATGTTGTAGGATAAAGCCGCGCAGATTGGCCAGCGTTCCGCCTTGCCCTACGAAATCGTCGACGAGTACGAAATTACGTCCAGCGTCAAATTCCCCTTCGAACATTGCAGGGCGCGCCATTCTTTCCCAGCCCGTTGCACCGGTGTGATTGACGACATTTGCTTGAATGACGCGCGTTTCCACTTCGAGCTTAAGTCGCTCTGAGAGCAACTCCGCGAACGCCGCTGGTATGCGATTAAAACCCATTCCTTCGAGCGCGTGAATTGGCACTAAGACCGGATTGCCCGCGCACAAGCCTGCAACAGAGATGATGAAGGGCTCCGTCACCATGGCAGCTGAGAGTCTCTTGGCTGCCGGCGTAGCTTCATTGATGTTTCCGCCCTTCGCCTGTTCGTACTCTGGATGCTGCTTCACTTGTGACTGATCAGCGGCAATCACTACATCCGGGAAGTTATCCCATGGAAATCGACAGGGCAGTGTTCCGAAATAGTTCAATCGAGCTCGGCGAGCAGAATATATGTGGGAACGTTACCATATTCTGCGTAAAGATATCCGCGCGCACAGAAGAACCAAACGTGTCAAACCGGGGTCCCGAAAATTCGGTATCCTCTTTCAGCGCGGCCAACTTCAACGCGTCGCGACCATTTAATCAGGGGGAGTTTATATGGCACTTCGTTTCGCACCATCCGTCGGTTTCGCAGTTGGCCTCGCAGCGCTCGCTAGCTGCGCCCCCGTGCAGCAGGCGCCCGATCCTAAGCAGGTGAGCGAGCTGGAGACTGTCCAGCAGGCCGCCAAGACCGCGGCCGAGTTCGAATTCCTCGGCACGCTCGCGCGCACCTGTTTCCTGCCGCCGAGCAGAAGCGAGGACTTCCGCGACGTGCCGGCGCCCTATGTGTCGGATCCGAGCAAGGCCCCTCCCCGCGCCTCGTGGTACGCGGAGCCCGCGAAGGTCTTCGACAATCTGTACTTCGTGGGCGGCAAGGTCCACTCCGCGTGGGCGCTGACGACGCGCGAAGGCATCATCCTGATCGACACGATCTATCCGTACAACTCCGAAGAGCTCATCATCGGCGGCATGAAGAAGTTGGGCCTTGATCCGAAGGACATCAAGTACCTCATCGTCTCGCATGCTCACCAGGACCACATCGGCGGCGCCGAGATGATACAAACACGCTACCATCCGCGCGTCGTGATGTCCGCACCTGATTGGGAGCTGGTCGAGAAAGTGCCGAAGCGCTTCACGTCCATGGCGCCCAAGCGCGACATCGTGGGCACCGACGGCATGAAGATCACGCTGGGTGAATCGACGGTGACCCTGTGGTTTACGCCCGGCCATACCGATGGAACGCTCTCCTTCACATTCCAGGTACTCGACCGCGGCAAGCCTGTGAACGTCGTCTATTCCGGCGGGACCGCGCTCGTATTCGAGTACACCGATCCGGCGTGGGGCATCAAGAACATGCAGACCTACATCAATTCGCAGCGCCACCTCGCGGCCAAGGCGAAGGAGACCGGCGCCACGGTTCTCCTATCGAACCACTCCGAGTTCGACGAGGCGGTAAAGAAAAACCGCATGCTCGCCGGACGCGGCAACGGCCCGCATCCTTACGAGATCGGCGCGGACTGGGTGCAGCGTTATTTCACGGTGACGGAGAACTGCGCCCGCGCCACCCAGCTCAAGCTCGAACAGCAAACTGCCCGTTGATTCCCGTACAAACAGGCAAACACGATGCAACGCCGCAATCCGGGCAAATCCGGTCTCAAGGTTTCCGCGGCGAAACTCGGCTTCAACAATTTTGGCGGAGATAACAGGACAGGTGTGTGGCGGAAGGTGTGAGATTCGAACTCACGAGGATCTTGCGACCCTGCCGGTTTTCAAGACCGGTGCATTCAACCGCTCTGCCAACCTTCCAGCTAACCTGCCGTTCCATCTGACCTGCCGTTCCATCTGACCTGCCGGTTTTAGCTCCGGCATAACCTGAAGGTTAGCCTGCGCTGAAATAAGTCCGCCATAGTTACAAAAGTGGTCTGGGCGGACTTATTTGCAAGACCGGTGCATTCAACCGCTCTGCCAACCTTCCGATTCTGGTGTCCCCTGCCAACGCGGTCGGATAATACCACGCACTATCAAACGCTTGCCGAAAACCAAACAATTGCTGGTGCGCCGATTTAATTGCAACTTTTACCCGCATTGAGTAGTCTTACACCAGAGCCGGAACCCCGGTCAACCGAGGAGAAAGACCTTATGCAACCCGAACCGCTGCCGAACCAGAATTCCTTTGGAGTGCAGCTTGGTACCGATCGACTCGCCGCAGAACCGCAGCGGGTGTTGCGCAATACGTATCTGCTGCTCGCTCTTACCATGGTGCCGACGGTCATCGGCGCTTTCGTCGGTATCAACACCGTCGGCCTTTTCATGCAGCACCCGATCGTCTTGACATTCGTGATGCTGGGAGCCGTGATCGGCCTGCAATTCGCGATTGCCGCCAATCGCAACAGCGGCCTCGGTGCCGTCCTGCTGCTGGGCATGACGTTTCTGCTCGGCTGGTGGCTGGGCCCGCTGCTGACGGTCGCGCTGGCGCTGAAAAACGGCCCGCAGCTCGTCGGGCTTGCTGCCGGCGGCACCGGTATCGTGTTCTTTGCCATGGCCACGATCGCCACCACCGTCAAACGTGATTTCAGTTTCATGGGGAAATTCCTGTTTGTCGGCATGATTGTGCTGCTGCTCGCGATGATCGCGAACATGTTCCTGCAGATTCCGGCGCTGGCGCTGACGATTTCGGCGTTGGTCGTCGTCGTGTTCTCGCTGTTTCTGCTGCACGACGTAAGCCGCATCGTGAACGGCGGCGAAACCAACTACATCATGGCGGCCACCGGCGTCTACATGAGCCTCTTCAACATCTTCGTCAATCTGCTGCAGATCCTGATGGCGCTGATGGGAAATCGGGACTGATTTTTTCGGTCGTCAGGCTGTCGAAAAAGGGCGTCTGCGGACGCCCTTTTTTATGGCCGGTCGCTCATTGGCGATCAAATATCGCGATCGACTCGACGTGAGACGTATGGGGAAACATGTTGACCACCCCCGCCGCAGTGAGCCGATAGCCGTTTACATGAACCAGCACGCCGGCGTCGCGCGCGAGCGTCGCCGCATTGCACGACACATAGACGATGCGGCGCGGCGCATCGTCGGACAGCGACTTGATCAGTTCCACCGCGCCGTCGCGCGGCGGATCGATCAGCATGCGGTCGAAGTGTCCACATGCCGCAAGACCTGCCGCATCCAGCTTGAATAAATCCGCCATCCGGAATTCCGCCGTTGCGGCGAGGCCGTTGTGCGCGGCATTCGACTGCGCACGCGCAACGAGCGAACGCGCACCTTCAAACCCGACGACGCGGGCGCCGCTGCGCGCGATGGCAAGCGTAAAGTTGCCGAGCCCGCAAAACATGTCGGCTATGCGCTCGCCGGGCTGCGGCTCGAGCAGTCTGATGGCGCGCCGCACGAGCACGGTATTCACCGCGGCGTTGACCTGCGTAAATTCGGTCGGTGAGAAACCCAGTTCCAGCGCGAACTCGGGCAGCGTGTAATACAGCACCCCGTCGTGCGGCGGGTAAAACGGCACCGCAGTGTCCGGGCCGCGCGGCTGGACGAAGAAATGCACGCGATGCCGGTCGGCGAATTCCCGCAGGAGTTCCTCGTCTTTCGAACTCAACGGTTCAAGTATGCGCAGCACCAGCGCGTCAACGCCCTCGCCGATTGCCAGTTCGATCTGCGGCAGGCGCTCGGGTCTGGACAAGCCGTTAATGAGGCCACGCAGCGGCACCAGCAGCGCCGAGATCCGCGGCGGCACCACCTCGCACGTCGTCATGTCGGTGACGTAGCTGCTGCGCTTTTCACGGAACCCGATCAGCGCGCCGCCTTTCTTCTGCACGTAGCGCGCCGAAAAACGCGCGCGATGACGATAGCCCCAGGATTCGCCGTAGATCGCCGGCAATATGTGGCCGCACTCGACTTTGCCGATGTGGCGCAGGTTGTCTTCGAGCACGCGCTGCTTCGCCGCCACCTGCGCGCGCGCATCGAGGTGCTGCTGGCTGCAGCCGCCGCACGTACCGAAATGCGGGCAGCGCGGCGTCACTCGCATGGGCGCGGGCTCGACAATCTGCGTGACCTGCGCGATTTCGTAGGTCGGCTTCTTGCTGTACGACGAGTAAGTGACGAGTTCGCCCGGCAGCGCGCCCTGGATGAAAATGACCTTGCCGTCCGCGTGCGCAACGCCGCGGCCTTCCTGGTCCAGCGATTCAACGCGGATTTCTTTCACCACCACGACCGTTGCCAGCTTACGCCGGCCAGAGTTCGAGGAATTCGCGCCAATGCGGGTCGGGCAATTTCTCGAGCGTGGTTCTTACAAGATCGATTTCCTGCCGGTACTTTTCCGGCGGCAAGGCGCCGCGCATCTGCTGAAACCGCAGATAAACGAGATAGGTATTGGCGACGTCCGCCTCGCAATAACCGCGGATCTGCGCGATCTTGCCGTCCTGCCAGGCCTGCCATACCTGCGAGCCTTCGAGGCCGATCTTGCCGGGAAAGCCGAGCAGCTGCGCGAACTGGTCGAGCGGCGCCGCGCCGCGCGGCTGATACATGGCGAGCAGATCCATCAAGTCTAGATGGCGCGCATGATAGCGGCTGATGTAGTTGTTCCACTTGAATTCGCGGTCGTCCTCGCCCTGGTCCCAGTAACGCGCCGCGTGCACGCCGTGCATCATTCCACGGTAATGCAATACCGGCAGATCGAACCCGCCGCCGTTCCACGACACGATTTGCGGCGTGTATTTTTCGACGCCGTCGAAGAAACGCTGGATGAGCTGCCCTTCGCCGTCACCGGGCTCGCCCAGCGACCAGACGCGGAAGCTCTCGCGGTCGCGCAGCGCGCATGAAATCGCGACCACGCGCTGCAGATGCAATTGCAGGAAATCGTTGCCCGTGGCCTGCCGCCGGCGCTGAAACGCCATCGCCGCGACCTGCTCGTCGCTGATTTCGGCGGCGATGCCGTTCAGCTTGCGCAGACCCGCGACGTCGGGAACCGTCTCGATATCGAAAACCAGAACGGGTGTCATCGGAAAAAGGCGTTCCTTGCCGTCCGCGGGCGCGCGCGCAACGCGTCAGGCCGGGAAAATACCGGTTGAAAGATAGCGGTCGCCGCGGTCGCAGACGATCGAAACGATCACCGCATTGCCGACTTCAGCCGATATCTGCAGCGCCGACCACATCGCGCCGCCCGACGACACGCCGGCGAAGATGCCCTCCTCGCGCGCGAGGCGCCGCGTCATGTCCTCCGCATCGGCCTGCGCCACTTCGATCACGCGGTCGACGCGGGTCCAATCGCATATTTTCGGCAGATACGCCGCGGGCCATTTGCGGATGCCCGGAATCTGCGAGCCGTCGGTCGGCTGGCAGCCGACGACCTGGATCGCCGGATTCTTTTCCTTCAGGAAGCGCGACACGCCCATGATCGTGCCGGTGGTACCCATGCTGGACACGAAGTGCGTGATCCTGCCGCCGGTGTCGCGCCAGATTTCCGGTCCCGTGGTCTCATAGTGCGCGAGCGGATTGTCGGGATTGGCGAACTGGTCGAGGATCACGCCCTTGCCCTCGTCGCGCATCTTTTCGGCGACGTCGCGCGCCATTTCCATGCCGCCGGTTTGCGGCGTCAGCACGATCTCCGCGCCGAATGCCGCCATCGTCTGGCGTCGCTCGACCGACAGATGCTCGGGCATCACGAGCACCATGCGATAACCCATCATGGCCGCCGCCATCGCGAGCGCAATGCCGGTATTGCCGCTCGTCGGCTCGATCAGCGTGTCGCCCGGCTTGATGTCGCCGCGCTGCTGCGCGCGCTTGATCATGGAGAGCGCAGGCCGGTCCTTGACCGAGCCCGCCGGATTGTTGCCTTCAAGCTTGGCGAGCACCACGTTGCCCGTTTTTCCCGGCAGCCTTTGCAGCCTGACAAGCGGCGTGTTGCCGATAAAATCTTCGAGCGTCTTGTACATGGCGGTCATGCGCGCGCAAACAGCGCTTCAATATAGCGCGCCACGCCCTCTTCCACCGTCAACAGCGGCGCCGCGTAACCCGCGCCGCGCAGCGCGCCGATGTCGGCCTGGGTATAACTCTGGTATTTGCCCGCGAGCTCCGGCGGAAACGGTATGTATTCGATCACGCCCTGGCGCTGCATGTCGGCGAGCGTGAGCGGCGCTTCGTTGGCATGCCGGCGGCAGGCATTGACCGTGGCCACCGCGACGTCGTTGAAACTCTGCGCGGCGCCGGTGCCGACATTGAAAATGCCCGATTGCCGCGGATGGTCGAGGAAATAGAGATTGATATCGACCACGTCTTCGACCGACACGAAGTCGCGGCGCTGCTCGCCGCTGGCGTAGCCGCCGCCGCCTTCGAACAACCTGACTCTGCCGTTCGCGCGGTATTGATTGAAGAAATGGAACGCGACCGATGCCATGCGCCCTTTGTGCTGCTCGCGCGCGCCGTACACGTTGAAGTAACGCAGCCCGACCACCTGAGACGAACGCTCCGACCAGTTGCCGCGCACGTACTGGTCGAACAGGAACTTCGAATACCCGTATACGTTGAGCGGCGCCTCGCAGGCGCGGTCCTCGCGAAATTCGGGACCCGCGCCGTACACCGCGGCCGACGACGCGTAGATATAGGGTATTTCCTCGTCGACGCAGAACTCGAACAATTCGCGCGAATAGCGGTAATTGTTCTGCATCATGTAGCGGCCGTCGGTCTCGGTCGTGTCCGAGCACGCGCCCTGGTGCGAGATGGCGGCCAACGCACCATCGAACGCGCCGTTGGCGAGCTCGCGCAGGAAATCTTCCTTGTCGAGATAGTCGGCGATGTCGGCATCGACCAGATTGACGAACTTGTCGCCCTCTTTCAGATCGTCGACCGCGATCACTTCGTGTTCGCCGCGCTCGCTCAACGCTTTGGCGATATTCGACCCGATGAACCCCGCGGCGCCGGTGACGACGATATACATGCGTGCTTCAGCCTTCCGTGGCAAAGAGTTCCCGCGGCAACGCGACCGCGGTGCCGAACTTGCCGACCACTATACCCGCGGCGCGGTTCGCGATGCGTACCGCTTCGTCCAGCGGGCAACCGCCGGCGAGCATCACCGCCATGGTGGCGATCACCGTATCGCCGGCGCCGCTCACGTCCGACACTTCGCGCGC